>Ga0307510_10012211_pt1 | contig 10183 bp, 7 predicted proteins | sample 12_EM_MG_FD_207224 | JGI IMG/M metagenome (GOLD analysis project Ga0307510, IMG submission 207224) | Populus trichocarpa ectomycorrhiza microbial communities from riparian zone in the Pacific Northwest, United States - 12_EM | ecosystem: Host-associated > Plants > Roots > Unclassified | place...
GGAGCACGCAGAGTCTCTTGTCTTGACTTGTAGTGATGGGAATGCAATGACTCACTTGTCTAACTTTGCAACACTCCAACCGTGTGGTGTGGGCTTATCGAGAGGAGCGCGACAAACGCGGAAGGTTCAAACGAGTTGGTGTGACCACAAACGGTAATACCGGTGGCAGTGACCGGGCCGGGCCGCATTTATTCAAAGGCTCAGGTTTGGTTCTTCCGTCAGACTAGTGTGTAAAATGACAAGGCTTCGAGTTTTCCTACCTAAAAAAAGTATTTGTACGCGGGGAATGACATATTGAATGTGCATAACGACCAAAGGAGCGTGTGATACTTGGTTGGACCACAACTGTGTGGACATGCCACGTGACAACAAGAGTTCATCACCGCGAGGCAACGCTCGAGCTCGAGCTTGACCACCCACTCGCTTGCCACGACCACAACGCTCGTCCCCCACTCGATTTCCCTCTTGTCTCCATTTCTTACCTCAAGGTCTCGGCCTGCTCACCGTTACCCACGATGAGTAGGCGCGAGTCGCGCACGTCCATGAATGAACGACAGAGTGACGCCTTATTCGAGTTCGAAAACTGTTTGTATCGTTCACTTTATCGCAACCTCACATGTCTCCTCACCACTTCGCATCTCTCATCTTACAGTCAAGAAGAAGTTCCTCCTTGCCAATAAGCATATCACAAAGTCCGTTCATGTCACACTTGCACTTTTCACGTTCTGATCGCTCTATCAGGCTTAATTCAACACTCAGTGTCCGAATAGAGGAGCTCAATGCGCAGATTTCAGTGTTACATGTCGAGAATTTACGTTTACGTGCCTCGGAAATAGCGCTTGGCTCCCAGCTCAAGAAAGAGAGAGAAAAGTCACAACGCATCATAGCTGACGCAGAGTCCGCTGTGAGTCCTCATTTTCATCTTCTCTCTGAGTCGCAATTCAGCCAAATGCTGTATGACGCCCTACATTTTTTTTGTTTGGTTCACTTCCACACTTCTGCGTCTCATAGGCCTCGTATCTTTACTTTGCCTCTGGTTATCCTGGCACCGATACTGACCATGGTGTTGTCCGAGTTGTTTCGTTTCGCATGTCATTTCTGATCCAGGACCCTCCTATCCTTTATCCACATGCGTTATTTGGGATGTCACCTAACAGTGTGCTCAATCGCGCGGGACGGTGAATCAGTCACCCAATGGGAGCCCTATACCAGTCCTTACACCGGAGGTCGCCAATGGGGACATTATGGCATATATGCGACGAGTCTGGAGTCTCGTGTTCTACTTACCCCAGTTCCGAGATTCCTTGTTGCATAGTCGACTTCTTGTTCAACCCCTTCTCAACCTCCAGGTTTCTTGTCTTGACCCAAGAAAGCATGCTGATCGTACATCTGTAGGTGCTTAATTTGATGAAAAGCTTTGGCTCAATACGCAAGAATTTCAACATTCCCTCTCCGAAAACACCATCTCCTAAGAAAGAGCCCGTTCCCAAGGCACGTCGCCCTGTACTCAATCCTGATGCTTCCCCACATGTCAACCGTCTTGCACGGCCACCTCGTGTTCCTGAGATATTCGAGGAGGACGAAGCAGGATTGGATGTTCTTGAGGAGGATGGTTCGCAGAGCCCGACACCTGTCCCACGCCGCAAGAAACCGCGTTCGACGTCTTCATCATCGCGTCCCCATCTACCAACGCCCACTGTACCTCTCCCTCCCCAAAACCTTCCAGCACCAATTGTCGCAACAATCCAGGTCGATATCAACGAGTCATTGCTCAAGCAGGGCAAAAGGCGTATATCACGTCGCCAGAGTGGTCTTATCAATGTTACGAGCAGCGGAAGCTCTGGCTCGACCTCTAGCTCGTCTAGGAGCTATGCATCCTCTCCGCCCCCACGACCGCCCAGCCCCGCATTTGGCTCGCCGTTGCGGCGTTCCGCCGGACTTGCAGAAGAGGAAGAAGAATATGAAGCACTCCACGGACAGCGACCAGCCGATGCCAGTAAACATACTCACTTGGAGCGCGAGACGAGCAAAGGAAAGAAGAAACGTACATTGACGCAAGCACAAGCCGAGGAAGCGCCAACAGGGGATGATCATGAACGCGAGAAGCGTCGTCTGCGCGAAGACCCTGATGTGGCAGGTCCACGACTACAGGACTTGACGAACGCTTTCGGGCCTCGCATTCCTCTACCTCCCCTCGACACAAATGTCTCAGGTATGGACTCTTCGATGACAAACGTGGTGTTACTGACCTGCCCGCAGATCAGGATCGCCACCGAATGCTGTCTGATACGGATTCAGATATGCCCTCCTCTGCACTCACGTATAGCTCTACTCGCCCACCCCTCTCGACACCCGGAACTACACCTTCGCCCTCCCACCTTCCCACGCCCCGCAACTCGAGTCCACCGCCTCTCTTGCCTGCCGAACTTGATGCATCTACGCTGGGCCGTGAACGCCGCGTGCGCAAGAGCATCAATTACGCTGAGCCCAAGCTCAACACGTGCGTGTTTGACGTTTTCCCCTTTTCTGCCTTCGCTTCAATTGATCTCTACTCTTTGCAGAAAGATGCGCAAACCCGATCCCGTGCCCTCATCGGTGAAGCGGATATCGTCAGCCTCTCAACTCCCGCAAGGAGAGAACCCACGTTCCTCACTCGAAGACACTACCGCGAGCACAGAACGACGACGCAAGTCGCGGCCGCGCTTGCCCCTAGACGATGAGGAGAGTGATGGTGCTCAGGCCGATGACGAGCCGCTCGTGGAAACGAGGGTGCGTGCTGGCTTAGCAAACGTCGACATACGCCGGCGGAGCGCTGTCGTCTCTGCTTCTCGACGATCTCTTATCGAAGACGACGAGGGCCGACGACATAGTATGCTGGTGTGAACGTATTGCGTGCTCTTTTATGCTTTTTTTCATATCTTTTCCCCCCTTATTCATGACGCTATGAAAGAACCACCCATCTCGTCTGATGCAGCTTATTTGATCGCATGATCCTGTAGCAATCCCATACAAGTACAGTAGTTTATTCTTGAATTCTTTGGTATATATTTATGATGGAACGTTGTGGTGGTAAGCGCTTTTGACTAGAGTTGAATAGGTGAATACCGGTGAATACAAGTTCCCCAGCGCGCAAAGAGGCGTCTAGCGTGAAACACGAGAGTGCGATTTGGTCATTTCCAACACTGTCCACCGTTTTGTCGCACAATCGGGAACCCATTATAATGATTATTATCAAGACGAATTGCACCTTAAATGACTTTTTGTGTACGCCCATGGACAACTATGGTACTTGTAAGGCCATTCTCAGGATTGGGGACATATTGTGATCATTATCATGATGGTCCCTTGTGTTTGCATGTCACGGTTCCGAGTCAGTTGCGATTTCTAACATTTTTCGGGTTGATTATAACCACCCCGAATTTGCGACAAATTTTCCAACGCTACGACATGGAAAGAGCTAGATTGTCGACACAGAAACTGTCGCCAATATTCTGGTGTGGATTCTCGTTCTTGTAGACGTATTTCATTACTTCAGATGGGCGAGATCCACTGCCCGGCCGCTCTGGCGGGTGCCAGTGTTGGTTTGCATCACGCTCGCTTATGCCGCGGCATCCCTCCCTATCAAAGCGTGATCCGTCTGCGCAAGTCAGTCAGATATACCCTTGTGACTTGTTTGGACTTAGATATGGATAGGGGATGAAAAGAACACGAGACAATTTTGAAATAGAAGGACCACCGCTCCAAAGCAAGCTGGAATCCTCGCATGAATGCCCCACCGTTGCAATGGCTTCCGTCGTACGAATGCCTTTAAATTCTGCCATCTCGAGTATTTGACCCGTTATCGCGGTCACGGCCGAGCGAAACTTGAACGTGCACGTACTTCCCTCAACTGCGGCTCGACTACCAATACAAATGCTTCGACAATAGAGGGTCAGGTATGGAGATTCCCATACTATTACGAGGTAATTGCCGCATCCACTTACCGAGCAGGTGACTGGTGCGTGTGGTGCCTTCACAATTCGCCGTGTTCTACCGTGGGCCCGTGCTATCGACATGTCGATCTCGAAGTACTGCACCAAGATCCTGGTATCTGAGAATGAGATGAGCATGTTCTTGATCTTATACGCTTCTCATCTAGGCTATCGCAAAACCAATGTCGTGCATATGGCCCATTTGGCAGTGGGCAGAAGCAGGTGCGTTACCTTCCGAATCACCTTACCTCGCGGCCATCATAGCTATTTCTGGTCAAAATAAAGGCAAGTAGTTGACGCGTTGGAGGCGGTGGATCTGCGCTTGACCTGTGATGACAATTAATATGCACTTACAAATTAGCTTTCTAACTTTCGCTCTAGCTGCGCCATGAAGCACACGTCATAATAATGTTCTCCGCCACTTCTCGAGGGGATCACAAATCGTGGAAGAGCTTGATATCATACTAACCCTGCACGGCTCGGAGAAGAATGCCTCAGGTGGTACGAAGGTGTGATGACCACCAGCACTAGCCAGTGCACTGGCCAATACTGGACATGGCCAGCCTAGGAGTGAAGGCAGGTGGAAGGAAGCAGGTTAACTGTGTTTACGATTTTATGATCTCCAGAGCTCAGAAAACCGGGACTAGCAAAGACAAACATTCAAGGAAGTATATCAAGCAATAATTGGTGGAGTAAGTGATGTTAGATGTTTGTCCCCAAACTACGAGGCCAGAGAGTGGCACACGGAAGATATGCACACTGGACCTGGACTCAACTCAGGGAGACGATACAACCAAAGCTTTCTGTGGTCCAACCACCTTCATAACGAAGGTGAATGGCAGAGAGTGGTTAGGCTGCTATAGTATCCCACGACCGTAACAGGAATCCAGGGTAGAATGGTCACAGGAGGCCTTGACAAGGTTCGTGGATTGAGAAAGAAGAAAAGTCAAGCGCCTCGCCTCAAGTATTGGAATTGAGTCTCCGCTTGATTTATCGGACTGACCCGATTGACGCCTTGACTGACATTTTGGCCTCAGGCTTATAGGCTCAATTCTGACCTTTCTTCTCTTTCGTTCTCTCTCTTTACTCGCACAATGTCTCAGTGGGCACAGGGTCAACCAGGGTATCAATACCCCGGGTTTTCTGCCCAAAATCAGGGCTTTCAGCAACCCAATTTCCCTCAAGGAGGTCTTGCTCCGCAGCCCACCGGCTTTCCCGGTCAGCGACCCCCCTTCCAGCAACCCCAGCAGACTGGCTTTCCAGGAGCTGGTCCTGCTCTATTACCACAGCAAACAGGCTTTGTTGGTATTTTCCAGCAGCAACAACGTCCTCCGGTTCCTCCGGTACCCCCATTGCCTTCTCAGTTCCAGCAGCAAGCCCCCCCACCCCTGCCCCCGCTCCCTCCTTCATCCAACTTTTTGGCCGTTAACCAACCGAATCGTTTTCTCAGCTCATCCCCCGGGATTCCAGGTTCAGGCCTCGCCCCCCAACAGACAGGCTTCCCCAGTCCGGGCGGCGGAATGCAACCCCTCGTTCCCCAAGTCACTGGGTTCATTGACCCTCGTCTTCAGATGATGTCCAATACATTCCTCCCGGCTAATCCTGCTGCGCCATATAATCCTACTGGTGCCCCGCAACTTCTGCAACCTCAGCAGCAGCTCGGTGGCCTATCGCTGCAACAAAGTTTTCAGCAGCATAACCAGGAAGTCAAGGGAACGGCGACACCTCGTGTGCCATGGACTCTTTCGAAGGCCGAAAAGAAGAGCTACGATCAGATCTTCAGGGCCTGGGATACGGCTAGTTCAGGTTTTATTGATGGAAAGACCGCGATTGAGGTCTTTGGACAAAGTGGTTTAGACAGGAACGACCTTGCCCGAATTTGGTGAGGTTGCCCCCTAGCCATCTCAGAGTCGCTCTTACAAGTTTTCTCAGGACGTTGGCCGACGTAGACAACCGAGGCAAGCTGAACATTGCAGAGTTTCATGTTGCCATGGGCTTGATCTATCGTAGTATGTGATCACTGTATGTCCATGGTTTATCCCTTAATGTTGTCCCAGAGCTTAACGGTAACGAAATTCCGGATGAGCTGCCTGCAGAGCTCGTGCCGCCCTCTCATCGCGACTTGGACACGTCCGTCAATTTCGTCAAAAATCTCCTTCAGAATGAGCCATCACGTGCGCGTTCACCGTCGGGTCTCGATGCACCGATATCGCGGCTTCCCAACCGTTCTCTCCACTCCTCCAGCGCGCCGGGCGCTGGTGGCCGTCAAGATGCTACCGTATACAAGCACACTGACGAGGAGCCGGCTGGTGGCTATTATACGCCCCGCTCACGCCATCTGGACCGTAGCGCCGTGCGTGCGTCTTCGGAGCGCGACTCACCTGCAGCCGATCTGAGTGATATGAAACGTCAACTCGAAAACACCGCACGGATGCTCGATCGCGCAACGGAGGAGAGTGTGTTACGCACTGCAGAGGATGACGCTCTCGATCGTGAGATGTCGGATCTCAAGTGGAAGGTTCAGCGTGTGCAGGAGGACTTGGAATATGCTTCGCGAGGTCCGCGTTCGTTACGCTCAGATGAAGAGCGTCGACGATTGGAACGTGAGCTCCTCCAACTCATGCACGAGCGTGTGCCAGCAGTCGAAAAGAAATTGGCCGAAAGGGAGGAGCGCCGGGCGAGGCAAAAACGTGAACTGGACCGCGAGCGTGATCGACGGAACGAAACGTTTGGGCGATTCAGTGACCGAGATCGCGACAGGGATCGGGATGGCAGTAGCTACTTGCGCGACGCCGATGACGACCGCTATAGCAGCGGTTACAACAGGGATCGGGGCCGTGATGGAGAATATCGTGATGGCCGTTCACTTGACCTCGACCGTGATCGCCCCTACCGTGATCGCTCCCATTCTTGGGACCGCAAGTATGACCGGGAACGTCCACGATCCCCTCATGTCTCAGCGCGTTCCCCACCCCCACCCCCCCCTGCTGCCGCTTCAGTCCCCGCGGTCTCGAAATCGCCCCCGGCTCCACCTATTCCAGGGAAGTCTCCCGCGCCCAACGTTAAGAACATGACTCCGGAGGAGCGTCGTGCATTTATCCAAGCCGAGGCACAGCGCCGTACCGCCGAACGCATGGCCGCCATGGGGCTCTCGGCTCCACCCTCATCGTCTTCGCCAAAGCCGAGCCTCGATACTAGTACAGAGGATAGGTTGGCTCGCGAGAAGAAAGAAGCCGAGGAAAAAGCTCGGGCAGCGGAGGAGGCAGCTGCGGAAAGGGCGAGACAACGTGACGAGCGATTGAAAAATGAGCGTGGCGAAGGAGTATCCACCTCTGCGAGCACGGCTGCAGCAACACAGGTGGCTCCTGCTGCTCCTACCCCCAAAGTCCCGCCTCCTGTCAAGCCCCGTGCGCCTGCACCGCCTCCGCCTCGCAAGCCCAGCTCGGGAGTCGCTGCTCGTTCTCCTGCTGGGCGTGCTCCTCCTAAGAGTAGTCCTCCAGTTACTGCTCCAGCTATTTCAAAGCCTCCTTCCACCCTGCCTACGCCTGCCCCCCCTGCCATTGATCCCGAAGAAGAGGAGCTCCGTGCTCGTGAAGAGGCTCTCCTCAAGCAGAAGGAGGACCGTCTTGCGCGTATGCGTCGCCTTGAGGAACAAGAAAAAGAGGAAGAATCGCAGAGGCTGCGTGAAGAGGCTGCTCGTCTGCAGAGAGAACGGGAAGAGGCAGCACGAAAGGCAAAGCAAGAACGTCTTGAGCGTCTGAAGCGCCTGGAAGAGGAGGAAGCAGAGGAGGCCAAGCGTGAAGAAGAAGCAAGGAGAGCAAGGACACCTGCACCCGTCCCTGTCGCACCACCCCCAGCTCCCGTTGCACCCGTGCCCACACCGCCCCCGCCACCGGTTCCGCCCGCTACTGCTGCCTCTCCTGTGGACAGAGGGAAGAACAATCCTTTTAATCGCTTGATTAACAGCGGTGCTTCACTAGCCGTTCCCTCGCCCCCCGTTACCAATGGTGGCAACAACCCGTTCTTCAGGTCGCAGCCTGCCGCGCCACCATTTGTCCGTGTCCGGAACGACACAACCCCTCTGTCAACTGTGCCCACTCCACCTATCCCTAACCCACCACCAGCATCGAAGAGCCCCGCACCTCCCATCGTAAAGACTTCATATCACACCGCTCCAGGTGACAGCGAAGACGAGTGGGCGCAGGAGAAAGATGATGGTGATGATAGTTCCGATGATGAGCTCAACTCTTCACGCGACACACGCGACAAACTTGCGCGGCAGTTGTTTGGCTCGATCCTCCCACCTGCCAGCGTCTCCCCGCGTCCCCAGTCCGCCGCTGCGGGGGCGAGCGCGACGCCGACTGTGCCATCTGCTCCTTCACCACCGCCGCCACCTCCACCGTCTGCGCCGCCTGCCCCTGTGGCTCCTACACTCTCTTCTGCTCCGACTCCTGCGGGGGATCGCAACGTGCTACTTAATGCCATCCGAAGCGGTACACGCCTGCGCGGGGTTGTCACCAATGACCGCAGTGCGTCCGGTGTCTCCGGACGTGTCATTGGGGATGTCGGGCCTCCGCCTCACGTCGGTGCCACCCCAATCATCCCGCCTGCGGAAACGTCGCACCCAGAAAATAATGTTGACCCAAGTCGGCAGTCAGTAGACTGGTACATTGGACTCGCTGCGGATCAAGGCACGCACGCGAGTCAGGAGCCGAGCTTGCCTCCGATGGGCGAGGAGGATGGAGAGCATGCACGCAAGGAGGTGAATGGCCACGCAGCGCCTATGCCGGATATTAGGGTTGCGCACGCGGAAGAAGTAGAGTCGGATCCACTGGAGGATGTAGATCGCAGTACTGGTATGTCATGTGGCGTCTCCTGTTACTTGCGTTGACGTTGTTTGGGATCGCAGAATACCGTGTCAGGACCCTGTACCCGTATGACGGTCAGAGGGCCGAGGATTTATGTGCGTTATCTCCGCAACTCTCCAGCCTGTTACTTACTTGCTTTGCAGCATTCGTTGAGAATCTCGTTATCACCGCGTATGCATCAAGGTCGGGAGCCGACTGGTGGTATGGCACCGTCATCAGTAATGGTAAGACTGGGTTCTTCCCGAAGGCATATGTTCAGACCCTTGAGGCGGGTAAGTAATATAGCATCTAACCGTTTCGTTTTGACTTAAGTTTGCACAGTCAAGGCAAAGTGTTTATATGAATACGAAGCACGAAGTTCTGACGAGTTACCATTTTCCGAAGGCGACGTGATATCTGTCGTGGACCGCTCAGACAGCGACTGGTACAAGGCTGAGAAGGATGGGGTCATATTCATCGTTCCGGCAGCCTACTTGGAGATTGAGGGTTAGTCGAGCTCCCATTTTTCTACGTCGTTGTTTACATATTCTTTTCCTGGATCCAGACTAAACGTACTTTTTTTTATTTCTTTCACATGTACCCCTCAAATATGAACATTGGTTATTTCGTGTTGGACGCTTCCAGATGCCTGTGTTTCGTCCAAGTCGATATCGACGCTATCTTTCAATACAGAGGCGACATCCGGACTCCCCGGAGCACCATCATCACCGTCTTCCATTGAGGACGTAGCGCCTTCTCAGGTGTCGCCTGGCGATGCAAACGACGTCGAATATGAGAGTGCCTCAGACAGCACTGCCTCTGGATATGATTCCTTCTCCGATTCTGATTCTGAGGACGATGAAGCAGCGACGACAGAGGAGGAACGCAAACTTGAGCGTGAGATGCGAGCAGCGGAGCGTCAGCTTGTACTTGAAGCGGCCGGCATCGTTGTCAAGAAAGACACGACACGTCGTCCACCGCCTCATTTAGAGCGCAGGCGTGCGGTCAAATCAGCGCCACCTAAGCATCGCCCAGCGCCCGCGCCCCCAGCCATTACGTCATCCGTGCCTGCTTCATGCCCAGCGCCAGATCTCAGTGAGCTGCCGCTGCCCACGCCAGCAAAGGCATATCTTGATGATGCCTACGAGCGCTATGAAGCGTTTAGGCAGCACTCCTCTCGGTTGTCTGTATCGTCCATTGACCAACTGCCGCCCCTCTCGCCTGTGAGCCCAAGCGTCGGCTCGCTTTCACCAGCACCAGCCCCAGCTCAGTCCCGCGAGAGCTTTCCCGACAAAGAAAAGGGTAAAGATAATGTGAGCACGTCGCCGTCGTACGGGAGCCGCATCATCTTTACCCTTTACTTTG
>Ga0307510_10012212_pt1 | contig 10182 bp, 13 predicted proteins | sample 12_EM_MG_FD_207224 | JGI IMG/M metagenome (GOLD analysis project Ga0307510, IMG submission 207224) | Populus trichocarpa ectomycorrhiza microbial communities from riparian zone in the Pacific Northwest, United States - 12_EM | ecosystem: Host-associated > Plants > Roots > Unclassified | place...
CTTCGGTTTTCGCGTCCTTGGCCTCCTCCCGGAGTTCTTGAGAGTGCATGAACTCCTTCCTGTATTGCTCCTTCCAGGATTCGACCTCGTTTTCCGCGTACTCCTTACTCTTGGCCAGTTGATCGCGCTCCCTCGTCGCCTCCGCAAGTCTGTCTTCCAATTCCTTCTTTTCCAGCTCCCAATCCGTAGGTGGTTGTTGGGAAGGCCCGTCTCCAGAAGAGGCGAGGCGCGTCTCCAGTACAGTCCTCTCTTCTTCCCATCCCATTCGTGCGAGCTTGTGATCCTCCACCTTGGCGTCGAGAGCGCCCCGGATGTCTTTGATCTCGCCCTGGAATTGCTTTACCTTAGCCTCGCTTTTATCTATCGAGTCTTGCAACCAGTCGATGTGAATGCCCAACTCGGATACGGTCCCCTTCGCCTCGTCCAGTGCCTCGTGTTGGACTTCGTGTGCTACAGAGAGCCTCTCGCATTCGACCTGGATCCTGTAGTTTTCGGCCTGCAAATGTTCGATCTGGGCCTCCTGAGCGGCAAGCCGGCTCTCCAACACCTCGATCTCTTCGGACTTTTGGTTCAGAATAATCAGGGCGTCTTCCAGCTTCTGACTATTGGACGACTGCACCTGCGTGTGCTTGTTTTGTTTTGTTTTTCGAGACTGTGAAGCAGGCAGACTAACCGGGACCAGGGTGTTCATGCGTTCTGAGGGAGAATAGGACCGGGGTGGATCCTGTCGTGTCGAACCAGGGTCCTGCGATTGGTAAGTCACAACAGAGGCGAAGCGGCTTAACAGAAGTCACTGACCGTAGTTAGTTGTTCTTTGTCAGGCACCCCGTTTTCTACAACCCGGTCATTGAAATCAATGTAAGTGTCTTGGACGTCCTGGATCTTCTGAGCGAGATCGGCATCAAGGTTATCGTCGACAGGCTCAGGGTCGGGACTTGGCTGGCGAGGTCGCGTTGCAGTACGATGGACCTGCGAGTCTTGAACGGATGATTCGATAGTGTCTTGAGTGGGAAATGACTTCTTGGGGCTGAATTCGTCGATGACGCTCGTGGTATCTGCCACCCGTAAATATGGCTTGAAATGCGAAGATTCCAGTCTGGGAACAGGACCTAATCTCTTCGTGTTTTTCTTTACACGCGGGGGAGTGGGCGTGGGAACGTCATCGTCAACTGGAGAGCCAGGGGGCGTTTGCTTTCGGGCTGATCCCGAAGGTGTGGATTTGGGAAGGGGTTCGGTGGGTTCATTGTCCTGGTCTGGAGGTGGGACATCAGCTTCAAAGGGTTCCTCTTGGTCGGATGGTACTTGAGGCTCCTGTGTGGCGTCTCGTAAGGGTAGAGGTAGAACCAGCGGTTTCTTCTCGGCTAACGTCGGTAACTTGGGACGAACATCTGAGGGAGGCTTCAGTCTGCGTTTCTTCTTTCTCATGGTTGGAGGACTCGAGTCGGGGTGAGGAACAATGCCCGTAGCCTCTTGGGTATTCTCTTCTTCCTCTCTCCGCAAATGCGTGAATGGGGGGGCCGGTCCACGGGATGAGGGAAGTTTAGCGGCGGATGGAAGACGCGCAATTTTCTTGCGTCTTCGTGGTGGTCCAATACGTACAACCGCGTCACCTGTGTCTACCCCTGAGGGAGCGGGCGAGCGGTATACCTTGTCAGGGCCCTCCTCCTCAGCGAGATCTCCCTCTTCTTCGTGTATCGTCTCCCTGCTGATCCGCTGTGGGCTCCTGATGGACTTCGTTCGAGATTTCTGGGAAGCGGACGGAGATGTGAGATCAATCTTCTGCTTTTTGGACACCGGTTTAGGGTCTTCGTCAGCCAGAGTGTGTCCCGTGTTTCGCCGCTTCCGTTTCCCGAGAGAAGGTTCTCTAGACACCTGTGAACTGTTGTCCGATGTGAGAGAGATCACAGGGGAGTCGGTAGCGCGACTGCCAGACTTCACAGAGGTTCGCGAGCTCTTAGAACTTCTATCAGCAGGCTTGCCCGACGTAGATGCAGTGGTTGCGCGTGGTTTCTTCGGTTTATTGGGAGCTGATGCCATAGTCAATGCTCATCCTTGAGCCAAGCGGAACCAAGCGTACCTCGACGTTTATTTTTCTTCTTCGCCGCCTTCTTCGTCTCCCAGACATCAATGAGGTCCTCAGTAACCTCCGTCTTCCTGGTCCAGCTCGGTGACCAGGCTCTACCGGTCCCTGGGTTAATGCCATCCCAGTTTACCAGGTAGTCATGCTTCCTTTCATTAAGGATCTCAAGAGCAGGCCAGTAGCCATCTTCACCGGGCTCCGACTCTTCCACTTGCTCTTCTTCGCCGTCACTGTGAACGCTCGTAGCCATCTCGGCGCAGAAGACTGACACGGAAAGAGTATCAGACGCGGATTGAGGAGGAAGGTGATACGCGATCACGTGATGCGCAAGGACGTAAATTGTCATGTGACCCATAGCAAGCTCCCACTCCGTCTTGTGAAATTGAACGAAATATACTACCGTCTCCCTCCCAGCGAGGGCAGCGCCAGCTCATCGTCCTCGTCGCGCCTCTTACCGTTTCTCACCTCGCCAACTTGCCTGAATCTATCTCTCTCGTTGCGTCGTGTCCTCGCTTCCTCGAGGATTTACCTCAATTTGAAACTCATCCGCACTTCCCAGCTCCCGTCAGCAGAGTTCAGCCGAATCTATCTTGATTTTGCGGTTATCTAGCGACGATGAACACGAAGAAGGGCACCCCTTCAGAAGCGTCGACGAGAGTGTCCCGGAGGACCTCAACCTCGCGCATATCCATACCCTCTCCCCATGTGAGAACGAAAACCAGAGGTTTGTCCAATGCCTCCCTAGACAGCAGCCAGAGCAACGCAAGTGGGGCTACCTTAAAGCCTAACGGCACCACTCGCTCACCGGATGCAACCCCCGTTCCTTCGATCTCTCCTGCGGTGAAACGGATGTCTACCTCCATCCCCACGCCTACATCGCGTCGCCTGTCCATGCCTGCACAACCCAGTAATGGTTCCTTCAGACCAGAACTCAGTTCGTCCAACTCGTTCTCGCAGGTCATGAGGAAAATCAGCACATCTCCCTCAGTCTCACGTCCGCGCCACGTTACGACCGCTACCCCGCCCAGTCTCCTGGATGAAACTTTCCCCTTACAGCAACCGATCACCGTAACGCCGAGTACACCCCGCAATCGCGTTTCTTCCTACACCCCTCCGCCTAAGGAAAACACTCTTGACGCTACCCCTTCCCCAAAGCCTAAAGCGAGCCCCAAACCTTCCCCTCTGAAGACACCTGCAAAGAAGGTTAGCACTCCCGGGTCTGTATCTAATACTCCGCCATGGTCGCCTCCCAATACCTTGGACCGCAAGAAGGGCAGGGCAGTCGCAAAGATCTTGGCCTCCGAGTCTCCGTCGCGTGCACCAGCCCAAAGCGTACGGGGGGGTGAAGTATTCCCTGCTTTCGATGCCTTACTAGACGGGGACGACATGACATTAGAATTGGTGACAGAGTTGAACGAGGGAGAGGTCGACGAAGATGTAGGCTTACCGTAACAACACCTTTACTTATCACTGACAGCAAACAGATTCAGTCCGCCCAAGATCAAGTCATGTCCATCCACATGAAGAAGATGCTTCATTACAAACGACTCTTGGAACGTGCGCAAGCGTCGACTGCAGCGCAACTCCATGCTCTTCAAGCAGAGGTCAGGGTATTGAAGGAGAAGGAGCGACAATATGAGAGCGGCGGCTACAGCGATGCAACCTTGCTTGGCGGGGACGACTTTTGTGTCTGTGGCGGCCGGAAGCGTGGTTCAGGATACTGGAGCGGGTACCGAGAAGGGGATGTCGACGATAGTCCAGCGGATCTTTTAAGCGCACTCAAAGGGAATGGTTCTGGAGGATTCAATGAGACTGAGATTAGAAAAGCAATTCGAGGCCTGAGTAGGGAGGATCGGATGCGTTTGTAAGTGTGGTTCCCGCTCTGTTACCATCTGAAATTGACTCCTCCCATAGAATTGGTTTGATTCTTGATTGTAGGGTGTCGTTTATCATGATGCTACACCCGTCCATCTCACATGTTTTCAGCCTGTATGCCCGGAGACATCCGCCTCCAGATCCTCCTCCTCGAAAAATATGCGAAGTCTACCTTTGACATTGTTGGAAACCTCTCCCACGACCTAGCGTTCAAGGTCTTAAAGTGCCTCTCGGTGCGGGAACTCCTCTTCGTTGAAACCGTGAGCAGGAAGTGGCAGAAGATGGTTCATCATCCCGGCCTTTGGAAGTACCATTGTTTAAGGATTACTACTACAGACCCTATGCCCCTCAAGCCTCCCCAAACCCCAGATGGCTGGTGAGTATCGGCATTAGAATCTCCGCGTTGGTAAAGTCTCATATCACGACCAGGGAACCGCTGTACCGCGCCTTGCACCATAGGGAGTCGAATTTCAAGAACGCCCTTCCTCAGAACATCCGCTTCTTGACTGGTCACACGAACTACTGCACTTCCCTGCTCTTGAAAGGCAAACGCCTGATCAGTGGCTCCTACGACGAGACGATTCGATTCTGGAATATCGAAACGGGCCAGATGACGAAGTGTTTGCAGGTCAAGAAACCGGTCAGCTGCATTGACTTCTTACACGAAGAAGGTGTGCACTCCTCCGAAAATTTCACGTCCAGTTTCTCATTCGTTACACAGAGGTATTTGTCGTTGGTTTCCATGATGTCGGGTGGGTCGTTAAATATTCTCTACAATGGGTTCAGGCTGACTCCCTCGGGACAGCCGAGTCCATCTCTTCTCATCGTTGACTTTCAATCCCCTGCAACAACTGGCCGGGCACCTGAACGGCATTCGTGCTGTTGCGCTATCCTCCAAAAATCTAGTCTCTGCAGGAGCAGATAAAGCTTTGGTGTGCTGGGACTGGCGATCGGGCACGAAGATCGTGCGGTTTGGTCAGCAAACTACCGTCAATATCGGCGTCCAGTTGATCAGCAGCGAGGGGAACCTAGAAGAAGGGGAACGTGTTGTGAGCGTCACTATCGACGGCATTGTTCGAGTTTTTTCGATCAGTAAGTAAAAGCAATACTCTTGAGGTCCGCACTAACGAAACTCCAGAACGTCGCGAGATGGTGTCTCAGTTCAAACTGTCGGAACTTGGAGGCGGTGATCCTGTGCTCAACGCCAAGTTACTAAACGTTGGCGCGGTCTCTAATAACATGCTTCAGTGGGTGTCTTCGCGACGACTAGCCTCCTGACGCTCTAACAAAACCATCCTCAGATGGTTCGCTGCGAAGGGGACACAGATGACCGTGAGAGTGGATGGATGTATTGCTGGTAGTGTGTGCTGATTCCCTTTAGTGTGCGACCAAGTCTATCATTATCCACCTCCGGTGGACAGAGGGGGATGTGCCCCAGCTGGAAGCAAATGAAACTTCAAAGGACCTTGCAGCATCCCAACCCCCGTCCGCGTTCACAATGAGCCGCCCGCGCACTAACTCGTCCCTCTCACGTTCAACCTCTTCCACGTCGATTATACGTCGTACCTCGCTGGCACCCCCAACCCCTGCCACGAAAAGCAGATTGTCGCTCAGCACTTCTGTATCTAGAACATCCCTGGCCCCGTTGACCCCGTCCCCCAGTTCCGTCGCAGGCTCGAACCCCGGCGGTTTCCCCTTCAGGTTTGGACGCGCAGCGGTTTTGACTGCTCCTCCAAAACTGGTTGCGGTGATCGATACGCCGGACCTCGCGGTCGGTGCAGTTGATGCAAGTAAAAAAAGGGTTGTTACGGCGACGCGGTTCAGCTCTAGGATTGGTGCTCACAGGACCGTAAGTTAATTCCGCCCCGCACAACCGGCACCGATCGTCGCTCACAATTAGATGAACGTGCGTGTGTAGATCTTCATGTCTACCCATCGTGAAAAAGATGCTAAACCTTCGGGACCTCAAGACGATAATGGCGGTGAGGAGGAACCCGGGACGAACGAGTCTGCTGACAAGCCCAGGAGACCTTCTCCCGCTGGGCATGAGGCGGACCTGGATGAAGGCATTGTTCCATTACAAGGCGTCTGGGCTGCACTATCGGAAGGGGTCCCAGATTCTGCCGCCAATGTCAAGGGCCTGCTTGGTGGTCTTCCGAAAAAATTCGAAGGGTTGGCCACTCCCGAGAAGAATCCCATGTCGATGCAACTTAGTCACGAGGAAGTCGTTGTAGGATGCGCAGACGGCACGATCTAGTAAGAGCATTCATTGAGTTATGGAAGGTGCCTTGGCTGATCTCGTCGCACCCCATTTACACAGTGTTATGAGTTTTATTGGATACGACTACAAGAAAAACAAGGAGCTGGCTGAATCTTCACAAGATCTTAATACCCTGGATACGTATACTACGCTAGCAGACGACTGATTTACTGATACAAGGACGGACCGGAGTTGGCACTTCATTAATCATTCCGAGCGGTAATGAGTACCCATTTTTCCATTGTACGAAGGATATGGCTTGGATCTACACTATGACACTCCTTTTGCTTTCCCCCAGTAATCATTACAAAACTCTCCTTCTCTCCTTGTGTTTTTTTCTTGCGCTACCTCGTACACACACCGCCGGCGATACAACTTTTCCTAGACCGTAATTGGACCGATCTGACTAAGGACGCTTTATACAACGAGATAGTTCCCAATTTTGAGAGCCTGGGCGGTCGAGGCTGGCACGAAACTGTCGTTTGCGTGGCTACAAAGGGCCTTTGACCATACTGAACCCCTGTTGCTTTGCTTCCGCCTCCTTCCAAGCGATCTTTATCTCCAGGCCCGAAGGGGCAGGACCTACGGGAAGCGATCTTTGTCTCTTATTGTCCATTATGCTTGTGCTGCACCCATCGTCTACCTGCGACATTTGCTATGATACCTACGGTCAGGAAAACCCAGCAAGCACGATACCCTGTGGTCACATATTCTGCTACCGGTGCGTATGGCGCCTAGGTCGCTCTCGTCGAAACACGAGGCATTTTCGCTCATCCGCTTTTGCCCGCACGCTCACATCCACAGATGTATTTCCGTGTGCCGACCGAGCGTGTGTCCGCTGTGTCGAAAGAAATTCTCGAGTTCCCATGTCACGAAGCTCAGGACGGCCGATGTCGTGGACGGTGGAGCCGAAGGGTTTATTTGCAGCCCGGTTTCGGCCACATCGAGCGCGTCGACCTGTCGGTTTGAGCGACGGGACTCTGTGAGGGGAAAAGATTTCGATGATCGCGTGGCTGCGCATATCAAGGAGACCGGTGAAATGATTAAGGAGGTCACGGAGAGGGTCCATTTGCAGCATGCGATGGAGGCGACTTTGAGAGCGAAACTTGCGGAGGTCGAACTGGAGAGGGATACCTTGTTATCGTGAGTTATTTATTTATTTTTCCTTTGTCACGTCCCGTTTCGACCCGCTTTTGCCTACAGGAAGGTGCGTTTCGTGTGGCGTGCAAGGTGTTGTATGTGCTGACGGCTGTATACAGCTTTCTGTAGCAGAAGATTCTCTGAGAGCATCCAGGAGCGTCGAAGAGAGCTTGATGAACACTCTGCAGCGTACCATCGAGGGTTATGAAGTGTGCGTGTTCCTCCGGTCTGTAGCCCTGGTCTCTGGCTGAAGCACCCCATTTCGCATTTTCAGGAAGGTAAATTCTGACATTCACAGTGGGTGGGACCGTGATACTCACATCGATCTGGTAGCTCGACGATATGGAGACAAAATTGGACGAGGCAAAGCTAACGGAAGATAGGTTGTGTGCCGAGATGTCGAGTTTGACACTCGAGCGGAGTCTAGTCCATTCATCTTGACTGACTCGCAAAACCTGCGCGCTGAGCCTCTCCCACCGCGCGCCCCTATCAGCCGCTGATCATGGGTGAGCCATATCTCATCTCGCTTCCTCGAAGTTCGGAAGACTTATGCAACCGCCGCGATAGGCGCATTGTATCATACTCGTAGATGTATTGCAGCGGGACTCCGGGAGACATCCAAACCACATTCTTGGCCTTGATCAATGGTTTTCCGGGGTCCCGTATACGGGTCGGTGTTGCAGCTTGTAAAATTTGTATTGCAATGTTATGGTCGCCGGACAGTATAGTCACGATGAAGTTGAGTACTCTGATACAACCACATTGGGAATCGAGATATCTTCCGGCGAGATATTTTCCGTCAGGAGGGGTCCGCGCCGGGGGTTGAGTACGTGGGAATGAATGGAGAGAGATGGGGAAACCTACGGGACTCTTCAATTCGAGGGCCCTGGCGACGTTCTGCAGGGTTGGACCTGGGATAGGAGAGTTACGAACGCAGTCATGAATTTCGTCAAGGTTCGATGATGAATGTCAAGGCGTGCAGTCGGCAACTGCCTTCTCCGACTGGCAGAGCTTATCAAACCAACCCTTGGTAGCAGAGACCTGCAGATAAAAGTCATATCCTCGGACCATGGAAGAAACTACCGATACTTCTGCTTCATGGCAGCGTTAACGGCAGAGAAGATTGGCTTAGGTTCGGTCATTGCAAAGACACCGGGTTACGTGTGGGTTTGGGTGCCGAATTTACGGTTCGGAGCAAGGAGCTTGGAATATGACGCTTCCACAGGCGGGGGGGTATCTGAAGGCGGTGTCCTCCCTCTCTTGGCTGCGGCCTCATTTCATGCTCGTGTCAATGATACGCGATGAATAATTGATAAAGCTCCACCTTATATAATGCGCCACGTATTATAGTCCGACGCGGGCTCGTCGCAAAACTGCACCCCTGCAACGGGCCTGTGCGTATAATCCGCATCAACGGAGGGTGGCCGATCTTGAGCTTGAAGCTTGTTGAAGTTGATGCACCGCGATCACTGGTTCGGACATCGGAGCGGAACCAAATGATACCGCGAACTGAGCTGAGCTGATTTGAGCCATCAACGTTTCAACTCGCATCACAAAATCTGAGCTCGATCGCGGAAAATTCCGTGGCAAATTCCTATTCTAGTCGGATATCACCGTGTGCTATACAGCTTGTTCCCACGCTCAGATCCAGTTCGGATCGTTAGCGGAGACACTCATACACTTCAGTCCGCTCGTCAGATCTGTCTATTAAAAATGGTACGTTCAGCTTCAGTTGTGTGCTACCTGCGTTCTCTAGCGTAAAGCATCGTGAACCGTTCTGATCTGCCTACTCTTCCAGGCACCAAAAAAGTCCAAGGCCCCAAAGGAAGAGACTGCCGTTACCCTCGGCCCTCAGGTTACTGACGGCGAGAACGTTTTCGGTGTTGCCCACATCTACGCCTCCTTCAACGATACATTTGTCCATGTTACCGATCTGTCCGGCAGGGAAACAATTTCGCGTGTTACTGGTAACTACCCACCAATATTCTCTGGGACAGATCGTAACTGAGCGCACACTTTGATAGGTGGAATGAAGGTTAAGGCCGATCGTGACGAGTCTTCTCCCTACGCCGCCATGTTGGCTGCCCAGGATGTCGCCACCCGATGCAAGGAGGTTGGAATCAACGCTCTGCACATTAAGCTCCGGGCTACTGGTGGAACTGCTACCAAAACCCCTGGACCGGGTGCCCAGAGTGCCCTCCGTGCTTTGGCTCGTGCTGGTATGGCCATTGGCAGGATTGAGGACGTTACTCCCGTCCCAACAGACTCTACGAGGCGGAAGGTATGAATCTTGTTTCTCAGGAGACGCCGGTTGAATACTGAACCCCTCCTGTCGAATAGGGTGGTCGCCGTGGTCGTCGTCTGTGATTACATGTGGATAGACGAAAAGATGTAACCTTACTGCCCCTCAATGAGCACCATGTCGCTGCACGACACGCAACATGTCCATTGTTTACTCAAGGACTTGTCCCGTGGTCGAGCTCTTTGCATCGAACGTGACTGAATTGGAAACTAGCGCTTTCCACTGCTACCTGAGTGTCTAAGATACCTGCGGAAGATAAAACTGCGCATACGCCTTACAGTATGCTCCTATTCCTGCCCACCCCGCAATATACCCGAATCCGTTTTTGGGGCTCGAAGCTTCAGAGGAGCATCCTCGGGGATGGATGATGGGGACTCTCCCCAGAGGTGGCGACGATTCTCAGGCCTCTCCACGAGACCAGGGCGTCGCTATCACCTAGAGGCTGCGGCGCTACGAAACCAAGTCACCACCCAATTGTAATACTCTACAGAAGCCCCCACATTCGTTGCGGTGCACCTGTTCCGT
>Ga0307510_10012213_pt1 | contig 10182 bp, 14 predicted proteins | sample 12_EM_MG_FD_207224 | JGI IMG/M metagenome (GOLD analysis project Ga0307510, IMG submission 207224) | Populus trichocarpa ectomycorrhiza microbial communities from riparian zone in the Pacific Northwest, United States - 12_EM | ecosystem: Host-associated > Plants > Roots > Unclassified | place...
ATTAAAGCATTTTATAGTATTAGACTTGTTATTATCAAACATGCTTTAGTTAAGGAGTTATTGATACTTTAAGTGCAAAATGATGATATAAAACCTTGATAAATATGCACTTTTAAGTACTAATCACCGCTCCATCTTGATCTTAGCTTTCCAGGAAATAAATGGAGTCGAGAATTATAAAGCAAAACTTTTTTACCAATATCAACTTTTTGATAATTTTCACAAGTTTTGCAGAATGCATGTGTCCTTGAACATGGTGGGCCAATAAAATCCACATTGTAAGCTTTTTGCAGTTGTCTTCTTTGATGAGAAATGACCCCCATATGCCTCAGAGTGATAAAATTTAATGACACTACTTACCTCATTGTCAGGAATGCATCTTCGATATATTTGATCAGGACAATATTTGAATAAGTAAAGGTCATCCCAATAAAAGTTCTTCACTTCGGTCAAAAACTTTCTTTTGTCTTGGGTACTCCAATGAGTTGGCAAATATCCTAAAGCAAGAAAATTGACAAAATTAGCAAACCAAGGCATAAGACTAAGAGAAAGTAAGGATTCGTCAGGAAAGTAATCATCGATTGGTGGGATGTTAGATGTCGAATCTATTGTCAATTTTGACAAATGATCTGCAACAACATTGCCAGTGCCTTTCTTGTCCTTGATTTCTTCCTGAGAATAAATCATTTACAATTCTTCAGATTCATCAAACTCAGTTTTACTCAAGGTAAATTCAAATTGATCATAAACTAATTCTTCAATAAGATTTACTTCCTGTAAGTCATTATCATCTCCAGGTTGCTTGCAAATATTGAAAATATTCATCTACAATGTCATGTTTCCAAATGATAGCTTCATCAGTCCATTCCTACAATTAATCAATGCATTAGAAGTTGTAAGAAATGGACGTCCTAAAATAATTGGAATTGAATTACATGCTTCAACAGGTTATGTATTCAAGACAATAAAATCCATAGGATAAATGAATTTATCAACTTGTACTAACACATCTTCAAGTATTCCTCTAGGCACTTTTACAGATCTATCAGCAAGTAAAAGAGTTACAGAAGTTGGTTTTAACTCATCTAGATTGAGTCTGTGAAAAACCGAATATGAAAGTAAATTCACACTAGCTCAAAGATCAAATAAAGCTCTTTCAATTTTATGTTCTCCAATAAAGCAAGAAATTGTAGGACAACCAGGGTCTTTATATTTCAAAGCATTATTGTTTTGAAGATTGACACTTACTTATTCGGCTAAAAAGGCTTTCTTTTTCATATTCAGTTTTCTCTTCACGGTGCACAAGTCTTTCAAAAAATTAGAATAAGAAGGTACCTGTTTAATAGCGTCCAACAAAGGTATATTGATCCTTACCTGTTTGAAAGTTTCAAAGATTTCAGAATTGTGATTGACTTTCCTTTATTTGGTCATGGCATGAGGAAATGGAAGTGCTGGTGGGGAATCAGTCTTTTCTTTGCAATGTTCAGGTTTAACCCCTTCGTTACCCTTAGAGACTAACTCATCTTCTTTCTGACAAGGTTCAAGCATAGGTTTTTCAATAACCTTACCACTGCGAAGAGTGATGACTGATTTGGCTTGATCCATGTGTTGGCTTCCAGAGCTACTCGCACTTGAATTATTTTGCCCTTTAGGATTTTGCTGAGGTTGAGATGGAAACTTACCTTTCTCCTGAAAACTAAGAGCAGATGTGAATTTTGCAAGAGCATCTTTTAGATCTGCCATGGTTTGAGCATTTTAAGTGTTGATTGTCTCCTGCTTTTTAATGAATGCATGCAATGTTTCCTCAAGATTTCTTCTAGGAGGGGGAACATAAGAAGGTAAAAATCCATGAGAATTTTGAAAATTATGGTGTGCTTGAAATGGTGGCTGTGAAGTTTTTGCATTATTCTTACCACTCTTCGAACTGAAATTTGGGTGATTTCTCTTACCAGGGTTATACGTTTGTGAGTATGAATTCTGATTTGGCCTTTGGAAATTGTTTAAAGCATTAGCTTGTTCATGGAGGCATTCCTTGAAAGAAGGTAAAGTTGGACAGTCATTAGTTGAGTGTTCATTGGTTTCACAGATTTGACACACAATGTCTTGAACAAATTTTAATTGACCACTCTTTTTCAATTCTAGTGCCTCAACTTTTCTTGCTAAAGATGCAAACTTGGTTTGGAGGTCATAATCTTCCCTAAGGTTGTACATTCCTCCACTAGATGTATAAGGTTGAGTTTTACTTGGTATCTTATAAGTGCCTGTAGTGTCTCAATTTTGAGCATTTTCAGCTAGCAAGTCTAGGTACTCTATTGCTTCATTAGGGTCTTTATCTTCAAAAGTTTCATTAGACATCAATTCCACCATTTGTCTATCTTTAGGTGTTAATCCTTCATAAAAGTGTGAAACCGATCTCCATGTTTCAAAACCATGATGAGGACATGTATTAAGCAAATCTTTATACCTATCCCAACATTGGTAAAATGTTTCTCCTGGCTTTTGAGTGAAAGTAGTGATTTGTCTTTTAAAAGAGTTTGTTCTATGAGACGGAAAAAACTTCTTTAAAAATTGTTGTTGCATTTCATCCCAAGCACGAAAGGATCCTGGTCTCAAATTTTATAGCCATGTTTTAGCTTTGTCTTTTAATGAAAAAGGAAAAAGTTTTAATCTAATGGTGTTCATGTTACAATTTTAGTCATTATAAGTGTTACAAACTTCTTCAAATTCTCTCAAATGCAAGTATGGATTTTCTAGATCTAAGCCATGAAAAGAAGGTAAAAGTTGAATAATGTGGCTTAAAATTGAAGTGAGATGCATTAGGAGGGAAAACTATCCATGAGGGTGCACTTGTTCTTATAGGATTCATGTGGTCTCTAATTGTTCTAACACGATTATTCTCATTATAAAACGCTTGATTATCCTCTTCGGCCATATTTTCTGAAAATGATGAGGATACCCTACAAAGTCTACCACTTAATGTACGTGACCAAACTCTCATGCACGTATAGGAAGAGAATAAAATGGAAGAAAAGAAAAGAGAAAAAGGTAACAAAACAAAAGAAAAGAAAAGAAACAAAAGTTAGATAAAAGGAAAGAAAAGAAAAGACAATAAAATAAAATATATAATTTATACAGTAATTTACCTCCCCGGCAACGACGCCAAAAACTTGACATGATCAAAAGTTGATGTCTTATCCCAAGTGCAGGAGTGTCAAAGTAATAAATAACCCGGCAAGACCGGGGTTGAACTATAGGGAGGCGAACTATATAAATTACAAATAATATATATATTTAATAAAACAAAGAGTTTATGAGAATTTTATGGGATATTGATGTAAGGCTTAAATAAGGATAAAACAATTATCAAGGTTAGAGGATCCACTAATGGTATTTCAAATAAGTTTGGTATAAACTCTTTTTATTACTCAACTGGAAACCACACACGAAGGAGGTTCCAATCAGATTATAAATTATTAGCATGATTACATTAGTTATCTTATTCAAATAATGCTAATACTTGTAAATATTGTCAGGTATTCATGATGTTAATTTATGTTAACAACATATCAAGTTCCTTTCATAGCACAAGTGTTGGTTATACCATATAGTAGGCTATGAAAGTACCAAGTATTTGTTGTACCAAGGGTTATACAACATAAATCTAGATTAACCATTTAACAAGCAAAGTATTAAGAGTGAATAAGATAACAAATACAAAACATGTTAGTATCAAACATTAAAATCCATGTTGAATTTACACTATACTTATTCTTACACCATTAGTGAAACCCTTTGACCTTGACATAATAAACTTAACTAAACATAATGTAAGAGATAAACATAAATAAACAAGATAAGAACATAAATAAGATATAAGTTAACTAAGTAAAGAAAAGAAAATGAAAAGCATAAACAAGAGATTAATATAACATAAAATAAAACTTGAACATTACAAAATACAAAGAAAGAGAGTAAGAGCAAGATCTTGATCTGAACAACCAAGATGCCTAAATGCATGGCAAATGCCTCCTTTTATAGGCTAAAATTCAGAACTATTGATTTGATGACTAATTGTTGAGTGGGTGATCACATCTTGACTTGGTGACAATCCTTATCTTCTTGTCTGAACAACACGTCATTGTTAACATCCGAATTTGAATAGATCATCTTCATGAATCTTCTGGGAAATTGTCTCCGCTTTCCAACAAAACAAGAATCGGCGCATTTGGACTTCTAGAACTCGAGATATGGGCTGAACACTGAACAGTGTCTGGGCTGCATGACAGATTCCAACGTCTCCGTTGTTGCTACGATTTGAACTTGAAAATGGCACTTTTAAATCTTGGTCTCTTCATGAAAGTTTTAGGCCTATGTTTAGCTTTCCATACATATAAACCAGACCTAAATCCAAGTTCTACAGCTCCAGTTATGATCCAATAACCGAATGGTATTTCAGTTTGGACTGAACCAGCATCTCTTTTCTAAGCTTAGCCCTCTCTTATCTTCTCAATTTCAGTAGTTAAACTTGTCAATCAATCCTTTGATTTATATGATAGGCCTGCATTTAAGATGAACATTTACCATAAATTAAAGGTATCTTATATTATTAGACATGTTATTATAAAACATGCTCTAGTTAAGGAGTTTTTGATACTTCAAGTGCAAAATGATGATATAAAACCTTGATAAAAATGCACTTTTAAGTACTAATCAGCAACATGATCGCACTAACATTCTCTTTTGGATTCAATGCTTGGGAGGGCAATTTTCCATTCATTTGTGCTTCCAATTTCCCTACACTTGAAGCTACTTGCCCCATTTACTTCTCCAAGTTATGAATACTTGACCTTGTTTCCTGTTGAAAAGAAATGACATTTTGTTGCAAGGTCATAGTGTTAGAAGCCAAATTTTCATCATCTCATGAAGATCATCACTGGATGACGACCACATAACATTGGAGTTTGTGAATGGAGGGGGTTGTCTCGCTTGATAATTCTGTTGGGGCTGAAATCCATGGGGATGGAACTGTCGGCCTTGATCGCCTTGTTGAGGTGGGTTTTCAAAGCACAAGTTGGGATGATCTCTCCATCCGGGATTTTATGTGTTGGAAAATGGATCATACTTACGCTGAGGTTGTCCATTGAATACTCCATCAACTGCATTAGCTTGTTCAAGTAATCTTCTTGCATTGTTAGGCACATATCCGAAGCATTTCCTTATAAATAGCATATGGTAAAAACTTTCACCTGCTGTACATTTCCACAAGCCAAAGAACGCACAAGAGAAGTAAGATAATTAACTTTATTCTCAAGGTTAGAAATCCTTACCTCATTTACTTGTTTGATTAGAAAGTCTCTACTCGTGCCAAATTTTTTTGAGTTGGCTACCATATTTGAGATCAATTGGCGTGCAGCCTCGGGTGTCTTATCTACCAATGCCCCTCCACTTGCCACATCAATGATACTATGGTCAGTAGGCATCAGTCCTTCATAGATATATTGAATGAGCAGCTGATCGGGTATTTGATGATGAGGGCATTGAATGCACAATTGCTCAAATCTTTCCCAAAACTCGAAGAGTGTCTCCCCATGAGATTGTCAAATCCCACATATTTATTACCTTATGTTAGCAACTCGAGATGCTGGGAAATACTTCTCAAGGAAAATCTTCTTTATGGCATTCCAAGTTCCAATGGACCTTGGGAGAATAGAGAAAAGCCATGTCTTTGCTGCCCTTTTTAGAGAGAAAGGGAAAGCTTTCAACTTAACATGTTCTTCATCAACTCCATTCGGTTTCATGCCAATGCAAACCATATGGAACTCCTTGAGATGAGTATGAGGATCTTCTCCTACAAGTCCATTGAATGTTGGTAGCAAATGTATAAAACCAGACTTGAGCTCGAAGTTGACATTATTGTCGATGTTTATGCACAATGGTTGATTCTCCATATTAGGAGCAGCAAGCTCCTTGAATGTTTATTGTCGTGCAATAGCCATGGTGTTGACGCGAGCTTCCATTCGTAACCTGCGTAAAGTATTTTCTATTTCTAGATCTACCTGCACTTGTCTTTGGTTAGTAGAGCGGGTTACATGCATAAAAGGTCAAGGAAACTCAAAAGAAACTAGCCATACAAGATATTGAAAACAATGTAAATTCAATAAAAATCCTATGCTAGAAAACTAAAAGTGCCTAGAAACCCTAGAAAACTGTGGAAATTGGCCTCGATAGGATGGGGGCTAGTGGCCAAAGGCACTAGTCTTTTTCATAACATCGTTTCCCTTTACAAAACAAAAGGTCGATACCTAATTCCACCAAAAAATTGGTTTTCAATAGTAACTGTACCATACTATACAGTATTGCCGCAAGCAAAAATCTCTCTTTTTTTTTCAACAAAATAAATAACAATCACAGCAAATAAAAATCACAACATAAGAATCAACTAAAATCACCTCCCTAGCAATGGCACCAAAATTTATTGTGATGTCGCGGTCTCACAAATTAATTACCCTAGCTTAAAACACAACACACAATATAGTATAGAGCAAGCAAGGGGTCGATCCCACGAGGAAGGTTCAAGTCAGATTTTTATGCTAGATGATATATAATTTGGGGGGGTTTGGACGTTATCTAGGCTAAAGCAAAAGAAAATAGAAAACTATCAAGCAAAATTAAATAATCAGAAAATTATCAAGAGAACAAACCTTGGTTGCAAGTAAACATCCACCTACAGAAATTAGAACTGATCATAGAAACAAAACGTCATTTTATACTTTGAATATCTATCTTTTCTTATGTTGATTAGTAAACAGATCTGTTGTATAACTAATCCTAATCATTAAACAACCACAATGTCTGCACTAGTAATTTAATTTAATGGCAGCCTTAAGAACTAGATCAGTTGATTAATCTAGACAACATAACTGTCTGCAGTCCATGTTTGATTTGATTAATCGAATGCACTCCCTAAGATTACTAATGTAGATCCGCCACAATTATTAAACTTAGTTGCTTCACAAGTTCATATACCACAACTCCGGTTTTGATAGCAAACTTAGCAATAGATTGTCCACAATAATAACTTAGAGTCTGCTCTAGCAATTAAAATAAAAAATCATAGAAAATAAACATAGGAGAACAAACATATTCATTTCTCATATAAATTGAAAATAAAAGGTAGAATAAATCTCACAATTCTTCAAATCTGAAGGTTTCTGTATCCTTGCAACCAAGAAAAAGAGTTTAGTCCTGCATATTTGTTGAACAAATAATCAAAAAGAATGAAGAAAACATGATTTTGGGTTTGTGGAGGAGAAGGGGTGTTTTTTTCTCTCTTGGCTGGTTGTCATCCTTTCTCTTCTCTCATTCTTTTTATATCCTAGAAAACCCTAGTCTCTATATTACAAAATAGTTCTCCCTTAAGTAGACAATTTACATTTAAGTACTTCAATAACTATTTTCCTAAAAAAGAAGAAATAGCCTTGCATGAAATATTCAAGCTTTGACTTAAAGGAGCTAAATTTCTGAAATAAAAACTAGGATGTCGGTTTAGATGCTTCGAAACATAATTTGGACCTGTTTCTTCATGAAACCTATTTGCTGGAAAAATTCAGTTGTCATCTTTGAAAAATCATATCTCTCTCATATGACATCATTTTTTGCTGAACTTTGGAGCGTTGATAGGTCTTTGAGTCAGGAATCTAAAACAATTGAGTTTACATCCAATGGATGTCTTTAGCTCAAGATATTCAAGTTGGAATGCCTAAAGGTCAACATTGGCAGATTGCAAGATTTGACTTTGAAGGCTGCAATTTCCATGCTCTTCCTTATTTTATTTTCTTAGCTTATATTTCCAGAAAGGTATGGATGTTAGCTTTTTAATGCCACTAGAATGACTTCGTTTTGATCTCTAGAACTCACGCTCTGCATAAAACATCGATTGAAGGTCTAATCTGCCTATTACCTCCAATTTACTCCTTTTTGCATCTTTCATCCAAAAGTGCCTTCAAAACATAAAACAAAGAATATCAAGGCATTTTATATATAAAACATAGGCAAAACACTATTTAAATATGGGTGAAACTATCGAATAATATGGTTGCATCAAGATACATCAGTTATGCACCTTCGTTTGTAACAAGAAAATTAGGTGGAATGCAGTATGCATTGAGATCTCAGGGATTAATAGATTTCATCAACCTATTCAGACATCAATCATCCCTTAAAGAGATATAACTTATTAGATAAGACTGGGAAAGGCCTCTGTTGGTGAAGAAAAAAGTGGAGTTGAATTCTCATTCAATCAGAATTATGCAATTTAGAGAAATGAAGAGCTATCTAGAGTGATAGGATTCTCAAAGCCTAGACTTTTAGAATAAAAAATGGAACAACCAAAAAGAAAAATGATTGATAATGAGGAAGAGTTAAGAAAGCAGCTAGAATGGTGTAGAATTGATCTCAACCACAACAAAGGGTAGCGATAGCTCCTGGAAAAGGAGTTGAAAGAAGAAGATAAGATGAGGAATTACTTGAACCAGCAATTGGAAAAGAAGGATGAACAACTATTAACTTTGATGAATGATCAAGGGGAAGTAAAAAAATGGCGGAAAAAGGTAGAGGTAGCCGAGGAAATAGCCAAAGTTATCGAAGATGAAGGACTGGAATGACCGAATATGATGAGATGGCTAACAAACATGTAATAACAGATAAAGAGTTGGCCAAAGTCAAGAGATCAAGCAAAAGTAAGATAAATACCGACAAGGAAGTGATAGATACCTTGAAGAAAGAAAGAGATAGCTTTAGAAAGAAGATGGAAGCTAAAAAAGAGAAAAATCGATTAGCCAAGATTGACATAAAAGAGGAAAGAAAAATCCAGTCCCAATATATGGCATAGTCTGAGTAAGAGAGAAGTGCTAGGAAAGTCGCTGAGTCTGATATAAGAGACTACTAGAGGAGAGCTGAGTTTTCAAAAGGACGAATCATGGTATTGTAATTTGAGCTGGAAATCCAAGATGAGGAGCTGAAAGAGTTGAGAAGCCATTACTTTGAGATTAAGGAATAGTTAATTAGGATTAAGCAAGAGTGTCAAGAATGTCAAGACTATATTGACAACTTTGCAGTTATAATTAACTCTAAAATAATCGAGCTTGACATTGAGAGAGAGAAGTTGTAAAGGGCAATGATTAAGGTAACACAGTTAGAGACTACGATACGAGTACTGGAAAGAAGTAATAAGGCTTTATCAACCGGCAATAGATTACTAATTGTAGATAACACCTTGTTCCATGACAAGATAAGACAAATGACAAAGTAGATCCAACAAGTAGCTTATCATGCTGAAAGGTTGGAATAACAGGCCACCCAAATTGGAAATGATGTTGTGAAGTATTAAGCATTGTTGCGATGTCACGATCGCACAAATTAATTACCCTAACTTAAAACACAACACACAAGATAGTATAGAGCAAGCAAGGGGTCGATCCCACGAAGAAGGTTCAAGTGAGATTTTTATGCTAGATGAGAATACAATCAAGAAGGATAAAGAGTACAGATTTTTCATGAATTCATTTACATGCGAACTTCAAAACTCAATTAATCATTGGAATTTAAATGAAATTTATGTCATGCCAAAGTGATAGGTCCTCTCATTGATATACACTCCAACACTCACGAGTTTAGGGCTTATGCGTTTAAATCTCTCAAATTCAATCAATGAATATATTCTACCATAAACTTGCTCTTCAATGTTATCTTCATTACTAACATATTACAAGCAATGCATGAATCAAAAGGTCTTACCTTTTGGTTGTAATGGAGCTAAGGTTAAGGTGAGGTAAAAGAAAGGAAAAGAAAAGGTTAAAATCAAAGAAAGTAAAGCATTCTTAAAAAATTTGATTTTTTGAAACAGGATATCCCATCAAAATACATAAATTTTCCATCTTTAATCACCAAAGCTTAACTTCTTTTGATTTCAAGCTCTTTCAACGTAAAACCTGAAGAATATAAATGAACACTTTTTTTTTGTTTCACCTTTGGCAACTTTGCCCATCTTTTCATCAAGCATCACTTTTTTTTTTCTTTTCACATAATTTCCAACCATAATCCATGAGATATCAACAAGTATATGCTCTACTAATCCTTGGCTAGGGGAAAAGGAAAACATATAAAAAGTTAAGGTTCACACAT
>Ga0307510_10012214_pt1 | contig 10182 bp, 15 predicted proteins | sample 12_EM_MG_FD_207224 | JGI IMG/M metagenome (GOLD analysis project Ga0307510, IMG submission 207224) | Populus trichocarpa ectomycorrhiza microbial communities from riparian zone in the Pacific Northwest, United States - 12_EM | ecosystem: Host-associated > Plants > Roots > Unclassified | place...
CCAAGAAAACGCAAGCAAAAGGTACATTGACTGTACACATTTGGTTAGATTTATTGGACACGTGCAGCGTTTCGGATCAGGGCTGGTCAAAGACGCTCCACGGGAGTTCCCAGAACAGGTCAGCGCGCAGCAACTGATGATCAAATTGACGCCACGCAATCAGGACATGACAAAGCCCCTCTCCCTGCCTCCGTGGTTGAACGTGCCTTGGCTCACAATGTGCGAAATCAGGACGACAAACACCGCGTAACTGAACCCCTCTGTAGTTCCCCTGTGCCTGGATCCGTGCCTGGATCTGTTCCATCCAGAAAGCGTGGACCAGAAATCGCATCCGTACCCCCACAATAGAGTTGCTAAGGTGAGTTTCGCCTTTGCAATAGCAGATCACAGCTCGGTACCAACGACGACAGCCTTCCAGTGACAAGGATAGCCACGTTTCCTTCCGACTATCTTAGTAGACCTTCCACCTCCACCCAACGAGAATCAATCCCACATGATCATCATGCGAACTAAAAGCCTTGTCGACATCGGCACCACCTCTGCGTCAGCCTACAGTTATGAAATCGTCAAATAGGTTGGCCTGTCCCACTCTGGGTAGTTCATGTCTCTTCGATCCCTCCCTGCTTGACAAGGCTGGATACCGCAAGCACCATCTGTCCGTATGCTCTCCGTGAAATCGCTTAAACACTTCAGAGATGTACAAGCTTGACTTCACCATTACTCATTTGACTCGTTTGTCTAAGAGCCTCAATGAGTTCGCGCGCACCAGTGTGCCCATGTGACTCACAAGTCTTTCTGCTGGCTACATGATAGGCTTCAGGCCAGGTATGGAGACAAAGGCAACAGTCCTGGTACGGAATTTGACCGCTGGGCCACTCTGAGGGACTGAGTGAGCTGCAGGATAGATGTGGTCATGATCAGGGACACTGGTCATGTGGGTGCTTTTGAGAAGAACCGAAGCTATGGGATTAATTTCACTACAGGGAAATTTATAGGTATTTTACAACTCTGGCATTATTGTATATACTATTGTCGACCCGAGGGCGATATTAGTTAATAAGGAATCAATGGGCAAGGAATAGAAAGGGTGACTGTAGTCAATGAGTAGGAAGGTGCCAACTAGAAAAGCCAAAAAAGTCTCAGGCTACAGCGAGAAGGCAATGCTGAATCATCTGTCAAACTATAGCGGTCATGTGATGCATTTATGAAAGCGGGCAACGATATCTATGAATGAGAGTGTGTAGTCCTGACATAGTGAGACAATCAGGGGGGCGGCTGGAGTAGACAGTCGGCATGCATGAGTATTGATTGTACCTCTATGACAAAGACATGCCAACCCAAAGAGAAATCATCACCTTTAGAAAGCTCTCCCACCATACACGTCCAGTTAAGCAGTCAAATGTGCATCATCCCGGAACCACCAATGACGAGCCGTCCTGCAGGGCGGACCTGTGGAAAATAAGGCAACAATAGTCAACTAATCGTCATAGTATCAGAAGTAGTGGTTTGCAGGGCCGGGCTGGGCTCAAAAGCCCAGGCTTGGGCTTGGCTTTGCAGGGCTCAGGCTCAGGAAAACTCAGAGCCTGGCCCTGGTCAAAGGCTTGGGCTGGGCTTGGGCTGGGCTTGGGCTTAAGCCCAGGCTTCAGGTCTGAATTGATCAAAGGTGTCCCTACACAATTGTCTGAACAAAAACATTGTCACCATCAATGCCCCAGAATCCCTCATTGTCCTGAAGGTCGCCAATAAGGTTGTCCCAACCCTTTTCTGTCCCGCCATCTCTGTCTCCCCTTGCAGAATCACCAGCTCCCTCAGACAACTCCTTGGCCTCAAATGTGATGCTTGGTTCTTCATGGAACAGAAGTTCCTGGCAGTAGATGCACTTCATAAACTGCAATGCTTCAACAATATCTGGCTTGAGTCAGCTACAGCGTTTGCAGATGGTGATACCGGCAGATAAGAACGTGTGCTCACTCAAGACTGAGGATGCCATGACAGGAAGGTAGTCTCAGGCAAGAGATGCCCAGACAGGATAGTGATCTGTGTTCCACTGTTACCACAGGAAATTAGCACAGGCAGGGAATCTGTTTTGGGTACATACACCCCACCACTCAACAATGGACATCGCTCCGAGTTGGTCCCTTGAATTCAGATAGCCTTGGAAGTCAGCATGCCATGGTACATGCAGACCGCTGCTGGAGACATCCCCAATGGCTGGGATATCGTCCTTGTGTATGATGGACTTAACGTCCACGCAAGAGTTCAAAGGGAAGGTGCTGGTGTGGTTAGAACCATGCACACTCGATCCAAGAGCGGGCGATGGAGCGAAGCTGAAGCAGAGTGGGGTCGTTAATCCCTAACTGCTGTGGGTAATGCACCCAAGTAGTGTTGCATGCAAGAGTCTTCGAAAGTCAGCATGGTACAGGTGAGAACAGAAATGTATGAGAAGTGGGTCGTGAAGTTGAAGAGGGGTGGTGCGAAGCGTCAAAGTCGAATGGGTGGTTGTCGGAAGGGCATGCAAGAGAAAGAGAGGGGAAGTGGGCCACAGTTGCCTTCTGTTCAGCAAGGCCGGGTGATGATATTTATACGGTTTCGAGTCGACAGGGACAGTTTGTACTTTATGTGCAAGAGTGAGTAAGTGGGGGAAAAAGAGACTGAAGCGAGTGAAGTTCAAGTTGACTTGGCGACAAACCGCGCAACGTTGTATGATAATAAGTCCAGTGTTCAGATTGAGGTCAACGAATGTATAGGTTTGCTATGTGACAGTGGGCACGACATTGAAAAGATGGCAATGTAGCTCGAAGTCCAATGAAAAGAATGAAAGAGAACGGGCTGAAAGGGAGTGCAAGAACTAAGACAAAAGGGTGACGATGAAACATACGAAAACAAGTGAAAAATGTCCTATATCTGGTATCAACCAACTCCTCCAGGGTGTGGTCCTGAGCGGGAGCCCAACTAGCACAGAGCTGAGCTCAACAAGCTGATGGACTTGGATACAATCAAGAATGGCGCGCATTTGCAGCGATGGCCAGCAAGGATGAGTGAATTGAGAGATGGTGGTAGCAAAATACTTGATGTGCAGGGGAGCAGGGACTTGAAGGCAACGACATGGAGAGGAACAAGTGGCATTGGAAAATGCAGATGGGACAATGGCAGCGAAGGTGATGCAGATGATGACTGATGTGAGTTGGTGGCGTTGAAGGCAGTGGCTGAACATGCGAGATCATGTGGTTCTATACAGCAGCATGGATTTGGACACAACGATTAGATTGGTGGGTTTACCCTCAGCAGATTAAGGCGATCCTGGTGTCATGTGACTTGTTTCTGAGCTCAATGCATAAGCCATCATTACACTTGTCCTTGTCATTGGACAGCTTGCAAAGCAATACACCCACTTTGTATGTTGTCAAGTTCCCTTTCTTTGGTGGGGGGACAGCATTGTTTCCATACATTGCAAGGTAGCGTTCTTTGTACTAGGACTTGTTAGTGAATGCCATTGGTACAGTCAACTCAAATAAGAACCTTACTTTTTGCTCTGCACACTTGAGAATACCATCCAATTTATCAGCACCCCAATATTTCCAAATGTGATCTGTCTTTTGGGAGGGATCAAGGACTACAATGGGATAAATTATAAGCTGCAGCAACAGACAATAAGGAGTGGTACACAACACATAGAAAATGTATATGAATCTGAGTCTGCAGTCCAGTTGTAGTACTCTTCAATCTTGGTTAAGCCAGCCTGTAGGGCAGAGATAAAGCCCTTGTACTTTTCACAAGCCAGCTGGGTGGTCCATGCTTTGTGGAGTGCCTCAAGTGCTGGTAGTGCAAGGTGCAAGGTGGCTGCTTGATTGGATGAGAATGTGTGTTGAGCATTGTCCGCATGCTTTTTTGCATCACAGTCAGTCAATGGAACCACAAAATGAAAGGTCTTTCAACGATGTACAGCTAGGAGGTCATTGAATAGCTTCACTTGCTCCCACTCCTCAGGTCTGAGTGCCAAATTGTCAATTTTTCGACGCTTCCCAAGGTCCTTCTTGTCTTGACTGATTTCATAGACAAAAACATTAACAATCTTGAAATTGCATGTCAGTAACAGCTATGCAAACATGGTGTTTCATATATCACACATCTCTTCACCACGTAGAGTCATAATGTATATTGAGGACCAACGAACTGGCATGTCAATTAGCAACTGGCGAACAGGCTTAACTTTGCTGTGCGTTTGAATGTCTGCAAAACACTGCTTCCGTTTTGCAGATAAACAAGCCTGAATTTCAAGAGTCAGATATTGACTGCAGATAGGGCGAAAAACAGTACCTTGATACATATCGCTTGCATGAGTCTGATCACATCACGCCCAACATTGTCACCTTCAAGCTCAGCATCTGGGGCACCTACAAGATCAGCTTCTGGATCTGCTGGGTCGTAATGTTTTGATATGCTGTGTGTGGTAATTAACGCCTGTGTTGCAAGGTTTATGATATGTGCTAGACACCTATAGTCAAATGCTAGTGAGAATTAACAAAGAAAATGGCAGATAAGGACCCACCGGATGTGATCAGCTGTTGGGTCAAACACCTTTCCTTCCTGTGCCCAGATACACTTGGCAAATTCCTGCAGCATCATATAATTGTTTGACACATTGTTGCAAGTTACATGTCCAATCTAGAACAAAGTGGTTATGTCGCCGTCTTGAGGTAATACAATGTCTTACCTTATGTCCAATCCCTGCCTGCAAGACAATCTTGAACAGTGCTTGACCAAGCCACACACCGTTGTGTGCACCATTCAGCTGTGTGAAACCTAGCAATGCCATCTGGAGCTCCCATCGGCGATTTGGCCCATTCCTGGGCTCTTCCTCAATCCAGGAGCCTGTGACAGTGAAGTAACCATTGATGTTTGATGCCTGCCAGGCATCACAAGTCAGGCTAACTTTGCCTTTGACTGCATTACTCTGTAAATAATATGTTAGGAAATGATGAGGGGTGATTGACCAGCATGTAATGCATAACGCACCATTAGTCACACACATAAGGCTGTTAGCTGCTCCTTGAACATATCAAGAATAGCTTGTTGAGTTTGGTGGCCATTGGGAATCTTGACGCCACTGGTTGCATGGGCAGCGGTGTCAATCATTTTTTGAAAGGCTGGGTGCTGAAACACCTGAATTGGCTGTAGTGAAATTCATATGAGCAACTGAACTATTATGATATAAGCCACTGACCTGGTCTGTTGATACCAACCACTCCATGGCAGCATGGTGAAACAAGTCATCTGTATATGGGATGACTCTCTCTTTTGGTGGTAGTTCTTTGAGGTGTAAATCAAGATGCGTTTGTTCACCTGCAGCCGCAGCTGCAGCTGTGTCACAACATCTCCAGGTGTCCTTGGGCAGCATTGATTGGAATCGATTCTTCTCTGCCCAGATTAGATATGGCCCCTGAGAGATTGTAAAAAGAATCAGCTGGGCAACAGTATACGAAAAACAATTGGACATACCTTGTGGTGCAACTCCATGTGTCATCTGCAGGTGCTGACATCCACTACTAGCCCTAGAGGATGGTCAGGCGACTTTTTTCTACTTCAAATGTTGAGTCCTCCCACGTGCCCAGGCAGCCCAGTCTCCTTGTGCCATCATCTTATCCTCGCCCCTCTTGTCGTTCCTGTTTTCCACCCTCATCGTCAACAGATCGAAACCTTTCCCCAAACAGTCAAAGGCATGTTGCTCATCAGACACCAATTTTCATGGCCGAAGAGATGCGGATCGCCCACATCACATCGGCTGATGTCAAAGCTCAAGAATACCATCATTCCACATTGCATCCATCTCATGCTGCCCCCCAATGACTGTTCCTCGGTCTGGACCTCTCAGGAGTTTTGGAAGGATGTAGGATGTATATGGGATCGCTCAGTTTTCTTTCATACGTTTTCTGTCTGGTTTTGATTTAGACTCGCCTGCTGTCCATTCCACATCTTGCCCCTTAGATCGGTTTTCACCTTTGACATTCGCCGCGATGATACTCACCCTCGTCACATTCACACTCGACGTCGCGCACCTTACAACCATTCAGTAAAATTTCTTTGTTTCGGAGACCACTGCCATTCCCCTACAAGTCTATGATGCCGAGTGGTCTTTTGCTGGCAGGATTCTTATTCATTTGTGCTTGTTTCCCCTTGCTCCCCTCTACTTCATAGGGTACATGTCTTATCGCCAAGACTCATATAAAAGCACCCACATCTGGCCTTGTCAAAGGCTACACATCTGCAGCCCCATTTCCTTTGTTCTCCTGTGTGCTGCCATCGTCATTGTCATCACCATCGCCATATCGCCTTTGCTGTCGCCATCACCATCACCGTCTCCATCTCCATTGCCATCTCCATTGCCATCTCCATTGCCATTGCCATTGCCATATTGCCATCACCATCACCATCCATGCTGCTTGAGAAATCGGATGCCATCCTTGACTTGTTGGATCCAAACATCATCTTAGGTCCCTGCAAACGTTGTCCCACTGAACATCTACTGGGGAACAGGGACCCGCTTGTCTGTAAAAAGAAAAAGGACCAGGATGGTGTGTCCACTGGCATGACAGTCAGCAGTGCTACTGATAATGGGAATCATATCTTGTCCTCAATGCCACCACTACCACCACTGTTGCTGACAAACCAGGCCCATACTGCCTTGAATGCGGGGCAGAATACTAACCACATTCAGAGCCATGGAGCCCAGGCAATCATGGTCGACAATGATGAGGAGGAGAGCCTGGAGAGCCATGGCACCGATGAGGATGAGGGGGCGACCACTGAAGAGGATGACGATGCTGAGTTATGTATGTGTTCCAATACCTGGATTACTTCCACAGACTGATCTGTCAACTAGCTCGACTCCAAAAGTTCTTCAACTCACCTATCTATGCATTCTTCAAGTCCCTCCCAACCATTGAGTACATCCAAGGCCACAAGTCCCATGTCTTCGAATGTGCAGCACCCATGTGTGGCTGCAAGACACGCTTTGTTCATCGGTTCCTGGATAAGAGTGATGCCAGGTCCACCAGCAATCTGCGGCATCATGCCAAGATCTGCTGGAGTGATGAGGCTGTCGACACGGCAGATGGCTCCCAAGATGTCAAAGCCACACAGGCAACATTGGAAGGCCTCAAGGCTAATAAGAATGGGTCAATAATGGATGCGTTCCAGAAGATAAGTGAAGGAAAGGCAGTATATAGTACCTGCCAGCATACCAAGATTGAAGTGTGGTATGCTTGACCCATACTTCATCTGCAGCAGATCTGATAAGCCTTTGGCACTTTGACAGTGCTGAATTCGTCTGCTGGGTCATGGAAAACAACTGACCATTTCAAATAGTCAATAATCATGGCTTTTGAAGCCTCATGAAGACAGGTTGGCCTCTGTACTATATTCCTTCGGCAGAGACACTTTCATGTGATGTAAAGCATGTCTTTCTTCAGGTTCATGAGCATATTGCTAAGGCATTGAAGGTCAGGCGCATCATCCTCTCATGATGGCTTTAGAACTAACCCAATATAAAAGAAACATGATGGTAAACTCAACTTTGCCACTGACAGCTGGTCGTTGCCCAACCATAAGTCATATCTTGCAATGACTGTCCACTTTGAGCGTGCTGGCAAACCATTCTCGATGCTCCTCGATCTGTAGAGGCTGCTCATTCACATACTGGTGTGAATCTTGGCACTGCATTCCTCAATGTTCTGAAAACCTTCGGTATCAAGGAAAAGGTAAGGGCATCAATTGGTTATCAGAGGAGGTCACTCACCTGTACCATGTGTTGTAGATACTTGGAATAACTGGTGATAACGCATCCAATAATGATGCAATGATCCAGTTCCTCAGCACATCCCTGGACGACTTCCCTGGTCCTGCAAATCAAATGCAGTGCTTCGCACACACAGTGAATCTCATTGCCAGGTCGATTATGAAGCCATTCGATGCACAAAAGGCAAAGGATATTGAAGAATTTAATGACGTAGCTCACGCCCTTGCTAACTTGGCTGAGGGTACAAAGCAGGACCAGGAGGCAACTGAGGAGGATGACTCAGATGAAGACGAAGATGGAGAGGATGAGGTGGATGCCCTGGACCACAAGCTCGATGCAAATCTTGAGCCCATCAGCTTGATGTTGTTGAAGGTCTGTTTACATTTCATTGACCCTAAACAGTTAAACCCTAAGCTGATCAATATTGTGAATGTAGCTGTGGAAATTTGCACTTGCGCTCAAGAATTTGACGACCAGGCTCCTTCTAGCATGGAACAAGACACTTTCCACACATGCCCTTCCTGAACGCATGATGCCCCAGGATGTATCAACTCATTGGAACAGCACATATGACATGCTCAAGTTCGCCATTAAATACCACATTGCCATTGATGCGATGACTGCCATCTGTGATTTTGACCTTCGCCAGTATGAATTGTTGCCCACTGAGTGGGATATCGCTGCTGAGCTTCGAGATGTTCTGAAGGTGTGTGACTGTCTCTTACTTTTTCCCCCTTGCTCACATTACTTTGTCTAGATTTTCAAAGATGTGATGCTGTTTTTCTCTTGTGGTGTCCCCAACCTGGCCACCGTCATCCTGGCCATGGATCTCATCAACAAGGCCCTCACCACATTGTCCGGATTGTTGTCCAGGTTTTCCCTTGCCATCTGTGCTGCTCTCACAATTGGTAAAAGAACCCTGGATAAGTACCACAACAAAACCAGGGAGTCGGATGTATATCGCATTGCAATGGGTGTGTTCCCCCCCCCTCAACTCTATGTATGCTGTACACTTCTGACTTTGATGCACTGATACATAGTCCTTCACCCTCATCACAAACTGGAATACTTCAAGAGGAACAAGTGGGATGCCAAATCAATTGAGGCCGCACATGATCTTGTTCAAGACGAATTTGATAGATCATATTGGTTGTTGGATGTCGAGGGTGATAACAGGACGATGCATGCAGATGGGGACATCAGTGTAAGTGATTATTTGCTAACACCTCAACAGTTCTCTTATGACTCTATTTACAGGCTTCCATGTCTTCCAAATCAACAAATATATTTGACTGCATGATGGATATTGCACCTCCCTCATCAACAGATGATAAGCTCCAACTTTATCTTGCAGCGGATGTTGAGGACATGAAGGACAGACTCATCTGGTGGTATGAGAGACGTGCCATGTTTCCACAGTTATCCCGCATGGCCCGTAATTATCTTTCCATCCCTGGTGAGTCTTTCTTTTTTTTGTGTTTACCTTGGGTGCTGAAACCTGTATCCCATAGCCACAACTGTTGATGTTGAACAAGTCTTCAGCTGTGGCTGTCTTGTCCTGCCTCATGTCCGTGGCTGCCTTGCAGTCCAATCCACGCATGCATCACTCTGCGTTGGATTATGGAGCTCTCATGGTTTGGTCAGGGATAGTGATATCAAAGGTGCGCTGAGTCCAGATGAGATTTTGGGCAAGGAGGATGAGCTCCCTGCCAATTGGGATGTTATCCACGCAGCGTAGGCCCATAGCTTGGAACTGAGCATTCATATTCAACTTTCTATACCCTTGTTAGCAAACATGACGGCGCTGCCTCACAAGTTGAACATATCCATGCCTCGTCCCATTGCCTCCTCATCTATATGTCATCATTATCACCCATTGCTTTGCCCTCATTGCCTCGCTCTTGTATCTTCTTCTTGCCTTGCCAAACACAAGTTATTCATAGCGTACTTGTTCTTATCGCTCCAGCCCCGACATATAAAAACCATCGCCCAACCTTGCTGAAAGGCAGGCAATTGCAGTGCATCTTTCCCATTTCTCTTGTATGCACTCTCCTTTCTGTCTTTCCATTTGATTGACTCCAAACTGGCAACGTTGCTGTTGCCATTGAAGTCATTTGCGAATCTGTACGTTTCCTCCTTTCATCAACATCTAACATCCCTTCTAGATCATTCCACAATCAAGTGTACTCATCAGTGGTTGTGTGACTAACAACTGCCTATCCACCACCCCCGTTCTGCTCCATTGCATGTCCCCACTTTGGGTGCGACACTGGTTCTATTTCCCCCATCCCTCCTTCCTTGGACTTATGGGCACGGACTCACTGTCAGTGTCACATTGCCATTGCCATTGCCTCATCTTGTCAACATCAGGGGACTTACTAACATTG
>Ga0307510_10012217_pt1 | contig 10181 bp, 3 predicted proteins | sample 12_EM_MG_FD_207224 | JGI IMG/M metagenome (GOLD analysis project Ga0307510, IMG submission 207224) | Populus trichocarpa ectomycorrhiza microbial communities from riparian zone in the Pacific Northwest, United States - 12_EM | ecosystem: Host-associated > Plants > Roots > Unclassified | place...
TTTTAAATTTTTTAAATCTTTTTTAAAAATATTTTACGCAAAACAAATGCTCTATAAAAAAGAAGAAAGTAGAAAAAAATCAAGAAAATAGAAAATAAAATTTTTAATATCGCAAGTTTTCATTTGGATTCTAGAATAAATTGATAATATTAGTATAAGAAGTGGATGCTTAATATCTAAATTCAATGAACATACACTACTTGGTATTTTAGTATGTGTTTGATGGCAAAGCATCTTTTAGTTGAGAAATCAAATTATATAATGTTTTCTTGTAAATTTTAAAGTATTTTAGGCTCAAGTAATTGCACAGAGACAACTAAGATGTGTGCCCCAAGTTGCACGAAATATATAATTTTCCTTGTTTACACATTGTCACGCGGCATTCTCTATTTTATTGCTCAATAATAATAATAATAATAATAATAATAATTGAGAATATAGGAAAAGAAAACAATTTCTGAAGATCGATCTATCCATGGAGGTCACAACAAGTGAAGGGTTGCCTAGCTAAGATCATGCCAAAGTTCATCAACTTAATTATAAATTAGGGTTTCTCTCCTTCCCCAGTTGAGCTTTTGGAATAGTTTTTGGAGAGTAATATGATTAACATAATTGTTTTAGATTAGTCTATTGAACACTCATTCTATCTAATACAATTTATTTTCTCACTTTCTTGCATGGTTATTAATTACTCGGATATTTTATAATCTGGTCCAACAAGTGAAGGGCTACGTAGCTAAAACCATGCCAAAGTTCATCAACTTAGTTATAAATTAGGGTTTGTCTCTTTCCCTAGTTGAGCTTTTGGAATAGTTTTTGCCTTTTTGGAGAGTAATATGATTAGCACAATTATTTTATTTTTGTATACGGAGCCACTCATGTTACCTAGCACAACCTAATCTAATTTATTTTCTTGTTTGCATAGTTAATCTGATTCAATGCTTAAATTATAGGACGGATGAGTTAATAAAAGTTAATTGTATTAATTAAATCAATACTATTTTGAATTGTTTTTTAAAATAAATAAGATTTTAACTATTATAAAACAGTTTAATTGTATATTAGATAAATAAATAAAGAGAGTTTTATCTCACGTTAAAAAGGTGAGCGATTTTATTATACAGACATCAATTCAATAAATTTGAATGTTGCAGAGAAGATTTGGAACCAATATGCGCGCGTGCGATGACACTTGAGCATTTAGCTTTATGTAAAATCAATAATTTTGTATTTTTAAAATTAATTAATTATGCATGATACCTCTGCCAAGATATTTAGTTAACTTGTGTATAGAGTTATCTTTTGAATTCTATAGACATATTGATATGAAAAAGGTGTGTCTTTACCAATAATTTGAAAAAATGTTATTTTCCTTACAAATATCAATTTGATATTGACAAAAATCAATTAGAAAAATAATATTTTTTTTATTTACAAACTCTCTAATTTTGTTTATTAGAAACAAAACAATTAAAAAACTTGTAGAAGTTGTTGTTTATAAATTTAAATCTTTATTATATCTTAAAGATATATTGCTTTAATTATGTAATAAATATAATAATAATTAATACTTTAAAAATAATATTTTAATGTTTATTTCCTATACCCACTAACATAATATTAACTTTATTATAACCCAACCCGAGACGGGTGGAGCTTAATTACTAAGAGCGTGTTAGTCAGTGTGGTTGCGGGTGCTTTTCAAATAATTTTTCGTGCTAAAATGCATGTCAATGATGTTTTTTCATTTTTTAAAAATTATTTTTGACATCAGCACATCAAAACGATCTAAAACATACAAATCATATTAAATTTTAATAAAAAAAAATTTAAATTTTTTGATAACACAAGTTGAACCGCGTTGGCAAACACTGACGAAGCTTGCTTTCTTGACCAGACATTATCATGCATTTATAACGTGGGGACAGAACATTCTCTTACGCGTCGCACTTTTATTAGAGTGGAAATAAAGAAAGGGTATGGAGAGAGAGAGAGAGAGAGAGTTGTCTTGATGGGTATTTGAAGAAATCCAAAGCTTTATTTCAAGATTAATGATTTCCATTTCACCAAATCTTATCCATAGTTTGAGAGGATTTATTTTTTAAAAAAAGAATATTTATTAATGGCTAATTATTAGGATAAAAAAATTAATGGTAAATTGGATCGTTAATCTCTCATTCACACAGGCTTTAAGGGAGATAAGTGCAAGAATACAATCTTTTTTCATTTCAATTTTTTTCTCCACTCTCTCTCAAAAAAAAAAAAAAAAGAGAAGAAAAAAAAAAGAGAAAAAGAAGTTATTTGAGAAGCAAACTTAAGCTGTCACTTGTACCTAAATTAAATATTGTGAATAGCATTTGAAAAGGACTTTGAGCGAAGACCGTTGATGCCCTAAGAATGCCTTAAATTAAGAAAAGTAGACGGTTTTTTTTCGCATGGCGGCAAAAGACGAAGGACTTGGAGTCAAGAAAGCCTATGCCCCACGAGATGACGCGCACGCTTCTTCTTCTCTGAGGTGCTTTCCTCGCAAGGCCGAAACGTGCAAAGCAAAGACTTGGGTTAGCACTTTCTGTAAGAGCCCAGCTCAGGCCACTAGTGCATCCATCAATCACATGCATGATGACTGATATGCGCAATGAGCAAGAACTTGGACACAAATCATGAATTCAAAACATTCTTGTATAGATATAAAACCTGACTTTTAGCACATTATCCAACCTAAAGTCCACGTCATGGTTTGGATTGATTGAACTAATTCAATTCAAAATAATACATGGTTGGGTTTTGATTATCTTAACTGAGTCACGAGTTAATTTATTTGATCAATTGAATCTCGAGTTGACGGATCATCGGATTGAACCTGCCATACCAAATTAGGTTCAATGACACTTTGTGTTTTGCTTCATTATTGTAGGAATTCTTCGATGCCTCATTTGGGATGCGACTAATTTGCTTTAAAGCTACTTTTTAAGATTGTTTCGTGCACAACTAGCATAAAGGTGAATCATTTTGATTTAATAGTAAAAGATATCTTTAGATTAACTTATGCATCAAAGATCAAGCTTTAATTGGAATGATCTTAGAAGACATCCTTCATATTAACTTGACGTATTTATATAAATAAGTTTATTTAAATGATAATCCCAAAGTTATAACTTTAAACTCTAAAGGGAGGGGAGGAGAATTTCTTGACCACAACTTCAATTCTTCGTAATTTAAGCGATATGTGATGATGATGATGAAGGATGATCTACAATTTCTACATAATGACCTTCATAACAATCGTGAACTTTTTTGTCACTAGCCGAATGACCTTTCGGGCCTGACAGTGTAGGCAGTTTTGCATTTATAGTAAGTTATGGGCTTGAGCAATGACAGAATTCAACAAGAGAATAAAATCGTGAATATCATGGGTTGGATTTTATGTGTTTTTTTTTAAAAAATCTTGGGATGCATGTGGCGAACCCCCTTCACTCTAAATGACTACTTCCGCTAGAGAAATTTGATCAAATCTCGTATGGCCATAACGTGCCCAGGAGAAAAGCAGCAGCTTGCACAAAGAGGCAACAAAACTTCAAGGAGAACGAGTCAATTCCACCACCTTAGTCCAAATTCATGTCTTTTTTAACGCAAAACATGCCGCACAGGTTAAACGTGCTGGTAGTAGTTCTCGCTCTTTGGAAAATTCCAGGAAGGTGTAGGCTATACTAAAGACACGCCGTTGCATGTAGCTGCACACATGGCTAAGATCAATGACCATATTAGAAACCGTTTAGTACGGTGATAATTTCTATTCTTTGTCTGATCATGGAAAAAAACTGTTTTGTTAGTTAAATTACTTTACCTTTTATACTGTAACCTTTCAAATCTTGATTTTATAAAAATTAAAATAATTTATTTTTTATTTTACATGCAAAAATTTATCTCATATCAAATTTAACTGTAAACCTACCTTTTAAAATAACAACTAAAATTATTTTTCTTAAACCTATTATTTTAAAATTTCAACTATAAAAAATAACATAATACCAAACACACTTTAGCCTTGTGTTTATTTTTACAGTCAAAAAACGCTTTTGAAATTACTATTTTTATACTTCAAATTAGTTTATATACATACATACATACATATATAGATCATATTGATATAAGAATAAATTAAAAAAAATTAAAAATATTATTTTAATATATTTTTAAATAAAAAACATTTTAAAAAACAACCAGTATTATAATCTCAAATAATACCTAAGCCATCCTTGCTGTCTATGCTGCCATGGTTAGAGTTAAATTATGATTACACTTCTTATTCCAGATTGGGGAATGAAAATCTCCAGAATTGGAATCAACAAATTTAACCGGAGGTGGAGAAGCGTTACCAAAAACTAAATTGTGAGTACGAGACAAGGGCAAAAAAATAAAATTACTAAATGGAGTAAGCACAATGTCAACGATAAAGCTAGTGTGGGTTTTCTTTTTCGTCTATCAGCAACCTGAACTTTAAAATTGCAAAGGTCCGAAGTTCCCAAACCAAACCAATTCGATTATCCAGAAGTTGTGCTGAGTAAATAAATGAGTTTCCATATCTATGATTTTTATATTACAGGATGAAATGATTTCAATCATAAATTGAAATTACAGTGCATTATAATTACAACAGAAGCATAATAATCATACACACACACCTGGAACATGAGCATTTTGTTTGTAGTTTATCTTTTGCGCCGTGATTATGAATCAGCCTTTAGCACCGCCGAAGCCTGCTCCATGCTGTCTTCAGACTCTTTGCAGGCATGTAACACTGTGCATAGATCTGTTGTTTCAAGAAATTGCTCTGCATTGGCAAGGATCACGGGACCATACTCAAAAACCATCCTTTTGCACTGCCAATATTTCAAACAAGATGTCAGAGAAATAAATTAAATGGAATGTTGAATTTTCATGTAACTTAACCGAGAATTTTAACAGCCAGGCAAAATGCCACTAAAATCTCAATTTAGTGTTTCATTAATTTGCCTAAAAGAGTTCACTGTGTAGTTTTCTTATATATGGTGATTCTAGAATGCAAAAAATTGAGCATGAGTATAGAATGAAATTTGATCAATCAACCAAGATTGCCACAATCATGTACTTAAGAGCGGTGACCAATCAAATAGGTGGCCATCTGTTAATAGTCATATTAACAAGATAGAAAAGCTTAATTAAACTGTGGTGCAGGTGGAGTGATCTTCTGAAATATATAATTTAACAGAAGTGTAATACTTTAATGTATGAAACCGTTTGGAAGAGTGCAGTAGCTTCCACTTTTAAATGCCTTTCAAAAGTGCATTTTCCTTCAAAAAGCATCAAATTGATGCTTTATTTTAGTGCTTTTTTATGATTTTAATACGCTATTGTCAAAAATCAGAAAAAAAATTATTTTGATGTATTTTCAAGAGAGAAATATTTTTGAAAAGTACCCTGCACCATAATACTAAATTAGCACAAAAATTCCAATATTGTTCTCACCTTATGAGCATATTTCTCCATGGAGTTACATGCCTTCAAAAGCAACTCAATTATTTCCAGCTGAAAGAAAAAAAAGCAAGAATAAGCAATAGGTTGACTAATTGGTAAAGAGCTGCAAAACATGCATCATGCATCACACCTGATAAATATTAAATCAATAGAGATAAATTAGTTTTAAATTTATGTTGTTCAACAACAGTATATGGATGTCTTTGAGTCCAAAATGCCTAATGGCATCACAGCCATCCTCACAGAACTCTTGAGAATTTCAAAATATTGATTTAGAGATGATTTGCTCTATCTATGGCTAAGACTGGCGTAATATAGATCTGTCATTGTATAAATTAATCACAACTCTATATTGCAATGAGGTGACAATTTAACAATCTCACTAAACAGTTTCCAGAAAATATAAAGAAGAAGAAAGTTCCATTTCCAGTTTCTATTGTTCTTCTGGACTGGACAGGTGTATCATAGGGTATGATTTTAACAACTAATCAGCTATTTATTGCTAGTCGGTCAGACAAATGGATTGCCAGAATGGTGCCTTCTGGTCTTTGGTAGGTCACTGATCCAGAAAACAAATCTAACACAAGTGATGGATCAATAACTGCATCCACATAATGCAGCAGTAATGACAAAACATCCTTTATAATCATCATTCCTTATGATTAGCCAACAGTCAAATGCAAACCTGTGTGTCAGGATCTTTCAACTTGACTAGTACTTCTGAAACAGCACGTTGGCAAATGCTACAGCTATCATCATTGCGTTTTGCAGAGAAAGTTTTCATTTCTTGACAGAGATTGAATTTGCGACAGAAATCTTCAGATTGCACTGAGGAAGCGTATGAGAAGAAAATAGAAGAATAGTAGTCCACCAAAGTGATGCACTGTGTAAACAAAACATAAAGCATTAGAATTGGTTAAGTATTATGATTAAGTATTGAACAATTTTAAGATACACGGAATGTTTACAAGCTTCTCCAAGGCCAGAGTTCCACCACTAATCAACGATATTGGGTGGGTTTGGTCGATTTAGACACTATCATGCATAAAAAAAAAGAAAAAAAAAAGAAAAGAAATAGAAATTTGCAGTGCATGCATTTACACTATAATTATTCACATTGCATAACACAAATACTCCCTGCAATCATTAACTATCCAATTAGCATTTGTAGCAGTTCGTTGACCATTTAAACAAACTATCCAGTAGTACAATAACACCTTCTGAACTTATGTCGACGATAAGGTTTTCCATTTTAGGAATCCACTTCATGTAACTACAATTGGTAATCGACTACCATGGACAGAGATAACATGCTCATTTGTATTTATAGCAAATGGAAATAACAATAGCACTCAACCTATCCACTCAGGTCTGCCTGCTTTCAAACAAAAAGTCTCCCTGATAAATTTTGCAACAGATGTTAATGAATGCAGCTACTCGCTGCCGACCACTTCCCACCATAGTGGATGCTCAGAATTATATATTATCAGATGCATAATATAGATCAACATGCAAGAATTATTCAATTGGCAAACCAGAAAAAAAATATTGCCATGCTGGAAAGAGGTGAAGGGCCAAAAAATTTTCTTCCAATTCAACAACCAATAATCACCAGCCAAAAAACTAAAGGTTACCTCTTGCTCGAAAGTAGTCAACCGTGAACAGCTTCTGTGAAGCTTTTCAAGAATTTCAGTCTGTGTTTTGTTTTCAGCCAGGTAATCAAGTGCCTGCGAAGCAAACTCCTCACACAATGTGCACACCTCATCTTTCCTGGTAACATTGTTTGTTGTTTGAATTTCATTTTCTTGCTCCTGGTTTTCCATTATTTCAACTGAACAAAGAAGCAAATTATCATTATTTCGAACATTTTTCAGAATTAAACTTCATATCAACAATCCTAGAAAAAGCAAATTTCCTTTCCATTCAGAAAGGACAGCTGATTGGAAGCCACATATTTGAAGCATGTTTAAATGGGAGAGATCATACAAGGACATGCTTTGGAAAATATCAGATTTCAAAGATGAGACAATTTTGTTTCTAGATATGATTGAGAATAAGGTCCCAAAAAGTGATCACATTTAGATAAAGTAACAGATGATTTTGTGCTTATGTTTCACGAGGGACCTGTCAGCCTCCAGCCAAAAAATGGCTATAATTACTGCCAGCACCCATCACCCCAAGTGTTTTTCCCCCACTTTGGAGACAGTGAGACAGTAACATTGATCATGTCTTTCTGAGGCAGTGCAATATACAATCTAAAACTCGCAATATACAATCTAAACCCCACCCCACTAACCCAAACATCGACAAAAAAAAAAGGAAAAAAAAAAAGATGAAGAAAAACACAACATAAGCAGCGAAAATGCAAGTGGATCGGTGACAGGACATCACCAAATTAAATATGTTCCATTGGCGTGCTCTGCAAAGTGTTAACATGAAGCTGCTAAAGGGCTTAACCAATAAAACTGTTACATAATAAGTTCAGATATCTCTGGGCTATAATATAACATCTGATTAAACAAAACATAACTTTAATCAATTTTCCTGGGCAAGCAATACAAGAAGCCACGTGCACCAGCATAAATTTAAAACATGCAATTGCAACGGCTCTATAGGCCTGAAATTGCAGACTGATAATTAGTATATGAAAAGGGTTAATAGATAACCTGATATTTCATAGGTTTCTGCGGTTGTACTAAAAATCTCAGTGGCTGCCATTTGTCTAGCCGCAATGGAGCCAGCAGCACCCAGAGCAAGAAGAAACAACAACCCGATCCTCAAGTCCATAATACCCTGAACTCACATCAAGTTAAAACCAAACAAATTCTTCCCAGCCATTTACAAACAAATATGCAAACAAAATCAATGGCAACAAAACAGAAGAACATAATTACTTAAAATCTGGATTCATGACAATTGCTGAGAAGTGAGTTTTACATGGCAAGTAAATACATCCTATCCATATACATTTACAGTTCCCCGGGAAAATGATATTCCTTCTTCCACAATCTAACCATCCAATTAAAACTCATAATTATCTCTATTATCATAGCCCAACATCAAGCATTACATGAACACAGCTCCACATAACCTATTAACTAAACGAAAATCCTCACAACCCCAAGCATTCTCCTTCGCAACAACTTCGAGCATTTAAAGTCACCATCAGACATCTAAACACAACACTTTGACAGAGTCAACAACAACACGACATAGCAATGCCCTAATCAATGAAGTCACTTGCCCCTCACATCGATGCGATTAACAATTAGCTAAAAATCTGTTTCTTCTTTAATACAATTAATTAATTTGCATCTTTTGCTGGATAATTAACTGTAGATTAGATGCTTCAAAGCTAGGGTTAGGTTGGAAATTTAATAATAATTGGCTTGTTTTAACCTGACAATAACCGATAATCAGAACTCAAACAAGAAAATTAAAATTAAAAATAAGCATAATTAAGTCAAAAATGGATTAATTCAGATTTTTCATCAAATAAATAAATAAATATTAATTGAAGAAAAAGAAATCGAAAAATATCTAATAAAAATTAAAGAAATAGACGAAAATTAAACGCAAAAAGATTGTTTGGAAACAGAAATACGGATTACCAGGAACCAAACAAGATATATAATAGAAATCGAGAGAGTTTATTTACCTTAACAAGCAGAGAGGAAACTGATTCCTCCTCTTGGGATTTGATTTGAGTGTCTGTCAGGTAAGCCGAGGAGGAGGAGGAGGAGAATGGTTGTTGGGTTTCTCAAGCCGCCCGCACGGTTATTTAAATTCAATGTTCACCAGGAAACGTGTTGCTATGGGAATGGAGGGTTAAATGTTAATGAAGATGACGTGGCGAAATGTGAGTGGATGGTGAAGTTTTGACTTTTGGTCTATGGTTGGGAAGGGTAGTTGATGCAAGGAAGCAACGTGGAAGAATATTCCAACCTGATGGATTGCTAGTACTAATAGGGAGGAGGAAGATATTTTTATTACTTCTTTATTTTTTTTCAGATAAGCTTGACTAGCAAACAAAACGGGATAAATAAATTTTCAATCCATTTCTTTGTCAAGGAAATAATTGTGTATAAATACTAGTTTATTTGCAATGTGTGCACACTTTGTATTCAAGGCATGATTATAATAGCGATTTGGGGTCCAGGATATTTATGATAGCGATAATGATTTTTTTAAAATAATTTTTATTTAAAAATATATTAAAATAATAATTTTTTATTTTTAAAATTTTATTTTTTATAATAGCACATCAAAATATCAAAAAACACACAAAAAAAATTAATTTGAAAAAAAAAATCAAAAGTTTTTAGAACTCTGGTTGAAACGCGGGGCTAAACATCTCCTTAATCTGGTCTAAAAATCTGGTTGTGAGATAGCTACAATTTGTTACTTTTCAAAATACAAGAAACACGATTTAAAACATAATTTTTATCTCATTTGGTATTGTGATAGCGATTATTTTTTAAAGTGTTTTTTGCTTGAAAATTTATTGAAATAACATTTTTTATTTTTTTAAATTTATTTTTAATATCAGCACATTAAAACAATTCAAAACAAAAAAAAATAATTTTAAATAAAAAAATTAAACTTTTTATAAAAAAAACACTTTTCAATCGCAAAAACAAACCAGATAATAGGGTCTATTGTCAAAC
>Ga0307510_10012218_pt1 | contig 10181 bp, 6 predicted proteins | sample 12_EM_MG_FD_207224 | JGI IMG/M metagenome (GOLD analysis project Ga0307510, IMG submission 207224) | Populus trichocarpa ectomycorrhiza microbial communities from riparian zone in the Pacific Northwest, United States - 12_EM | ecosystem: Host-associated > Plants > Roots > Unclassified | place...
ATCGCTTCGTGCGTTGCATAAAAGTAGTCATGGGAGGAAATCGGGGTGGATGGTCAAAACACCGCTGCGGAGGTCGTGGCCCCCGCGCTCGACCTGCCCGAGGTGGAACTGGTGGTCGAACGCCGCCCTGATGGGGTGATCCTGCTGCAGTCCGCCACGCCGCTCGTGGTTGAGCACCGGTCCCTGCCACGCGCGCTGGCGGCCCAAGCCGAGCGCATTCCCGGCAAGACCCACCTGGCCGAACGCCTGGGTCCGGAGTTCGGCTGGCGGCGGCAGACCTTCGGGAAGGCGAAGGCCGAGGCCGACGCCGTCGCCCAATGGCTCCTCGACCGCAACATCGCGGCGGGCCAGCCGGTGCTGGTGGTCAGCGGGAACTCCATCGCCCACGCCACCGTCCGCTACGGCGCGATGGCCGCCGGTGTCCCGGTCTGTCCCGTGAGCGTCAATTACGCCCTGATGGGGGCCCAGAACGGCTATGACCGCCTGCGCTTCGCCATCGACCTGGTGCGCCCGGCCGTCATCTTCGCCGAAACCGCCGCGTTCGCACCGGCCCTGGCTGCGGTCGCGCCGGCGGGGGTTCCGATCGTCACCCGCGATCCCGAGGCGTTCGGGCCCGATGCGGTCGCCTATGACGCGGTTCTCGCCACCTCGGTGACGGACGCCGTCCGCGCCGCCATCGAAGGCGCCGATGTCGAGGCGCCCGCCGCCTACATGCTCACCTCGGGCTCAACCGGGCGACCCAAGGCCGTTGTGCATTCCCAGCGGATGTTGATGGCCAGCGTCTACCAGGGCCACCAAGCCCTGGGCCAATACTGCGGCTGGACGGACGAACTGCTCGATTGGCTGCCTTGGAACCATGTTTCGGGCACCACCACGGCCTTCGCCGCCCTGACCTTCGGCGGCAGTCTCTTCATCGATGATGGCAAGCCGGTCCCCGGCGCCTTCGCCGAGACCTTGCGCAATCTGCGCGAGGTCCCCGTGCGCTACCTGACCAATGTGCCCGTCGGCTTTGCGATGCTGGCCGACGCGCTGGAGAAGGATGACGGCCTGCGCCGCGCCGTGTTCGAGAACGTCCACATCCTGCTCTACGGCGGCGCCGGACTGCCTCAGCCGATCTACGACCGCCTGCAGGCCCTGGCGGTCAAGACCACCGGTCGGCGCGTGTTCTTGTCGACGGGCTACGGCTCCACGGAGACGACCTCCGGCTTCATGTCGATCTACTTCCACTCGGACCGGGTCGGTGTCGGCCTGCCGCTGCCCGGAGCCGTGGCGAAGCTCGTGCCGACCGGCGACCTCTACGAGGTCCGGGTGAAGGGGCCGATGGTCATGTCGGGTTACCTCGATGCGCCGGCGGCCAATACGGCCGCATTCGACGAGGAGGGCTTCTACCGCATGGGTGATCTGGTGGGGCTGCACGATCCGCAGGACCTTACCCGCGGTCTCTATTTCGCCGGCCGGATCGCCGAGGAATTCAAGTTGGACAGCGGCACCTTCGTGCGCGGCGGCGCCTTGCGGCTGGAGTTGATCAAGGCCCTCTCGCCGCGGGTGTCCGACCTGCTGCTATGCGGCGAAGGCCGCGGATCGGTCGGGGTTCTGGCTTGGCCCGCGCCCGGCGTCGACACCGGCGACCTGCAGGCCGTGGCCCGGCTGCTCTCCGCCCACAACGCGGCCAATCCCGGCAACAGCACGCGCGTGGCGCGTTTCGCCTTTCTCGCCGAGCCGCCGAACGTCGCGGCCCACGAGGTGTCGGACAAGGGCAGCATCAACCAGGCGCCGGCGTTGCGCCGGCGGGGGGCCGACGTCGAGCGCCTCTACGCCGAAACGCCCGATCCGGACGTGGTCCGCCTCTGACCGTTCGCCAGGGCCCCGCCGCGGGGTGAGGCGGAGCCGGCGGCTCGAGCCGCGGGGCCGCCCCAGGCCCTGCACGCCCTTCACACCAATAGATTTCATTATGCAAGTGAGAGAGACGATGCCTGAGAACCTGTTTGATCTAACCGGAAAGGTCGCCCTGGTGACCGGGGGAAATGGCGGACTAGGGCTGGGCATGGCGGAGGGACTCGCCCGGTCGGGCGCCGATGTCGTGATCTGGGGCCAGAACCCCGAGCGGAACGCGCTGGCCGAGGCGAAGCTCGCCGCCTATGGCGGGCGGGTGCTTGTCCAGCGCGTGGATGTCACCGAGGAGGCGGAGGTGATCGCCGCGGTCGCCGAGGCGGTCGCCGTCATGGGGCGTCTGGATTTCGTGGCCGCCAACGCCGGGGCGGGTGATCATGGCTGTCCGTTCGAGGAACTGACCACCGAGCGCTGGCGGAGCATAACCACACTCAATATCGATGGCGTGTTCTGGACCCTGCGCGAAGCCTGCCGCCACATGGTGGCGCGGGCGAAGGCCGGGGATCCCGGGGGATCTCTCCTGGTCATGTCCTCGGCGGCGACGATCAACAGCCCGGCCCGGGCGCAAGCCTATGTGGCGGCGAAGGGGGCCGTGGCCACCCTGATCCGCAGCCTGGCCGTCGAGTATGCGCGTTACGACATCCGCGCCAACGCGGTGTTGCCGGGCTACATCCGGTCGGGCATGACCGCCCACCTCGAGGACGAGGAGCGGTTCAACACCAAGGTGATCCAAAGCCGGGTGCCGATGAAGCGCTGGGGTGATCCGGAGGATTTCAGCGGCATCGCGGTCTATCTCGCCTCCGACCTGTCCCGCTTCCACACCGGCGACCGGTTCGTGATCGATGGGGCCTTCACCCTCTCCTAGTCGCCCAAACCGCCGCTCCCCTGCCTTCGCCTCAGGAGGGGGCAGGGGCCGGCGACCCTGGGCGCACAGGACCGGCGGTCGACCTCTCAAAAGACCGCTCGGGTGCAACGCGGGGCCTCGCCGAACGCCACGTCCGGCGTTCTGAAGACGCGGGCGATTGACATCGTCGGCCGACGCCCCGATTTGTCACTTGCACAACCGCATCCTCTGGGGCGCGCCGGACCGGGTGGTTGGCGGCCAGGAGTCATATGACGGACCAAAAACTCATCCGCACCTGCTCCATCTGGAGAGCGCTCGAGGATCTTGGCGATGTCTCCACGCTGCTCATCCTCGAGGCCTGCTGGCTGGGCGCCCGCCGCTTCGACGACCTGACCTCGCGGAGCGGTCTGGCGCCGTCCTTGCTCAGCAGCCGGCTCAAGCGGCTGGTGGAAACCCAGATCCTGGAGCGGCGCCTCTATCGCGCGAACCCGCCTCGCTACGAGTACCGGCTGACGCAGAAGGGGCTGGATCTCCACTGGGCGTCGCTGATGATGCTGGCCTGGGAGCGCCGATGGGCGCCGCGTGAGGGCAAGGTCGACGTGCAGTTGCGCCATCGGACCTGCGGGGCGCTGTTCGACCCCATCCCCACCTGCCTGCACTGCAAGACCGAGATCCACGCACGCGACCTCACCTGGACGGAGGGGCCCGGTGTGGGCTGGATGGCGATCCGCTACAGCCGGCGACGCCAGCACCGCAACGCGGCGGCCGAGCGGGGACCGACCGCCCTGATGGACGAGGTGATCCAGATCACCGGCGACCGCTGGGCCAGCCTGGTCTTGCGCTCGGTGTTCACCGGCCTACGCAAGTACGACGAGATCCGCCGCGACTCGGCCATGGCGAGCAATATACTGTCCGAACGTCTGGCCTGGCTGGTCGAGAGGGGCGTACTGCGGCTGCAGGAATACAACGCCGCGCCGCGGCGCTTCGAATACCGGCTCACCGACAAGGGCCTCGACTACTATCCGGTCCTGCTCATGCTCATGGGCTGGGGCGACAAGCACCACCGCTCGCCGGAGGGCCCGCCGCTCCTCCTGCGCCACAAGGCCGACGGGCACGAGCTCGAAGCGGCCGTCACCTGCTCCGGCTGCGGTGACGTCGTATACGCCCGCGACATCGAGGTCACGGTCGTCGAGCCGGAAGCCCCGCCGCCGCCGGTGCTGGCCGCGGCCAGCTGAGCCGCGGCTCACGCGCCGCAGGCCCCGACGCGCGCGCGATGTCGGCGGATCCGGCGCCATGAGCGCCACATCTGGCCGGCCGCGATTGCGTCTGCGACGGGGTTTGGCCTTGACGTTCGCCGCTTGCGACACCGTTCGGAGATCGTCCTCGCCCGCCAGGGCCATGCCGTCGACGGCAAGATTTCCTTACTTGCATTATCGAAGTGACTCGATAGAACATCTCCCTGGAGCGCGAGCGTTCCTCCCCGTGGATCGTCGCGCGGCGCAGCGTTGCGCGGCGATCTGCAATCAAGGCCGGAGCGCGATGAACACCTGGGATTTCCTGGTCGACCGGCGCGACCTGCAGCGCGCGACGATCGCCGCGACCGACCTGCCGCCGGAGTCCGAAGGCGAGGTTCTGCTGCAGGTGGAGGGCTTTGCGCTCACCGCCAACAACGTCACCTACGGACGGATCGGCGACCAAGTCGGCTTCTGGCGCTTCTTCCCTGCGCCCGAGGGCCTGGGCCGCATTCCGGCCTGGGGCCATGCGCAGGTGGTGCGCTCGCGCGCGGCCGACGTCGCCGTCGGGCTGCGGTTGTTCGGCTATTGGCCGATGTCGACCCATGTCACCGCGCGGCTCGAGAAACGGGGCGCGGGCTATGCGGAGGTCTCGGCCCATCGGCAGGGGCTGCCGGGCGTGTACAACACCTATCGGCCGGTCGGCGAGCCCTCCGGGGACGATGACTGGCGCGCGCTTCTTTGGCCGCTGCTCCTCACCGCCTTCCTACTCGACAGCCAGCTCAAGGAGGCGAGGACCGCCACCCTGGTGCTGTCGAGCGCGTCCGCGAAAACGGCCCTCGCGCTGGCCTGGCTGGCGCGCCGCCGGGGCGTCAGGGTGGTCGGGCTGACCTCCGCCCCGCGGGCTGAGCTGGTGAGGGAGACCGGGCTCTTCGACGAGGTGCGCGCCTATGAGGCGGGGCTCGTGGGGCTCGTGTCGAACGGCCCTGCCGCCTATGTCGATATCGCCGGAAACCTCGAGGTCACGAGCGCCGTCCACGCCGCCCTTGGCGCCGCGCTGACCACGAGCCTGAGCGTGGGGTTCACCCATGGGCTTGCCGACCGGAGTTCGTCCGTGACGCTCAGCCCGGAACCGGCCCAGTTCTCCGCACCGGCCCAGATGCGGCGGCTCGCCCAGGCCCAAGGCGCCGGCGAAATCGAAGCCCAGATCCAGGCCGCGCTCACGCAATTTGTTCGCGACTGCGGCTGGCTCACCTTGCGCCGGCATATCGGACCCGAGGCGCTCCGCGCCGTCTATGACGACGTGGTGTCTGGCGCGGCGCACCCCTACGAAGGGCACATTGTCGAGCCGATCTAGAGGGGCGCCTGCGCCCGTCGAGGCGCGGCGAGCCATGGCTTGGGATCCGGATGGCCTGTGCGCCCGGTCCTGACGCCGCGCCGGCCGCGATCAGCCCACGACATCGCGGCTCACCTGGGCCTGGTGGGAGCCGGCCAGGGCGGTCGTCGAGCGGCGCGGCGCGCCGAAGGGCCTCACATTTCCAGAGGTTCGTCAGACGTCTATATGACTTGTAATATTGGACCAATGAGCTGAAGGCTGAGCGCGCCCGGCTCGTGGCGCGCCGGCCCGGTCTCGGCGGGGCAGGCGGCTTCATGGTTTCTCGACCAATATCAAAGGTTGCAGTCGAAGAATTACCACCTTCGCGTAGAGTGGGTGTGGCTCGAAAGGGTGTTTTGAATGGTTGACAGATTGTATTAGTGGACTGATCGTTGGCGTCATTCGACGGGGACTTACGCCGCTCCCCACAAGCTCAGACTAGAGCGGCGGGTTGGTGTCCTAGGGGCCGAAAAAAGAGCCCCGGACGCCCTGGGAGGAACATCGATGTCGGACACCCGCATGCTTCGGAGTCTGCTGGCCGCTGGCGTTTCCGCCACGGCGCTCACCGCCATGGCCGTACCCGCGATGGCCCAGACCGGCCCCAATGGCGGGGGGGTGAATGTCATCCAGGAACTGGTCGTCACGGCGCAGAAGAAGGAAGAGGCGCTGCAGGACGTGCCGATCGCGGTGTCGGCCTTCGACCAGAACGCGCTCCAGAAGTCCAAGATCGACGGTGGCCCGAACCTGGTGCTGGCCGTGCCGAATGTGAACTTCTCCAAGCAGAACTTCAGCGGCTACAACTTCCAGATTCGCGGCATCGGCTCGAAGCTGTTCGCCGCCTCCGGCGACGCCGGCGTGGGCATCCACCTGAACAACGCCCCGTTGATCGCCAACAATCTGTTCGAGACCGATTTCTACGACATGGAGCGCGTGGAAGTGCTGCGCGGTCCTCAAGGCACCCTCTATGGGCGCAACGCCACCGGCGGCGTGGTCAATCTGATCACCGCCAAGCCGAAGGACATCTTCGAAGCGGAGGCCTACGCAGAGTACGGCAACTACAACACGGTCAAGCTGCGCGGCATGGTCAACCTGCCGCTCGGTGAGGCGTTCGCCCTGCGCGTGGCGGGCGAATATCTGAAGCGCGACGGCTTCGGCACGAACACGGTCACCGGCAACGACGCCGATGACCGAGATCTCCACGGGATCCGAGCCACCCTGGCCTGGAACCCGACCGACCGGTTCAAGGCCTGGCTGGTCTGGGACCACTTCAAGGAAGACGACAACCGCTCGCGCATCGGCAAGCAGTACTGCTCGAAAGACCCGGGCCCCTCGAACGTCGGCGGAGTCGGCTTCTCGTCAGATCCCAACATGGCCCAACTCCAACGCGGGTTCTTCAACCAGGGCTGCCTGCCGACCTCGCTCTATTCGCCCAACGTGCTGGGTACGGTGAACTCACAGGCCACCACGGGCGGCCTGTTCGGAGCCCTGGTGGGCTTCCAGACCGGCGACGCCTTCGCCGGTAAGATGCAAGACCCCAACATCCGCAATATCGAGTCGACCTTCGATCCGATCTATCGGGCCAAGACCGATATCTACGAGCTCAACGTCGAGTTCGACGTCACGCCGAACCTGAAGCTGTCATGGCTGTCGGCGCTGACCGACTACGATCTCTACACGCGGGAAGACTACAACCGCTACACGCCCAGCACGAGCTTCAACACGACGCCAAATCCCTGCAACGCCTTCTCGGCGCCTTGCGGCGGGCCGCTCACGCCGGCGGCTTATGCGGCGCTCTATTCGCAGATATTTCCAGGCGGCGTGATCAATGACCCGCAGAACGGCGCCTTCAACCGCTTCGCCACCAGTGACATCGCGCCTGCCGATACGCGCCAGGTCTCGACCGAGCTGCGCTTGCAGTCGAGCTTCGACGGACCGTGGAACTTCAACATCGGCGGCAACTACACGCACTACACCGCCGCCGGCGACAACTACTTCGTGATGTTCAACACCGGCGTGGGCTTCCTCCAGCTCCAAAATGCCCTGAACACCGGCAATCCGAACTGCACTTCGGGTCCGGCTTGCATCATCATCGACCCCAAGACGGATCCGGACCGCAACGGCCACTCCTATTTCGACCTCTACAACCCCTATGAGCTGACCTCGTACGCCGCGTTCGGCGAGCTCTACTACCAGATGACCGACACCTTCAAATGGACCGCGGGCCTGCGCTACACGGTCGACTCGAAGGACCAAGAGAACCATGCCGTCAGCCTCGGCGCGCCCGGCTACGGGCTTCTCCCGGCGCCTCCGGGCCAGCCGCCAAATCTGCACGTGGAATTCAAGGAGCCCACGGGGCGCTTTGGCTTTGACTGGAAGCCCAAGCTGGACTTCACCGACCAGACCCTGGTCTACGCCTTCTACTCGCGAGGCTATAAGGCCGGCGGCCTGAACCCGGCCTTCAGCCCCGGTCTCGGCGTGGTGCCGACCCCCGCCACCTTCCAGCCGGAGTTCATCAACGCCTACGAGGTCGGGACCAAGAACACCCTGCTCCACGGCGCCCTGCAGCTGAACCTGACCGGGTTCCACTATGACTATACGGGCTACCAGGTCTCGAAGATCGTCAACCGCAACTCGATCAACGAGAACATCAACGCCAAGATCGACGGCGCCGAGCTCGAATCGATCTGGCAGCCGCTGGAGGGCCTGCGCCTGAACGCGCAGATCGGCTGGCTGCGCACCAGGATCGGTGACTCGAGCTCGATCGACATCTTCAACCGGACGCAGGGCGTACCCGGCCTAACCTTGGTGAAGACATCCGGGGGCCAGGACTGCGTGACCACCACCCCGTCCGCGGCGGCCGCGCTCGCCGCATCCAACGGCGCGGTCCCCGGTGTCCCGGCCAGCCCCTTCACCCTCCTTGCAACCTGTAGCCTGGTCTCGACGGCGGGCGCGGGCGCAAACATCGGCGGCGGCGCCCTGTCGGCCGGCGTCGACGCCTTCGGCGCGCCGGTGTCGGAGGGCGTGCCGGCGAACTTGAAGGGCAACGACCTGCCGAACGCGCCGCATTGGACGCTCTCCCTGGGCGCCGAGTACACATGGAGCCTCGGCGACTGGGACGCGGTGCTGCGCGGCGACTTCTATCGGCAGAGCGCCACCTATGCGCGGATCTATAATTCCGCGGCCGATCGCATCAAAGGCTGGGACAACGTCAACATGACGCTGACCCTGACCCAGAAGGACTGGGGTCTGACGATCGCAGGTTATGTGAAGAACCTGACCGACGAGAAGGCGATCACCGACTACTACCTGACAAGCGACGACTCCGGCCTGTTCCGCAATGTGTTCTTCACCGATCCGCGGACCTACGGCCTGTCGATCTCCAAGCGCTTCTAGAGAAAACCGGACCACCAGGGCCTCCGGTGGCGTCGGCGCCTCGCGTGAGGTGTTCGCAGCCGACGTGCTCAAACAAATTGGCGGACGCTGATCCGCGGGAGGTGATCATGGATATCGAGGTCGTGGCCGAGGGCCTGCAGTTCCCAGAAGGCCCCGTTGCGATGGCGGATGGCTCGGTCATCCTCGTGGAGATCAAGCGTGGGACGCTCACCCGCGTGCGGGCCGATGGGCGGATCGAGGTGATCGCGGAGTTGGGCGGTGGGCCGAACGGGGCGGCTATCGGCCCCGACGGCGCCGTCTATGTCTGCAACAACGGCGGCTTCGGATGGCTGGAGGAGGGCGGCCTCACCTTGCCGCACGGGACAGCCGGCGACTACACGGGCGGGACGATCCAGCGTGTGGATCTGACGACGGGCGCGGTCACGACGCTCTATGACGCGTGCGACGGCCGGCCGCTGCGAGGGCCCAACGACATCGTGTTCGACCGCTCCGGCGGCTTCTGGTTCACCGACCTCGGCAAGTCGGACGACGACCGGATGCAGATGGGCCACCTGCTCTATGCGCGGCCCGACGGCTCCATGATCCGGCGCGCGCGTGAAGGCATGGTCACGCCCAATGGCGTCGGCCTGTCGCCGGACGAACGGACGGTCTACGTCGCCGAAACCTTCACCAGCCGCGTCTGGGCCTTCGACATCACAGGCCCGGGCGAGATCGCCGCGCCTGCCAACCTGATCTCGCCCGGCACGGTGCTGGGGCCGCTCCCGGGCTATCAGATGTTGGACAGCCTGGCGCTCGAGGCGAACGGAAACATCTGCTGCGCGACGCTGGTGAGCGGCAGGATCACGGCCTTCGACCCGGCGGGCGGGGTCGAGCAGTTCGATTTCCCGGATCCTGCGATCACCAACATCTGTTTCGGCGGAGCCGATCTGCGCGACGCCTGGATCACCGCCTCAGGGACCGGAAAGCTCTTGAAGGTGCGCTGGCCGCGCCCGGGTCTGAAGCTCAATTTCAACGCCTAGGGGGCGGACCGAAGCTGTGGTGCGCAAGACCTAGCAGGCGCAGGCCACGCACCCGTGTGGGCCATCCGGCTGCGACGCCGCGTTCCGGGGTCGTGCTCAAGGCGCCAGGCTGAGGTGGGTGTTCGCGCCCCGCTGTTAGGCGCGACGCGCGAGTGCAATTATACTTGCATAAAAATACTCGCCGACCCGCTGCAAGGGGTCGGCGAGTAGTGGGGAGGCAAGCCGCTGCTACACAGACGCCACCGAAATGAGGGATTCCGGCCACGCCCGCCAACCGCGTTTGCACGCCCAAGAATCCCACATAACTACGACTATGCAAGTGATATTTGTGGCGCAACAGGCGAGACGCAACGACCATCCGGGCCTGGGTGATCTTCGTCCCGACGCGCCGCCCCCTTGGGCGCCATCGCGGCGTCCGTGAGGGCCTG
>Ga0307510_10012219_pt1 | contig 10180 bp, 9 predicted proteins | sample 12_EM_MG_FD_207224 | JGI IMG/M metagenome (GOLD analysis project Ga0307510, IMG submission 207224) | Populus trichocarpa ectomycorrhiza microbial communities from riparian zone in the Pacific Northwest, United States - 12_EM | ecosystem: Host-associated > Plants > Roots > Unclassified | place...
TGGATGACCCATACATCAACTGGAGTTTGATAATTTTGCCCCCCATCCCTCACATGCCTCATGAGGTATAGGGGGCAAATGTGTACTTTTGCTGATGGCTCCTTATGTGCTAGTTCACCGATCTCTGTAGAATACATCCATATGGATCCAAAATACCGTACGTGGGAGGCAAAGTGAGTCAGGTAGTGCATCTTGATGAAGTTGAAGTGGTTCTCACGCCGTATCAAATCTGCCCCGCGATCGGACCTTTCAATCCTCTCTTGATCAGCCTGTCGATGGCGATTAGCGACAGTTCTATGGTGGACTTATTTAGCACGCTGATCGGCCATCAGTTCCCTTAGCGCCTGATCCTGGCGATCTGCTCGGGTAAGAGTAGCCTTCAAGGTACGGAACTCGAGAAAAATGTCCTTTGTCCCGTGAAATGTCTGCAGGTAGCTTTCCATGTAGGAAAGTGTATCTGGTGTATGACTGCGATATTGAGCCATGAGAGAGTAATCAACCAGCGCGCTAACACACTTCAAAGCGCTCTTGAAATCATGATACTGAGAACTGTACGGATTTCATAATGTGGACGCCAATACGGCTGATATACAATCGCTTAAGATTGCGCATCTCCTTTTCCTCCTATTGTGTGATTTCGCGATATGCCTTTTTCGGTATGCTGAATCCGGGGTAAGGAGGAATTTCGTTTCACGAATGGTGGAACGCCTGTTGTCGTTTATGCTTTATCAGGAATCCTTCCACCCATTGCATCATATGTTCGAATAAGCCAAGGTTGATGTTGTGCAAGAGGTCCGACTTCTGTAGGTCCGCGGGGCTTACTCGATCCAGTCCAATGTATACATTGTTTCCCATTTTGACGCTCAACCGCTGAAAGTATTCTGCAATGCCTGCCGCTTCTCCCAACTGATCCCTCAAGGCTTTCTCCCGCTATCGCATGTAGTTGCGGGTCTCATATATCTGCCACGGTTCCCCACTGAGCTCCTCGCACGGAAACTCACACTTTGGGCATGACTTAGTACCTATTCCTTGCAAGGCTGCAGGCTCAGCATGATCCGCGATCCAGGCTGACAAAATGTGAAAACAAAGGCGTGTTTTGCCATCCGCACAATCGATTACAGTTCCTTCTTGGGCAACCGGCTGTAATGGTGCCAGGTCAAGATCGAGGACAGCCTCCTGGGTATCCGCATTTGTCTGCCGCTTGGCTTTGTTGGCGTGGGCTGATATGCCAGTGAACTTTGGGGGTACTGGAAGCAATGCCAGAAGCAGGATTAGCATCTTGGCAGGGCTGTTGCTCATCCGCGAAAGCATATTGCCGATCGTCATGTATACTAGCCAGGCTTTCTTATCTCCTGAGAAATTGGTAAGGTGCATCTCGTCAGACAATCCAATAATGGGAACTAGTGTTGACCTGGCGGGTAAAGTTTTCTACCAATGAACAGAATGTGCTGCTAGCAATGGAAACACCTCTCCCAAAACCTATCTCATACCTGTATATCCCACCACTACTCCGCCGTATGCATCTCGGAATATAATCGCTCCTCACTGGAATCATATTTTTGAATAGGTGCATAAACTATATCTGGGCTATACGCGACCTGGCGGATCAGGTAAGGGACACAGTCAATAATATTTCGATAATAGAAAGTGGTTGCATGTCGACCATCATCAATACTGGCTTCCGCCCACACCAAGTATTCATGAAATGGGACCAGTACGTGGAGGTGTTGTCGCAAGGTATAGGCGGACAGGAATGATCTGCTATCTGTACCACCCAAACCTTCGGCAAAGTACACGTCGATCTGTGGCTTGGCTACCTTGCGCCGGACAAACCCGCTCGTCAAATTAAAGTCGTTTTCAGATATGAAAGGGCTCCAAGGGTCATCGGTAATGGCCTGATTGAGCTCTGTATAGCCAGCAACTTCGCCGAGAGGTCTCCTGGCACCGGTAATAGTTACTTGACCCTAAGGGCACGCGAGGACCGGTCGGTAGGAGACGTCTTCTTTGTCTGAATCTTTGTGCATATTATCTATCTCACCACTTGCTGTATGGATATTGGCGATCTCGAGTCGTGCCCAGGATCAGATTCGTAGTCTGAGTCAGTCATGTTTTCAAGTTCATCACGAACAAAAGTAGTTCGTGATATGGAGGAGGCCGGGTCCGCAATTGCATCCTAGGATAGAACGATATCAAGATGCATTGTCTGAAGGTGATTTTCATATGCAGCGGCTTGTTGATAACGTCGTCTGTAATAAGGAGACTTTGTTGGCTTGGAGGTCATCATGTGTGATATTTGTTTCTCTTTCAAGTAGTCAGGCAGATGCATGAGCTGATGGGCAGACGGACTGCAGCAGACTTGGTATCTTTCAAAATGAATGGTAGGTTTCTTTTAAAGGGTAAATCGGGGAAACTTCAAGTTTGTTTAGTCAGATAACGAATGGGTCCGGACATTCAAGCTGCCAACTGGTATTCACAGTTTAACTTGTGAAAGCTATTCTTTGTTAAGAGGGTGCTAATCCTATTGTCATCAGCAAAAACGGACCCTGCGTCTGATCCATTGGCGTTGCGTCCTGACGCAAGCCATGCATCTCCTGTGTCCCATGCGTCCTGTGCGTCCTGACTTGCGTTGCAATACCCTGCCATATCCTATGCTTTCAGATGCTACCTGGCAACATTCCTTGCGTCCTGACACAACCTACCGCCCTCCCTATGTCTGGACTACCCCAGACTCTTTCTCTCATCTCTTCTTTCTCCTGATGCGGTGATAGCTTCTATTCACCTCTTCTCCGCATCCTGACCCACTCCTCATCCCCACTCGTATAATTACAACTAATTTGCTGCTTGCTCCGACGTCGCCTGGTGTCTGGGGCGGCAGCACCTTTTTTGTCCCTCCCAGGTCTCACGTCTCACGCCTCACTCTGGCGAACTAATGATCTAGCTTTTAAGAAAGTCGCTTATATATCTTCTACTATATACAGTATCAATATGTAGGATTCTCATGCATAGCCCAATGCTGATTCTCTCATCTGGATACCTTCAGGTTAATAAACCTCAGTAAATGTTCTCAAATCAATCTGGCTATTTACAAGCCATCGCCGGTCCTCCTCAAGGATCACGTGTGCCTGACCGAGAATTGTTCCTATATCAACTATTGTAAACCCTCACGTGTCTTCCCTCATCTGGACTGTAACCAAGCTATGCAGATCCGATAGACGTCCTGAGTTCACTGGGGTCAGCAACTAAACACTGGCGACTCGACGCACAGTATCCTCTGATCTGGGGTCCCTGATCTTCAAGAGGGCAACTAGCTCTTCCGGGAGACGACCCCTCAGCGCACCATACATTTCTTCTGTGCCTCCCTCTACCCAAACCCAATCATTGCGACTGCCCTGGTGTCTAAAGTGTAGGGTACCCGTGGATCGTGCACGGTGAATCTCGTAAACATCGGCTTCTTGGAATGTAAGAACTCGGACGTCGAGTTGTGTCAGTAGTTCAATGGGAAGTGATCGAAGCGTCGCATGGTCCTCCGGGAGACCGTGGTCTATCGGCAGGTTATGCCTGCTATATCATATCAATTCATGATATATAATCTCGAGTGAGACTCCCGAGATCTGGCCAAAATCAACGATATTGGACACATCACCCCGGCGTCCCTTCAAGATCCTCCTACAAATGACTGGCGGCGATACCGTGCAGGTTGTCCTATCTAAATGCTTCAGGACGTCGGGGGAGAGATCTGTTCCGCGATTTTTCAGTGATTGCAGGTTCAATAGTCTCATCCGGATTGCATGTTGATGATCGTAGCTATGCATGATCTGACGCGCGGCATTATTTTTAGTTGACTGGTGCCATCCTTCCTTGATTTGAGTCTTGTGAGCTAGCTCTCTGATTTCTGTGGAATACATCGGAATATTGCCAAACTGGCGTATATGGTCACAAAAGTGGCTTAGTAGATGCATCTTAATGAAGTTGAAATGTGATTCGCCGTGAATCATGTCCATACGCAGTTCATCATCTTCATCGTGATCGTCCCGCATCCTGCGCTGTTGGGATGTGGCCACACGCTCATCCATTACTGCTCTCTGACGTCGAATCTCCTTTCGTTGCTTGTCGACATTGGCTTGTGTACGTTTTGTCATTGGGAACTCGAAGAAGATGTCCTTCATCCTATGGAACTGGTCCAGATACTCTTCCATTTAGGCAATGGTGTCAGGTGTGTGGCTTCGGTATTGTGTCATTATATTGAAGTCAACGAGCGCCCTGACGCATCTGAGTGCACGTTTGAAAGGTATTGCTTGCGCACCTCCTGGCTGGCGAAGAGCCACGGCGAGAACTCCCAGAATACAATGCCCCAGATTCCTCATCTCTGTCCCTTGTCACTACGTACATCAGCAAAATACAAAGGTTACACCCGGACATGCCCCGTGCTCCCTGTGCGTCCGGCGGTCCAGGTGCAGAGAATGTAAACTTGCGTCCTGGGTGTGCGGTCTTTTATTGGGTGCGTGGGGACAGGGAACCATGCCGCCCGGACGCACGAGACGCAACCAAGGACTCAGAAGGTACCGGACACAGAAAGGTTCTCCAGACGCAGAATGGTTCTCCGGACGCAAGCCGATAGGATAGTAGAATAGTGGAAGTACTCAGGTGGAACAGACTATCATTGGATACCACCTAAGTTAACAACTCTACCTTCGAGGACTTTGAATCATTTAGTGAAAACGGTGGAGAATATCCAAATTGTCCAGAAAGATCCATCTACTAGTAGTATTACTCATGTTTACTTATTTGAGTCATATAGGTACTAAAACAGGAATATATTGATGAAAGCTAGTCTAGAAAACAGTAGTACTCGGTAGCTAACAATTTGAAAGTACTTGCCCGGAGAACTAAAGTACAAAAGTATGGATAACCCTTAAACAAGCGGTCGGACAGTGTCCGGACAGAGTGTGTTGGATTCCGCTCGGCGAGGGGAATTGAATGGTATAGCTCTCGCAACGTCCATATAGCTATAGAGGTCAGCAGGGTGAAAAAGGCAGATACCTCAGAGGGCAGATGTCCGCCAGAGTCGGGAAGGGTCTCATTGGAGTCCGCTCGCCGAGGGGAATCGAATGGTATAGGTCTCCAAGCGTCCGCATGCCTGTAGCACTCAGTAGCAAACAATTTGAAAATACTTGCCCAGGGAACTCAAGTACAAATGGGTGGATAGCTCTTCAACCAGCGGTCGGACAGCATTGGGACAGGGTTGGTTGGAATCCGCCGGTCGAGGGGAATCGAATGATATAGGTTTCGCAGCGTCTGCATGGCTATAGCGGTCAGCAGGATGAAAAAGGCTGATATCTCAGCGGGCAGATGTGTGCCAGAGTCGGAGAGGGTCTCATTGGAGTCCGCTCGCCAAGGGGAATCGAATGGTATAGGCCTCGAAGTGTCCGCATGCCTGTAGCACTCAGTAGCCAACAATTTGCAGGTACTTACCGGCAGAACTAAAGTACAAAAGTATGGATACCCATTCAGCCAGTGGTCGGACAGTATCGGGACAGGGTGCGTTGGAATCCACCGGTCGAGGGGAATCGAAAGGTATAGGTTTCGAAGTGTCCGCATGGTCATAGAGGTCAGCAGGAAGGAAAAGGCAGATATCTCAGCGGGCAGATGTGTGCCAGAGTCGGGAAGGGTCCCATTGGAGTCCGCTCGTCGAGGGGAATTAAATGGTATAGGTCTCGTAGTGTCCGCATGTCTGTAGCACTCAGTAGCCAACAATTTGCAGGTACTTACCGGCAGAACTAAAGTACAAAAGAATGTATAACCCTGCAACCAGTGGTCGGATAGCGTCAGGACACGGTGCGTTGGAATCCGCAGGTAGAGGGGAATCGAATGGTGTAGGTTTCGAAGAGTCCGCATGGCTGAAGAGGTCAGCAGGGAGAAAAAGGGGGATACCTCAGCGGGTAGATGTCCGCCAGAGTCGGGAAGGGCCTCATTGGAGTCCGCTCACCATGGGGAATCGAATGGCATAGGCTCTAAAGCGTCCACATGCCTGTAGCACACAGTAGCCAACAATTAGAAGGCACTTACCTGGAGAACTAAAGTATCAAGGTATGGATACCCATTCAACCAGTGGTCGGACAGCGTCAGGACAGGGTGCGTTGGAATCCGCAGGTAGAGGGGAATTGAATGGTGTAGGTTTCGAAGAGTCCGCATGGCTATAGTGGTCAGCAGGCAGACAAAGGCAGATACCTCACCGGGCACTAGCAGATGCCAGTGTCGGCTGGAGTCAGGAAGGGCCTCATTGGAATCCGCTCGCTTCGGGGTCATGAATCGTGTCAACCTGGACGGAAGAGCATGCCCCTCTCCCAAGGTTGATATTATTCCATAGTTCTACTGATTCAATCATGAAGCCTGATGCAAGGTGGGAAAGAACTTAGAAGCCTTTTGCGAGCCTTGTTAGTGGTGATTAAATAAGGAGTATATTTTGGGTCGTTACCAGGACAATGGATGGTTAGTCATCCTATGTTAAGCTCCTTTTTCGTCTGAACAGCCTTTGTTTAGTGATGAAGTAGTCAGTTGTAAGTAGAGGCGATCAGGGGCAGGGAGAGATCCGCAATGCAAACCGCCACTGGTCGCTTACCTTGGTGTTCTTCGGGAGATTAGGGTGGGAAATGGCCCATCCGGGTGCACTGGGCGGACAGGATGCGGGTTGTATTGCACCCAACGGCCTAGGATGCAACCATCGTGCTGGGGCCCTCTGAGGGTGCGCTGGGCGGACAGGATACTCAAGGCGGATTTCCTGCGTCCGGACGCAATGCCTATCCGTCTGGAGCAAACACTTTTTTTGCTGATGCCTGTCCGCCCCAAGCCCTCTCCTGTTAACCATACAACTACCCGGAGGTCAAAGTATGCCCGTAGGTGGTTCCCAGGTGTTATCCAGGTGGCGCCCCAGGAGGCGGTCACCCTCACACCCCTTATATATCCTGCGAACAGCCTCTGGTCGGTTGGACGGCCACAACTCATACGGTGTTGTGAGAGCGTTACTATGGATCTCACTTTACTAGGAAGCACACAACTATACATCCGTACAGTGCTGTCTCGCCGTACCAACGCTGGGGCCGCAGGGGGGTGTTAGGAATATCCCCTGAAAGTTACAGGAGGTTCGGACCACTCCTGCTCCATCAGTACCCTGTTTCGTGCCAGACGAAGCGGCCCTATCAACATCCAAGAGCCCCACTATAGTGGGATAACTTTCCCTTAAGTCCGCAGACGACTTTGTCGGTGAAGGTAGGGTAACTGGGGTACCTCAGTAGGGTAACTGGGTCCCCAAGGTAGGGTAATCATGTTCCCAAAGTAGGGTAACTTCACCCTGTTATGCCTTTATTCCCTTTGGAAGTCCGCCCGACCACATATAATATTGCCCCGGAGACCCATGCAACGTTTACTATGTTTCCTTAACTTTACGCGAACATGCTCTCCGAAGGTTACCCTGTCTAACCCTATGTCACCAAGTCACTTTGTAGACACTTGTACCAACTGATGTCTACGGCTAGTATACTACGTATACTGGTCTATCCTCAATCTGGTTACCCCTTGGCATACCATATGGGCATGAGTCTAGTCTACTGTAGCTACCTTTCTATACGGTTGTAACACTTTATTGATTGGTACTAGGTCCTCATTCCACTTCATCATACAAGAATGAAGTGCCACTATTCGAGGGAGAAAGTCATTTTAATGATCATGACAAACATCAGGTCGCTTGTGACCATCTTTATAGACAGCCTTGCCTACTTCTTTCCAGTTCCATCCCAACTTGGTTAACCAGGTGTGTGCAGAGCGACTCGATAGTGCTTTTTTTAATATGTCGTTTGATACCATCAAACGTGTACAATTGAGGGGACGGCTGTTCATTGCTCTCAGGACTACCATATGTCTTACTCCAGTAATTTGTAATAGCTGCAGCAAGAGTAGTAGAATCCATGGCTAAACAAGTTATACTAGCTTAACTTAAACTCCTAAACATGTCGATATAATAATTGAATTCACTATGTAGATTGACTTACCTTCACCAGCTTGGGACATATATTCCTTTATTGCCAAAATGGTTCCTTCATCTGACCGCCAACTGACAACCTTGGAGTGTTTTCCTTTCTTGGGTGTGGGTATAATGCCTCGCTTGATATATTTTACCTCCTGGAACAGGATGCGTTCAGCTACAGCTTTTGACCAGCCTGCCGAATGGGCAACACGTAAGGCAAGCTCTTTCCTCGATCGGTGGGGAGTGATTGGATCAGTCGAGACACGGGGCAACTCCATTTTCATCCAAAGTCTTTCAGCCTTTAGCTGTAGCTTGATGAAGGCGAATAGTTGATGATTCCAGTCCAGCTGGAGGCTGAAATAATGCTTGGAATGAGTCTTCACCCGACGTTTAACTTGTTTGTACAAACCCTTGAATGCTGATTCCAAAATCTCTTGCTTGAGCCATCTCAGATCACTGCTAAGTCTTGGCCAACTCTGATAGGCTTGTCTCCATAGACTGGGCTGATTATTGCCTGGAGTCTCAGCTCTACTTAAATCCGAGGAGAAAATTAGTATTTTAAATTGCAGGGAAAGACACCTTCTCAAACCTGGTCAAGATTACTATACTGGAATGAGCACCTACTGACTCACGAGCTCTTAATTCAAGAGCTGACTTCAACCGTAGTTGCTGCTTTTTGGCATACCATCTTCAAGATTTCTCGCTATTCAAAAGTTGTTTTGGTCTTGCATTCTCATTCCTCTCCCGACGGTACTGATGATACAGCTGAGTTCACTCCTGGGAGGGAAATTGTCTACTCTGTGGAGGGGCAATTATTGCTGGTTCAACTACTGTCAGATGAGAGTACTGTGCTATCTGCTTTCTCTCCCTGCATACTGGTACACGTTCCGTACCAGAGAGTGGAGCATTCTTCAGGCCGGCCCTGAGTAGATTGTTTTTAGCGCGATAACCGCGTACTCGTTCTCTGTTTGCTACAAGTGCTCGAGCTCTTTTATCCCTATCTTAGCCTTTTTCATCTTTCATTCTAGTTTCTTAGTGGGAGTAGTTTGTACAATCGCTTTTCTGCAGGAAAGGTCAGAGTGCTTAAGTTCCAAATGGATACCAGAAAAGGATACTATATAAAGACGGCAGACCTGGGAAACAGGCTGTCGAGGAATTGGCACTGGCTAGTTGATGGGACCACAAGGCTGGGTAAAGAGATGAAGTTGTGGTAATTAGAGAAAAAACAAAATAGAGATAATATTGGAGGTTATGAAGGCATGAGACTAATAGGTAGCATACTAACTATTACTGTTTTACAGTCTTAAACTAGTCTTGCCTCAGACATAATTTACACCTATGGTCCAGGGTAGGGTTTATGAAAGTCATATAAGTTAAATATTATACACACTTTGTGTTTCTTGGCAAAAGCTAACTGGTTGGCCCAAGCCAAATTCCAAGCATTACAGCAATTGTTACAGCCAAGACTGTCACACTTTTGGGAAGAAATGGTCCCACCTCAAGTTTTCTAGAACCAAACTCATTAGAGTGCCCAGGTTATTGGCCTGCGAACCTCTAGGGGTTGCTGCCACGGCTGCAACCTTGACTTAGTTGAGTGAAAATCTAAACATTATATGAATTGTTACAGCCAAGACTGTCACAAATTTGATGTGAAAAGTGGTCCCACCTTTTGTCTTCTTGAACTAAAATATCAATCCACAATTCTTTCCACATTTCTATATAAGTTACAATATTTTTTTAATTGAAAATAATAAAATTAGTATCCTTCAAGTGAGTTGTATAGTTGCACTAATGAATCTGATTCTGATTCTGATTTGAACTTATATCGTATAGCAATATTAAACTGAAAGTATTGCATAAGGTGTAATGGGAATATATTACCGTAAGAACTCGAATAATTGGACCCGGTGCTAAGAGGTTGAATTAAGGTATGACAAGCCAAGACAGATTACGCAATATCAGTTTCAGATCAGACAAATACTAATTTGCTTCATAGAATATCCCTTCTTCGTCTGCCCCCTCATCTAATTCAACCTCCTCCTCCTCCAAACCCCCCTCATGCCAATTTTGAAGCCCCTCATGCAAGAAAAGTAAGTCAATCCCCTTTACAGAAATTTCCTGGTCACAAACACCACTAATCGGTAGTGAAACACCAAGAAC
>Ga0307510_10012220_pt1 | contig 10180 bp, 9 predicted proteins | sample 12_EM_MG_FD_207224 | JGI IMG/M metagenome (GOLD analysis project Ga0307510, IMG submission 207224) | Populus trichocarpa ectomycorrhiza microbial communities from riparian zone in the Pacific Northwest, United States - 12_EM | ecosystem: Host-associated > Plants > Roots > Unclassified | place...
CTTGCACGAGACAACCGCCTCAATGTGCGCATGCCCTTTGTGGACTTGCAACTCGGCGACGGCGGGCCGGTAAACATGGTGGATCTTGAAATTGAGGCAATCACGAAAACGGCGCCTATAAGTCCAGGGCAGAACCTCCACCCCACCCTGGCACATGGCCACGAATATCGAGGTGCCGGGGAGGTTCTGAGCGGGGAAGTGCACGATCATGAGAACTTCGACCGTCCGGCTGTCATCATTGAGCCTGAGAAGATGCGGCGCTTTGTCGAGCAGGATGTGCTGAAGCTGGTCCAGCGGCGCATCCCGTTCCGCATGCACGTCAGCTACAACGAGAACATCTCCCCTTTTCTCGACGCGCTGGAGAAGGTGAACGAAACGATCCCGCTCGATGGCCTGAAATGGAGTCTCGAGCACGCTGAGACCATCAGTCCGGAGAACATCGCTCGGGTGAAAAAGCTGGGTGGCGGGATTGCCCTCGACGCCAAAATGGCGCTGCACGGCGATGGCTTCATCAGGACATATGGTCGCGAGAAGGCGTTGAAGACGCCGCGTCTACGTATGCTCGTCGATAGCGGCATGCCGCTGGCCATGACCACCGACGCCTTCCGGGCAGCCACGTTTAATCCTTGGGTGGCTATAAGTTGGATGGTATCTGGCAAGTCTGTGTCCGGATCCGAGATACTTGCCGAGAATAATCGCCTATCCCGCACCGAGGCGCTGAAACTGTTCACCAGCGGTGCCGCCTGGTTCATGAATGCAGAAGCCGAACTAGGCATAATCGCCCCCGGAAATCTGGCAGACTTCGCCGTTCTCGACAGGGATTACTTCGCCGTGCCGGAAGATCAAATCAGCTCCATCTCTTCCGTACTGACTATTATGGACGGAAAGGTGGTGTTTGGTGCGCAGGACTACAGCGCTCTATCGCCAAAACTGCCCGACATCCTTCCTGCTTGGTCACCCGTAAAATACTTCGGCAGCTATCATGGGGAAAAATGAACTGAGCGGAATGGTTCTCCCATTCCACCGACAGTTCCATTTCAGGAGCTCATTGGGCCGCGTTTTCGCCGCCTGGCCGTACCCTACCGCGGCGAAAGTACCATCGCCTACATTGACGGCGACCGTTCAATACCCCGTCGAAAACAAAGCGCGTCAAGGGGGGCGTCGTTATATCGAGGAGAATAAAATTGGCTGACTTCACCCTGCCTGCGAAGAGCCCATCATCATTTTTCGCGGATGTGCGCGGACATCACGTTGCGATCCGTGTTCCCGATCGGGACACCGCAATACAATGGTATCAGGATAAGCTCGACTGGCGGGTCATCCACACATGGCCCTATGCTGACCAACAACTCGCCTATCTTGCGCCGCCAAATGACGATCGTTTCATGGTCGAACTGCTTGCCGGTGGCGACCTGGGTCCGCATAAGGTACCGGTTTACAAGGACCTGGGCGACAGCTTGAAGCATGCCGGTTACCACCATTTCTGCCTGACCGTCGCCGATATCGAAGCCACTGTGGAAGAGCTGCGCCGCCGCGACGTAAAGATCCTCAGCGAACCGTTTCAGGTCAACGAGATTAGCCGCAAGATCGCTTTCTTTGCCGATCCTTTCGGGAACGTGGTTGAGTTGGCCGAAGTCATCTAGCAGCGCAGCCGTGCACGCCCCCCGCGACGAAAAGCGATTTCACCATAAACGCGCCCGGTGACGAACTCCACCTTCAGTCAGTCGATACGCAACTGGGGTGGCCGTGTGCGCCCCATGCTTCGCCGTGCCAATGGCGGACGGCGTCAACCACCCACCAGAAGCTGATGCAAGATGTGGCCGCGTGCCGAAGGCTGAAAGGCGAACAGATGATTGACCAAAAGAGATGTTTCACCTTGCCATTTTCAATGGCGCTCAGCCTTCGGTTCGTATCCATGGCGCTGTCACTCCTGCTTTCGCTTTTCGCTCTCGCATTTGCTCAAGGGGGCTACCGGTCAGCCCTGGCGGCGGATGATTTTTCCTTGGAGCAGAAAAGGCCCTCGATAAAGGCCGACCGCTCGCAGGAGGACTGGTCGCCTCTCGCGGATCCGAAACTGCGGAGTGAGCCGCTGGATCGTCTCAAATACATTCCGTTGTTTCCCTCCAATCCTGACAGCTACATCTCGTTAGGGCTCAATCTACGCGAAATCTTCGAAGTCAGTGATGCGCCGGCTTTCGGAACCGTGCCAGCGAACCCCAGAGATTCTTATTGGTTACAGCGTGCGCAGTTCCAGATCGACGTTCACCTGAATGAAAACTGGCAGCTGTTCACGCAGTTCGAGGATGTGCGTGCGTTCGACAAGACGGTAGTCGGCCCCAACGACGCAAACCGATTTGACCTTCGGCTCGCATTCATCGGTTATACGCAGGAGACTGACCTAGGAACCTTCAGGGCAAGGGTCGGTCGGCAAGACTTCGCGTTTGATTTGGAGCGGTTCGTATCGGTGCGCGATGGGCCGAATGTCCGCCAGGCGTTCGATGCCGTCTGGGCCGGATGGGAGACGGATGCATGGCGCTTCTATGGTCTTGTCAGCCAGCCGGTTCAGTATCGGGATGACAACCCCTTCGATGATCGATCAAGCGGCGATGTGCTGTTCAGCGGCGCCCGCGTCGAGTGGCAACTCTCGCCGACGATCGAGGTCTCGGGCTATTATGCGCTCTATCAGCGCAAGCACGCCACTTTTCTGGCCGCGTCGGGTGAGGAGGACAGGCATGTGCTCGATATCCGGTCGGCCGGCAAATATGCCGGTTTCGACTGGGATGCCGAAGCGATGGGACAGGTTGGCCAGGTCGGCTCAGCCGACATTCTGGCCTGGGCCGTCGGTGCGAGGACTGGTTATACCTTCGAGGATGTCCCCTGGTCGCCGCGGATCGGTCTGCAGTTCGACGTGGCGTCCGGCGACCGGGACGCAGGTGATGGCACGCTTGGTACCTTCAACCCGCTGTTTCCGAACGGCTTCTATTTCTCGCTTGGCGGCCATACCGGATATGCTAACCTCATTCACCTCAAGCCGTCGATTACCGTTCAGCCGACAGAAGACCTGACCCTGATGGCCGGAGTCGGACTGCTCTGGCGACAGACAACACGGGACGCCGTCTACACCCTGCCAAGCGTTCGCGTCGCTGGCACGGCGGGTAAGGGGCAGGCATGGACCGGAGCTTATGTGCAGGTCAAGGCGGACTACCGCTTCAATCCCAATCTCACGGGGTCGCTGGAGGCTGTTCATTACCGGGTCGGCTCGGCGCTCGAAGCTGTGGGTGGCCGCGACAGCAATTATCTCAGGGCAGAACTGAAACTGGCCTGGTAACAATGCCGACGCTACGGTTGTTCGCCGACGAAGGAAATCACCGATTGAAGCGGCGGCCATGCTCCCGAGTTTCTCGCTCAAGAACCTTCATATTCTCAGCCACAGCGCTCGGCAGTGCCAAGAAATTTGAGGCTACTTTCGACACACGACTGCGTCGTTCCAACGGGATTGGGTCATAATAGCAGCTTACGCCGTAGCCAACGTTAAGCTTGCATAAGGTGATTGCAATTTTCAACTCATTAGCGAATCTAATGTGCCTCGGTGGTTCGATTCCACTCAAGAGCGAGAGGATTTACTTTCGGCCGTGAGGCCATATTCGAATGCTTCGGTTTCGTGCCTCAGCCCTCGCAAGACGATCAGCGTCGTTAAAAAACGCGTGAGCGAGACTATCTTCCACTTAGGCCCCTAGCCGCTTCTCTGAGTAGTCATCGTTGTAGTCGTCGTTTGCGCACTCATTTCAGTCATAGAGCCTCGCCAAGCGGCGGCTCGAAAGCAGACACTGTCTTGGCTGGCGAGGCGGGATGCTAACGCCGACAGCGGCACATCGAGAGCTTTGGCAGAGTCCTTCGCTTAGCTTGCCCGCGCCATGACGGGTGGAATGCCGAACTGCGCCTTGAAGGCGCGGCTGAAGGCGGCCTCGGAGTCGTAGCCGACACGGCGGGCGACGTCGCTTACCCTCGCATCGGAGCGTCGCAGCATGTCGCTCGCCAGCAGCAGGCGCCACCGGGTCTGGTAGTGCAGGGGTCCGGCGCCCACCAGGGTGGAAAAACGCTCGGCAAAATTGGAACGCGACATCCCGGCCATCGCGGCGAGTTCGGCGACAGTGCGACGCCGGAACGGCTCGTCATGAATGGCCTTGAGCGCCCGGCTGATCCTTGCATCCGCCAGCGCCGCGAGCCAGCCTTTTTCCTCGGGTGGGGCCGTACGCACCCAGATGCGCATCGCCCGGATGACCAGCACGTCGATCAGCCGCGAGATCATGATGGCCGACCCGGGATGCGCCGCCCTTGCCTCAGAAAGCAATGACTGCGCGAGCACCTCCAGCCAGCCCTTTTCATCCGCATCCATCGATCCTTGAATATGGATCACCGACGGCAGCACCGCGAGCATGGAGGGCATGTTGTCACCCTCGAAACGGAAGGCGCCCGTCACCAGATGGGTGACAGGCCCGCCTCCTTGGATGCGGACCGCGAGGTTATCGTCGCGCAGCTGCGCCTTGAGCAGCCCGCGTGCCTCGACCGGCTCCGCCCCCGGAGTGCCGATCACATGTCCTGTTCCCTGGGGCATGACCAGCAGATCACCGGCCCTGGCATAGACGGTCTTTCCGTCGCTCGCTGTCAGTCGCAGCTCGCCCTCCGATACGACGTGAAGATAACCCGAACCGGGCTCGAAAGTCAGGCCCCAGGGCGCGCCGAGCTCGGCCGAACAAATGAGCTCGCCCCTAAGACGGATCAGCGTGAGGATCTGCGACAGGAAATCCTCACGCGAAGCCATCATCGGGAAATGGGTTTCGGACGCCAGGGCAAGATGTTGGGAGGCGCGATCATGGCTTGTCATGCGGAAAGCTCTATATTCCAGTCATCGCTTGAAGCGAAAACGCAATCAAAACCTGACGATACGGAGAGATCCAGTCCATGGCGCCGCGTACCGGCACCGGTGGGAAGAACATTGCCGATCGTCCAGAGCTTAACACAACATATGGAGATGGAAATGAAAAATATCCTGTCAACGCTCATGCTCGGCGCCGCTGTTTTCGGTGCCGCTCCCGTCCTCGCCCAGCCGGCCAGGAACATCGTCCTCGTCCACGGCGCCTTCGCCGATGAATCGAGCTGGGACAAGGTTGCCGCCATCCTCGGCGCCAAGGGTTACCACGTCACCCAGGTCGCCAATCCGCTAACCTCGCTGGCCGACGACGTCGCCGCCACCAAAGCGGCGCTCGCCGCACAGGACGGGCCGACCGTGCTGGTCGCCCATAGTTGGGGCGGCTTGGTGATCGGCGAGGCCGGCGACGACGCCAAGGTCAAGGCGCTTGTTTATGTCTCGGCCTTTGGCCCGGAAAAAGGCGAATCGCTCGCCAAGCTGCTGGCCGGCGGCCAGCCGAGCGAGGGCGCCAAGGCCATCCGCCCCAATGACAAGGGCGCTGTGATCGTCGACCCCGCAGCCTTCCCCACCGTCTTCGCCGGCGACTTGCCCCAGGCCGAAGCCGAAGCGCTGGCCCAGAAGCAACTGCCCTCGAACCCCGCCAATTTTGAAGCAGTGACCGAGGTCGCGGCGTGGCATGACAAGCCGAACTTCTATGTCGTGACGACCGAAGACCGGACTGTGCCGGCCGACGCCCAGCGCGTCTTTGCCAGCCGAATGAAGGCCGAGGTGACGGAGATCGCCGCCAGCCATGCCGGTTTGATCTCGAAGGCAGAGGATGTCGCCGGGGTGATCGAGAAGGCGGCGCGCTGAACGGTCGGACCGGTCTGCGCAGGATCTGTGAGTTCCGTTCGCATATCCTGCGAACCTCGACCGGCTACCGGCTCAAACCACTCCCTCCCATCTTTTCGTTCAACAGGGACGGGTCCTGGTTCGCACCACTAACATCAAAAGGATAAGACAATGACTCTCAAGCACATTCTCCCCAGCAAGCTCGGTTTTGGCGCAGCCCCGCTCGGCAACATGTTCCGCGATATTCCGGAGGCCGAAGCGCTCGCCACCGTCGAAGCCGCCTGGAATGACGGTATCCGCTATTACGACAACGCGCCCTTCTATGGCGCAGGCCTTGCGGAGATCCGCATGGGTGAGGCGCTGGCGGACAAGCCGCGTGAAGACTATGTGATAAGCACCAAGGTTGGCCGCGTCATTCTCGACGAGATCGAGGATATCAGCGTCCGCGACCTAGGCGAGAAGGGCGATGTCTTCAAGTATGGCCGCCCCAACAAGATCGTCAACGATTACTCGGAAGATGCGACCCTGCGCTCGATCGAGGACAGCCTGAAACGCCTGAAGACCGACCATATCGAAATCGCCTGGGTCCACGATGTGGCGCAGGATTTTTACGGTGACGAGTGGCTGGCTATCTTCGAAAGCGCACGCAAGGGCGCCTTCAAGGCACTGGATCGTCTGCGCGACGAAGGGGTCATCAAGGCCTGGGGTCTTGGTGTCAATCGTGTGGAACCGATCGAACTGCTGCTGGCCCTGCAAGAACCGCGGCCGGATGGTTTTCTGCTGGCCGGTCGGTACACACTGCTCGATCATGATCGGGCGTTGCAGCGCGTGATGCCGATGGTTGCCGAACGTGGTCTCGGCATCGTCGTTGGCGGTCCCTACAGCTCCGGCGCACTGGTCGGCGGCCCGAACTTCGAATATGCGCCCGCCACGCCCGCGATCCTCGACAAGGTCGCCCGCATCAAGGCGATCGCTGACCGCCATGGCGTGAGCATGAAGGCAGCCGGCCTGCAATTCGCGCTCGCCTATCCCGCCGTCGCCGCCGTCATCCCCGGCGCCAGCAAGCCGGGCCGTATCGTGGAGGACAGCGCGGCACTTGCCGAACAGATCCCCACCGACTTCTGGTATGAAATCCGCCAGACCGGCCTCGTCAACCCGGAAGCACCGCTTCCCGCTCTGGAGTGAAGGTCATGACTTGCAAATTAAGGCATAGCTTAGGTGCTGGTGGCAACGGTATCCCCACGTGGCTCGCCCGCCAGGAACCCCTGCATGCGAGGTACCGTGAAACCGTCGATGGGGTCATCATCAGCAAACGGGCGGCCTCGGAAAAGCTGCCGGCCTCGGCGACCTGAACGAAAACCATCGCCTCACCGGCTCTGTTGTCCATGCCGCTACCCCCGCGCCAGTTTACAAGTGGGGTCGGGCGTAGCCGCCAGAGTGCGCGCTGTCAGCGCAGCGTGCACTCATCTGTGAATTTTCTTCTCAAATCGTGAGAACGCGACCTGGCTACTGCTGCCCGGCCCGACGTGAGATCCATGTGGTCAAGCACCAGGCCGGTTTTGAGTTCCGCCAAGCGACCGCACTCCATTCCGCTCCTGAAAGGATCATTGAAATGTCCATCACCTCCGAAGTTCAAGCCTACATTCCCGCGCAAACCAATGGAGCAGCCCGCTCCAAGAACCTGACATTGCTGGCGCTCGCGCTCGGCAGCTTCTCGATCGGAACGTCGGAATTTGCCAGCATGGGCATCATTCAGCTGTTCTCCAATAGTCTCGGCATCAGCGTTCCCGAGGCCACCAGTGCGATCACGGCATATGCATTCGGCGTCGTGATCGGCGCGCCGCTGATAACGCTGGCGGCGGCCCGGCTCAATCGCCGCACGCTGCTGCTTGCCCTCATGGGTCTGTTCATTGCCGGCAATGTCCTGTCAGCCGTTGCCTCGGATCTCGGCCTGCTGATGCTGGCACGCTTCATCAGCGGCCTGCCGCAGGGTGCTTATTTCGGCGCCGGCGCGGTTGTCGCGTCCTACACCGTCGGCCCCGGCCAGGCTGGCAAGGCCTTCGCTATCGTCATGACCGGCCTGACGGTCGCGACGATCGTCGGCTCGCCGCTCGCCACCTTCCTCGGCCAGACTATCGGCTGGCGCGAAACCTATCTTGCTGTCGCCGCCTTCTCGCTTCTGGCCTTAAGCGCCATCCGGCAATGGGTGCCGCGCACCAAAGCGCTTGACGGTGTTCCGATCATCCAGGAACTCTCGGCCCTGCGCAAGGGCCCGGTCTGGGGCGTAATGCTCGTCGCTGCCCTCGGTGTCGCCAGCATTTTCGCGGTCTACACCTTCATCGCTCCCATGGCCACCGACACCGTCCGCCTTGCCCCTGCAATGATCCCGGTGGCGCTAACACTGTTCGGCATCGGCATGACCGCCGGCAATGTCTATGGCGGCAAGCTCGCAGACCGCTATCCCGCTCGCGGCATCGCGCTCGGATTCGGCAGCGCTCTGGTGATCATGGCAATTTTGGCCGTTGGTGGTGCGAACCCCTGGATCTTCTTCCCGGCCATGTTTGGTGTCGGTGGTGCAATGATGGCCGCCATCCCCACCATCCAGGTTCGTCTGACCCGGTTCGCTCCGGAAGCCCCGAGCCTGATGGGTGCCATGAATCTCGCCTCGCTCAATGTCGCCAATGCCATCGGTGCCTGGGCAGGCGGTCTTACGATCGCGGCAGGTTACGGCCTTCTCTCCGCTGTCTGGGCCGGGTTCGCTCTGACGTTGGTCGGACTGGGGATTTTCGGTCTCACCCTGATACGGAAAGAGAGGGCCGCCTAGGCGGCCCGCGCTTATCCGGCGATGGTATGGCTCGGGCCAATTCCAGCTCTTGGCGGCGAATACCCAAATGTCTGCTTTCGCGTTGGCTGTCCTGGCAGCGGACAGTCTGCTCTCGACCCCAATCTGGCCATTCTTGCCGGCAAAGTGATGTCAGCAAAGGCAAGAGATCGCAAGCTTTGGTTAAAGGTCATTGGTTCAGCTCCCATCAAGGCGATAGGGCTAGCATCTAATCTTGCTACCCATCCTCTCGATCGTTATACTGTTTTTGAGAAACAGTATAACGCGGAGTCGCGCTTATGAAGTCAATCGACCTCATGTATCAGACGATGCTCGCCGAGCTAGGTCAGCGTTCGCTAGACGCCGCCTGGACAGCCGATTTCCCTCCGGAGGGTCGGTTCACCCCGGCGAACATCAAGGGGCGCAAGTACTGGTACTTCGACATCCCGGATGGACATGGTGGTACGAAACGTCGTTACGTCGGCCCCGCTAACGATCCGGATATCGCGCAGCGCGTAACTGATCATAAGCGGGACAAGGACGATTTACGCGCCCGCAGGCGCATGGTCAACACCCTGACCCGTGAAGGCGGGATGATCGCTCCTGACGCCATGTCGGGCGACATCGTCGAGGCTCTTGCCGACGGCGGTCTTTTTCGGCTCCGGGGTGTTCTCATCGGCACGGTGGCCTTTCAGTGCTATTCAGGACTGCTGGGCATCCGCCTTCCCATGGCTGCAATCCTGACCGGCGATGCGGACATCGCCCAGGACTATGCCATCAGTCGGGAAGTTGAAGACAGCCTGCCTCCGATCGTAGAGCTGCTGCAAAGCGTCGACGTCACCTTCCGGCCAGTTCCCCATCGATCGGGATCCGCAGCCTCGTCGGCGTTTCAGAATGCCGACGGCTACAGGGTTGAATTCCTGACGTCAAACCGTGGTTCGGACGACTACATCGACCAGCCGACGAAGATGCCCGCCCTCGGCGGCGCCAGTGCGGATCCATTACGCTTTCTCGATTTCCTCATCAAGGAACCTGTCAGGACAATGCTGCTCCACCGAAGCGGTGTCCCAGTCGTCGTCCCGGATCCGTCCAGGTATGCGATCCACAAGCTTATAGTCGCCAGCCGTAGGCACACTGACGGGCAGGGGCCGGCGAAGCGAGAGAAGGACGTTCGTCAAGCTGCGCTGCTCTTTGAAGCCCTACAGCAGACGAGGCGATCTGCCGACTTGGCGCTTGTCTACAACGAAGCGTGGGAGCGCGGGCCTGCGTGGCAGGAAGGTGTTCTAACCGGGGTGGGGATGTTGCCGGCAGAAGATGCCGAGCGGTTCAAGATGGTCCTGATCGAGGGGGCAAAGAAAAACCGCGAAGACATTGAGCTTCCGTTTGGGGAATAGGCTGTCCTCCGACTCGAAAGCCAAGTAGTTGATTCGAAGTGGCTAAGACAAATAGGGCGCCGAGAGTTCAAACCCCATATGTGGACGGCCCCCGACTTGCAAGATATCTCGAGATAATTTGACCAGATCGCTTGCGTCCATATGTCCGGCCTGTTGTTGCGTCCGCACATGAACGCTGGCCAAGATGGTTTCCGCAACACAGGT
>Ga0307510_10012221_pt1 | contig 10179 bp, 8 predicted proteins | sample 12_EM_MG_FD_207224 | JGI IMG/M metagenome (GOLD analysis project Ga0307510, IMG submission 207224) | Populus trichocarpa ectomycorrhiza microbial communities from riparian zone in the Pacific Northwest, United States - 12_EM | ecosystem: Host-associated > Plants > Roots > Unclassified | place...
ATCCTGTGTCGTTGTATGCGGCAACCAAACGCGCGAATGAGTTGATGGCCCACACCTACTCGTGGTTGTTCAAGATTCCGACCACCGGACTGCGGTTCTTCACCGTTTATGGCCCGTGGGGTCGTCCGGACATGGCGTTGTTTACCTTCACGCGGAACATTCTCGAGGGTAAACCCATCGACGTCTTCAACAACGGCCACCACAAGCGTGATTTCACGTATGTGGATGACATCGCCGAAGGTGTCGTGCGCGCGTGTGAACGCATCGCTCAACCTGACCCGAAATGGAACAGCAACTCGCCGGATCCTTCCTCGAGCAGTGCCCCGTTTCGCATCTATAACATCGGCAATAACCAGCCGGTGCAGTTGATGCGCTATATCGAAGTCATCGAAGAGTGTCTCGGGCGCAAAGCGCAGAAGAATTTTCTGCCCATGCAGCCCGGGGATGTGCCGGAGACCTTCGCCGACATAGACGATCTGGTGCGGGACGTCGGCTACCGGCCGGTGACCTCGATCGAGGACGGCGTGCGCCGGTTTGTCGACTGGTTTTGTGAGTTCTACGGCTACGAGCGCTGAATCAGGACGCCGCTGGTAGAGTACGCGGCTCCTGGTTGCGTTTCTGGAGCCCGTCCGTGCCGAATCCGCCCGTTGCCCCTTCGATGCAGGTGCCGCTGCTCGACCTGAAGCCGCAGTACGCACCCCTCGCTGCCGAGATCCAGGCTGTCATGGAGCGCATCTGCGCCAGTCAGGCGTTTATTCTGGGCCCGGCGGTCAAGGAGCTCGAAGCTTCGGTCGCCGCCTACAGCCAGTGTCGCTTCGGTCTCGGCTTGTCATCGGGCACCGATGCACTGCTGCTCGCCCTGATGGCGTTGAACATCGGTGCCGGCGATGCCGTCATCACCACGCCATTTACTTTCTTCGCCACGGCCGGAACCATCGCGCGCACGGGCGCAACTCCGTTGTTCTGCGATATCGATCCCGTGACGTTCAATCTGTCGCCGGCCGCGGTCCGCTCTTTTATAGATGCCAATTGTGAGCGTCGCGACGGCGGGCTCGTCACTCGCAAGGGCGAGCGCGTGAAGGCGCTCATGCCTGTCCATTTATACGGGCAGATGGCGGACATGCCCGCGCTGATGGAAATCGCGCAGGCGAATCAGTTGCGGGTGATCGAAGACGCCGCTCAGGCAATCGGTTCCGAAGACGCACATGGCCGTCGAGCGTGCAGCTATGGTGACGTTGGCTGCCTCTCGTTTTTTCCAACGAAGAATCTCGGCGCGTTCGGTGACGCCGGCATGTGCGTGGCGAATGACCCATCGCTGACGGAGCGAATGGAAATCCTGCGCGTGCATGGCGGGAAGCCAAAGTATTTCCACTCGCTCATTGGCGGCAATTTCCGCATGGACGAGCTGCAGGCCGGCGTTCTCAATGTAAAGCTCAAGCATCTCGACAACTGGACCGCGGGTCGGCAGCGCAACGCGGCCTTCTACGACCGGGCTTTCGCCGCCGCGGACCTGGGACGCGCCGTGCACACTCCGGCGCCGGGCCAGGGCCGGCACATCTACAACCAGTACGTCATCAGAGTGAGGGACCGGGACCTCCTGAGGCAGCATCTGACCGCGGCCGCAGTGGGCACCGAAATCTACTACCCGCTGGCCTTGCACCAGCAGAAATGCTTTGCGTATCTCGGTCACCGCACCGGCGACTTTCCGCAGTCCGAGCGGGCGGCCGAGGAAACGCTGGCGCTGCCGATCTTCCCGGAGCTGACCGAGACACAACTACAATATGTGGTCGATATGATCGCAGGCTTCTACAGCCGCGCCTGATTCGGACCTGCTCGCGAAGGAGAGTGACCCGTGCAATTGACCCCCGGCCCCCTGACCCCTCCCTGGAAAGATCTCACCTCGCATGCTGCCCGGTTGTCCGGCACGCCGACCCGCGAGTTGTTTGAACGCGATCCCGGCCGTTTCGAGCGCTTCGCGCGCCAGGCGCTGGGCCTGCACCTGGATTTCTCCCGACAGCGCCTGGACGAGATGGTGCTCGGCAAGCTGGCGGAGCTGTTGGATGCGGTGGGCTTCCAGGAACGCATCGCCGCGATGTTCGCCGGTGAGAAAATCAACCGCACGGAAGATCGGGCAGTGTTGCATGTCGCGCTGCGTCAGCCCGCCGGGGCGGCGATTGGCGGCGCCGCGATCGAAAAGCAGGTCATGGACGAGCGCGAGCGGATGTTGGCATTTGCCGAGTCGGTGCGGACGGGCCGCATCGTCGGCAGTACGAAACAGCCATTCAAACTGGTGATCAACATCGGCATCGGTGGCTCGGATCTCGGTCCGCTCATGGCGGTGCAGGCGCTCGAGCAGTTCACGGGCGGGGGCCCGCGCGTCGAGTTTGTATCCAACATTGACGGCAACCACCTGCACGACCTGCTCGCCGTGGCCGATCCGGCGAGCACGCTGTTCATTGTTGCCTCCAAGACGTTCGTGACCCTGGAGACACTCACGAACGCACGCACGGCACGTGCGTGGCTCAAGTCAAAACTGGACGAGGCAGCCGTTCCCGCGCACTTTGCGGCCGTCTCCGTCAACACGAAGGCAATGGACGAATTCAAGGTGCATCCCGACTACCGGTTCCAGATGTGGGACTGGGTGGGCGGGCGCTATTCGTTGTGGAGCTCCATCGGGGTGTCGATCGCCGTGGCCATCGGGCGCGCGAACTTCCTGGAGTTCCTGGCCGGCGCCCACGCCATGGACCAGCATTTCCGCACGACGCCGTGGTTGCAGAACCTGCCGGTGCTGGCCGGACTGGCCGGCGTCTGGAATATCAACTTCCTGGGTCTGCCGACCCATGCGGTCCTGCCGTATGACGACCGGCTCAAGCGTTTTCCAGCCTACCTGCAACAGCTCGAGATGGAGAGCAACGGCAAGACCGTCACCCAGGAGGGCAAGCCGGTCGAGTGGCAGACCGCCCCCATTGTCTGGGGCGAGCCCGGCGACAACGCCCAGCACTCCTTCTTTCAGTTGCTGCACCAGGGAACGCAACGCGCCGCGCTCGACTTCCTCGTGCCCGCCAAATCCTCCTGCGGGGATCAGAATCACCAGGACCTCGCGATCGCGAACTGCTTTGCGCAGGCGGAGGCCTTCATGGCGGGCCAGCCTGCCGAGGTGGTCGAGGCCGATCTGCGCCGCCAGGGCATGACTGCGGAGCGCATTGCCACTCTCGTGCCGCACAAAGTCCACCAGGGGAGCCGGCCGAGCACCGTCTGCCTGTTCGAGAAGCTCGACCCCGCCACCCTGGGCAAGCTGATCGCGCTCTATGAGCACAAGGTGTTCACGCAGGGCGTAGTCTGGGGCATCAACTCGTTCGACCAGTGGGGCGTGGAGTTGGGTAAGAAACTGGCTGAGAATCTGGCACCGGCGGTCAAGGACCCCGCGACTGCCCACGGGGTCGCGCCGGGCGTCATTGCCTTGCTGAAGCAGGTGGCCAGGTTACGGGCGCAATCTTGAGCCGGGATTTCCTGAAGCAGCAACTCGAAGAACATCGCGAGCTGTTCGCGCGCCTGGAAAGCCTCACGCCTGCGGTGGAGGCGGCTGTGGCATTGCTGGTTGAAGCGCTGGGCGCGGGGCGGAAGATCATGTTCTGTGGGAACGGCGGATCGGCCGCCGACAGCCAGCACCTCGCCTCGGAATTCACCGGGCGCTTCATCAACGACCGCCGGCCGCTGGCCGCGATCGCATTGACCACCGACTCGTCGGCGCTCACCTGCATTGCCAATGACTATAGCTTTGACGAGGTTTTCGCCCGGCAGCTCCTGGGCCTGGGACGGGAAGGCGACTGCCTGGTCGCAATCTCCACCTCGGGCAATTCGCGGAACGTGATCCGCGCCGCCACGGCCGCGCGCGCCAACGGGATCCGTACGATCGGACTGCTTGGACGCGATGGCGGCGAGCTGCGCGCGATGTGCGAAGTTGCCATCGTGGTTCCCAGCCCCAGTACCGCACGAATCCAGGAAGCACACAGCTTCATCGGTCACACCCTGTGCGCCCTCGTTGAACAGGCGTTGGGTGTCAGTTGAAAGAGCGACTCTCGCGTGCCCGTGTGCTGGTGGTCGGCGATGCGATGCTCGACCGTTATCTCTTCGGGGATGTGGAACGAATCTCACCAGAAGCTCCCGTGCCTGTAGTCCGCGTGACGCGCGAGGAAGCGCGTCTCGGGGGGGCTGCGAATGTCGGTTTGAACGTCAAGTCGCTCGGCGCAAACGTAACTCTCATCACCGTCGTCGGCGCCGACGAGCCGGCTTCGAAGTTGCAGCAGTTGCTGCACGAGAAGGGCGTGGACTGCATCCTCGGCAAGGATGCGAACCTGCGTACCTGCGTGAAGCTCCGCGTCATTGGCCGGGCCCAGCAACTCGTGCGCGTCGACTTTGAAAGCCAACCGGACTACGAGGTGCTGGCTGACATGCTCGCCGACTACACGCGCGTGCTGGAGCGGCATGATGTGGTGCTTTTTTCCGATTACGGCAAAGGGGGGCTTGCGCACATTCCGCGCATGATCGAGTTGGCACGCGCGGCCGGCAAGCCGGTGTTGGTGGACCCCAAGGGCGTCGACTACGTCCGCTACACGGGTGCCACGGTGATAACGCCAAACCGCTCGGAGCTGTCGCAGGTTGTGGGCGGATGGAGCAGCGAAGAGCAGTTGCAGTCGCGTGCCCAGGCGCTGCGCGAGTCGCTCCGCCTCGATGGCCTGCTGCTGACGCGAAGCGAAGAAGGGATGTCGCTGTTCGATTCATCGGGACACGTGCGCGTCGCGGCCAAGGCGCGTGAGGTATTTGATGTGACGGGAGCGGGCGATACGGTGATTGCCGTGCTGGCCGCAATGCTCGCCTGCGGAATGAGCTTGCGTGAGGCGCTGCCGATCGCGAATCGCGCCGCCGGCCTCGTAGTCGGCAAATTCGGTACCGCCACGGTCAGTTGCGAAGAGTTGTTTGCATGAGAGTAGTCGTCACCGGCGCGGCCGGCTTCATTGGCAGCAATCTCGTACACGGGCTCAACGCCATCGGCGTCGACGATGTCATCGCCGTCGACGACCTGACCGATGGTCCGAAATACAGGAACCTGCTGAACGCCCGGCTGTCCGACTACTTCGACAAGGATGACTTCTACACGCGTTTCGCGCAGGCAGGGCTCGGCAAAGTCGATGCTGTATTTCACGAGGGTGCCTGCTCCGACACCATGGAGCACGACGGCCGCTTCATGTTGGAAAACAACTATCGGTGCTCCAAGGGCCTGTTCGATGCGTGCCAGGCGCAGGGAACGAGATTGCTGTATGCGTCGTCGGCCGCAACCTACGGTGGCAGTGCGACCTTCAAGGAACAGGCTCAGTATGAGCAGCCGCTGAATGTCTACGGCTACTCCAAGCTCCTGTTTGACAACGTGATACGCCGCAGCCTCGCGGACGTGCAGACGCAGGTCGTCGGATTCCGATATTTCAACGTCTACGGTCCTCGGGAGCAGCACAAGGGCCGGATGGCTTCGGTCGCCTTTCATCACTTCAACCAGTTTCGCGCCCGCGGCAAGGTCGAGCTGTTTGGTGAGCACGCCGGCTACGCCGCCGGAACCCAATCGCGGGATTTTGTGTTTGTGGATGACGTCGTGGCCGTCAACCTGTGGTTTTTGCAGAATCCGCGAGTATCGGGCATCTTCAATCTCGGCACCGGCCGCGCGCAGCCGTTCAATGAGGTTGCCGTCGCGGTCGTCAATGGTTGCCGCCGTGCCGCCGGTGAGCCGCCGCTGACATTGCAACAGCAGTTGGATGTCGGGTTGATCGGCTACATTCCGTTCCCGGAAGCACTGATCGGCAAGTATCAGTCCCATACGCAGGCTGACCTCGCCGGGTTGCGTTCCACGGGTTGTGACGTGCAGTTCGCCGATGTTGCCGCCGGGGTTGCCCGGTATGTTGACTGGCTGTCCGGGCCCCATGGCATTGCTCGATAAAATCCTCGATCCGGCGGCCATTGACGCGCAGCGATGGGCGCGGCCGCTCGTATTTACCAACGGGGTGTTCGATGTCCTGCATCGCGGGCACGTGGTGTATCTCGAGCGTGCACGCGAGCTCGGTGCGACGCTGTTGGTCGGCGTCAACACCGACTCGTCCACGCGCCGCCTGGGCAAGGGTCCTGATCGCCCTCTGAACGGGGAAGCGGATCGGGCCCTGGTGCTGGCCGGTCTCGAGAGTGTTTCGTTGGTTACCTGGTTCGATGAAAACACGCCGTGCGAGCTGATCAGGCGTTGCCGTCCCGATGTCTACGTCAAAGGCGGCGACTACGATGTTGAAACGCTCGAGGAAACCCGGCTGGTGCGCGGTTGGGGTGGGCGTTCAGTGGCTATCGAGTTCGTGGCGGGCTATTCGACGAGCTCGCTGCTGAAGCGGATCCGCTCGGCAGAATGAACCGGGCTGCCTTCATTGATCGGGATGGTGTCATCAACGAGGACCGGGCGTACGTATACCGGGTTGCGGATTTCCATTTCATTCCCGGCGCGGTGACGGCACTGCGCGTGTTGCGCCAGGCGGGCTTCCTGTTGGTGGTGATTACCAATCAGTCGGGTATCGCGCGCGGCCTGTTCTCGGAGGACGACTACCGGAAACTGGAAGCGCACATGCGCGCCCGCCTGTCCGAGGCCGGCGTGAGCCTCGACTCCATACAATACTGTCCGCATGGGCCGGACGGCGACTGTGACTGTCGCAAACCGAAGCCGGGCATGATTCTCGCGGCGGCCCGGCAGTTGGATATCGACCTGTCGCAATCCATCCTGATTGGCGACCGCACGGCCGATCTGGCGGCGGGGCGCGCCGCCGGTGTCGGCCGTTGCTGTCTGGTTCGCAGCGGCGAACCACTGTCCGACAGCGACGTGCTGCGCGCTGACGGGGTTTATGAGGACCTCGATGCGTGCGCGCGCGACGTGATCAGAAGTGCCGGCTGATGGACAACGTCGTGCTCAGGATGTTGTAGAAACTGTCGTTGCGGTTGCCCACATTGGGCGGATCGCTGGCCAACAGATGATCGCGTGCGACGCTGTCGGCATAGCGCAGGTCTACACCGACATCCCATCCCGGGAAGACATTCCGCCACTGCAGTCCGCCACCGTAGTAGATCCCATAGGCCGGTGTCGCGAGGTTATAGCGGGCGGCGCCGACGAAGATGCTCAGGGCAAGCGGACTGCGAAAGCGGTAGCGATAGTCGAGGGCCCGTACCCCCAGGAAATTGTGATTCTGTACGTTATCGACCTCTATGCGCGCACCGAGGTCGCTGTGGTCAGAGACAAAGCGTCTCGCGCCCACACCCACGTGATAGCCGTACTGGATCCGGTCAGTGGTCTTGTCCGCCGCCGTCGTCAGGTCGATGCTTTCCTTGCTGCTGTTCGCGCCGACATCAACAAACAGCTCGCCCTTTTTTTCCGTCTCGCCGCTGTCCTCAGCGTCGAGCCCGGACACGAGGGACGAACCGAGCCCCGACATCTCGTTGTACCGCACGAAGGCTGCGAGGCGGGTGAAATTGCCGCCGAAGACATCCCGGCCATTGTCCACTTCGCCGCCGACGACGGCTCCGGGCACCTCACGTGAATAGGCCAGCGAAAAGTCGTAATAGTGCTGGTAGTTCTTGCGCGTGTACTCCTGGTTCTGCAGCCCGCGATAGCGCAACTCAAACAGCCCGCCGAATGGCGGCTCGTAGCCGAGCTTGATCATCTGGCTGCGGCCGCCGGCGTCGTCGTGCAAGGCGCGCTGGTCGCCAAACCAGTTGCCTGTCACCCGCCCATAGTTGGTCATGCCATCGAGATAGACGTTGTGTGTGTACCAGGAGTTCTGCCACTCCGAGGTCTCGAGAGTCAGGTCGAAACGCTTGAACAGGTGCGGAAAGTGGATGCCCGCCGAGAGCGCCGAGTTGCCCAGGAGCCAGTTGCGGCCGCGCGAAGTGTCCTCGCCCGCGTACTCGAAGTAGACGGAAAACGGCACCCGTCCGGGAAACAGCAGGCTGCTCGTAAACGAAGCCTCCTGGTTGCCGACCTGTTGATCGGTCGTCAATGTCGCGCTGGTATTGTCGAAGCCCGACGGGTTGAAAAAGGCGCGGAACAGATCACTGATGGAGCTGCCACCGCGCAGCCCTCCGCCATATTGCATGAGGCGGCTCGCGCCGAGCGACCAGCCTTCGGCCGGTTCCATGTCCACGTGAAAGCCCGCCAGCCGCGGCGAGCCGCTCGTCAGGCCGTCGCGGAACACAATGTTGTCGGTATGTGACATGCGCGCCGCGAACAGTTCATAGTGGAGCGCGAGCGGGCTGAAAGTCGTGTAGTTCGAAAGGGTAACGGACGGCATGGTGGGCGCTTCGGTGCTCATCAGCATGCTGCTGTCAGACATGGGAGAGAACCAGTGCGGACGGAAGCCGATGTCCAACTGGGCGTATTCGAATCCGAGGCTCAGCACCGAGCCGGAGAAATTTGTGCGGCCCTGGTAGCCCACCGCGCCCAGGTCGACGATGACGTAGTCACTGGGTTGCCAATAGACCTGCGCCGATGCTGCCCAGTGGCTGTTTTCCTGCATGCCGTAGCGATTGGGATCGACCGAGGCCGCCCCTCGGCCACTGCTCGCGGCAACCTCCGCACTGGCGTGAGCAATTCCTACAGTGTGGGTGTACCGCTGCAAATAGCGTTTTACGCGTGAGCACAGAACGGGGTCGACCTTGCACGCCTGCGGCAGGGCCTCCATGACCGTGGCCGCGGCAATAGGCCGTTTCATCACCGGCTTGTCGGCCAGGATCAGCACACGCTCAATCTGCGACTCGATTTCCGGTTCGAGATTCAAGGGAAGATAAGGGGAAACACCACGGCCGAAAGCAGTTGCCTGCGCGGCGGCGATCAGCCACGGCACGACCCGGCCGAGTCTTTTCAACGAATTGGAGCTCATAGGTTTCAAGTATGGCATGCGGAAGCGGGCAGCCGCTTCGCAGCCAACGAGGGAACCAGTCGCGGCGGAACGCCTCTTAGCAGGCTGTGCCCTAAGCTGGCCGCGCTTCAGTACAATCGCGCCTTCGTCTGGGTGGGCCGGGGCTTTTTCCGGCGTGGTGCAATCGCGGTGAGAAGGATCCTGAACAGAGTGCTACAACGTTCATTGAAATTGATCGCCGTCCTGTCGCTGCTCACAGGTCTCGTCGGCCTGCCGGTGGCATCGGGCCAGTCACCCAGCGCGGATCAGATCGATATCTTCCGCAATCTGCCCTCGGATCAGCAGCAGGGGATCATGAAGCAGATCACCGGGGCCTTGAGTGGCAACACTCAGTCGGGCACCTTCGGCTCGCCGGCGCGCCGCCAGGGCGGTGACCGCGATTCGCAGTCGGACCAGAACACTTCCGGGGACGACAACAACGACCGCTCCAGCGACAACAACACGCCTGCGAGTCCGGTGCCTTTATTGAAGCCCGATGACACCGTCATCATTGAAATCGACTTCCGTCTCGCACCCCGGCCGCAGTCCTCGTATGCCGTGCAAGTGAATCCGCAGAATCTCGCCGGCAATCAGAACCCGTTCTCCCAGGCGGGTGCGGGCGCCGGAGCAGCGGCGGCAGTCCCGCCGACCGTTCAGGCACAGCAACAGGCCCAGGCTCAGCAGCCGGAACCCGAGTTGTCGAGCGCCGAAAAACAACGCCTCAACGACCTGATCAAGCTGGTGCGCTCGCGCAACCCGTACAAGCTTTCGCCGGACGGCATGCTGTTTCTACCCGGCTTTGCACCGATCCCTCTCGGTGGCCTCATCGAGGATCTGGCAACACTGCGGCTGAAGGCGGAACCCGGGCTGGCAAACCTCGACGTTCGCGTAACCAAGCTCCCGCTCGACAAGACGGGGCCCGAGTCGCTCAAGCCCTTCGGGTACGATTTGTTTCAGCGCTCGCCGTCCACATTCGCTCCGGTCACCAACGTGCCGGTACCGGCCGACTACACCGTCGGCCCCGGCGATCAGTTCGAAGTACAACTGTACGGCACACAGAACCGCACGTTTAATCTGCTCGTCGGCCGTGACGGCCGTGTCAGCTTCCCGGAAATCGGGCCGATCACTGTGGTCGGCAAGCGCTTCAATGATGTGAAAGCGGATATCGAGGCACGGGTCGCGCGCCAGGTCATCGGTGTTCGCGCCAGCG
>Ga0307510_10012223_pt1 | contig 10178 bp, 12 predicted proteins | sample 12_EM_MG_FD_207224 | JGI IMG/M metagenome (GOLD analysis project Ga0307510, IMG submission 207224) | Populus trichocarpa ectomycorrhiza microbial communities from riparian zone in the Pacific Northwest, United States - 12_EM | ecosystem: Host-associated > Plants > Roots > Unclassified | place...
CATCAGCAAAAAATATTCTCCCTCATGTATTACATACATATCTCCCTGTATCACCTGGTAATACCATCTCCCCCTATACCCCCCATGCCTCTCATTTTTCCGTCCTTTTCTAAAGGCCCATGGGGCTTTCACGCGTCCCAAAATATACTCCTGGCGTCATTAATCCGCCGCCTTTGCCCGAGTCTCCTAGCATACTCTACTAGGAAAGGTGCGTTGCACCACTGACCCCTGTTTTTTTTTGGTTCTTCCACTATACCCATCTTGGCCGTTGTTCGGCTCATTTGCGCTTGCACACGTCCGGAAAAACCCAGTCCAGTCCGGGGCGCTTGTTACACATGGTACTTTCCGTCCCCCCTGATTTCTCCGTTATGGACTCCGTCCCCAGGAGTCTCTCGGGGGTCCCCCAGGAGTCCTCCAGGAGCTGTTTTCCAGGTCCTATCCCACACTAGTACTGACGCTACTCACTTTTCTAGTTTCCGTATTTGTTCCAAAAGTTTTTCACTTTGCTTGTTCCACTCTCGACGGATAATTCTGGACTTTCTCTCGTCTCTTTCGTGACCTCTTAAGATTCGCTTGATCGTTCTCTATTTCTTGTATCACCGTTGGCTTGTGCTTTGTGACAATAGGTACTCTTTCGCGTCTCGTTTGCGCCGCTCTTTGTTTCGATCATCACAAATAAAAAAGAATTTACCTTTGTACGAAAGCTGTTCAATATATTCTATTAAAGGTTTCTAAATCAATCCGATTATTTACATACCACCGCTTGTTGTCTATTTCAGCCGTCTCTGGTACCAGATGTGCCATTCCCATAATTCGTTTGATGCCAACCACTATCTCGGTTGTTCTGTTTGGGCCTCTAGCCGTCCCCATTGTGACGGTAACTAGTCCGGTAATATCGCTGAGCTTCCCCGAATTCTCAACATAGAGTCTATCTACCAACACAAGTCTATCCACTAAACCAGTTGTTAACTCGCGAACTTTCATTATCGATAACAAGCGCGCCGGATAAAAGCCTCTTAGTGCTCCGTAAATACTTCTATTCCCTGAATCCACCCATACCCAATCGTTCCTACTACGCCCTGTTGTTCTCCAAAGCTGAGTTCCTGTACACCGGAGGTGGTGCCAAGTGACCTCTTGCGCGTCCTGAAAGTTCTCTACTGGGACACGTAAAAGCCTACAAATCTCAACTGGGAACTGTTTAACCAAGCCTATCTCAACCTCACGGCCCATAGCCGATATCCGTCGATAATAATCGACTAAAAGGTCTGGCAAGTTTCGCAAAATCTTATTCAATCGCGAAATGTTTTCGACTGTTGGCACCAAACCGCTTGGTTGCTTCTTTCGTGATCCGACCTGGCGCTTGTGTTGTTCCTTACGTAGTTCGTCCTGAATGGGACGTGGGATATTCGCTTCGACATTCATTTCATGAATTTTGAAGCTGTCAAGTCTAGCATACGTTCGTAGGATTTGGTGACTCGCATCGTTCTTATTTGACCGACGATAGCCCTCCTTAATCATCGTTTTGTGACTTGTCTCTCCCGATTCAGTAGAATACATTTGAATATTCCCAAAGCGCCGTACATGGTCTCCGAAGTGACTCAACAGGTGTATCTTAACAAAGTTAAAGTCCACATCCTCCTCGTATATATCTGCCACAACGCCATCTAAATCGCGACGCTGTTCATCCGCAATGCGACGTCTTTTGGCTGCAGTCGCACCTGAAAGGCGGTGTTGATTAAGTACTTCACTATTTTCACTCCGAATCCTGGTAGTAACCTCTCTCACTTTCCTTGTGGTGGACTTATCTTTTCGGTACTCCTTAAAAACGTCTTTGTGATCATGAAAGGCCTTCAGGTACTGTTCGAGGTATTGAATCGTCTCATCGGTATGGCTTTTGTATTGTGACATTAGAGTAAAGTCAACAATCGATCGGACACAAATCAGAGATTGAGTGAATATGGGACGTTCAACGGCACTCGGGCGACGTAGTGAAGCTGCAAAACACGGTAGTATAACTTTAACCAGATTTCTCATCTCTTTTCCGGTCCACTGAGAAACCCGACTGTACTCTTTGTTCGGTGCAGAATACCCGGGATAAACAGCTAAACTCTTCCAGATAGCATCGAATGTTTGCAACCGCTTGTACTTCTTTAGAAATCCGATTATCCATTTCATGAGGTGTGTTTCAAATATTCCAAGATACACAACATGGAGAATATCTGGTTTGGGCAAGTCGGATTGCTGAACGTTCGGAAGCCCCCAAAAGACGCTTGGAAGCAATTTGAAGCCACGATCGCTTAATTCTCTCCCGGCTTGCTGGTCGCCATCCGCGTATTTGTTGAAAAGGTATTCATATTTTTTGTAATCTCGCTTAGCTGTAGAACGTCTCAAATAGGATCCTAACTGCTCAGGCCGAACCTCGCAGACAGCACACTGATTTTGTTGAATGCCGTGTAAGGTAACGTTTTCCAAGTGATCTGCAATCCAAGCTGAGAGACGTAGAAAACACAATCGGACCTTTCCATCGGCGCATTCAATCTCCAGTCCGGATTCTCCCAGTGCAGCCATTGGCGCAAAGATTGCTTCCATCAAATCATAAAGAATCTCATTGTTGACCTCCCTTTGCCGTGCATCTCTTGCTGCTACACCAAGCATCTTTGGGGGGACGGGCAGCAGCGCTAAAAGGACCGTTGCGTGTTTTGAAGCTTTATTCCTCGTTCTCGACAGGATATTACCAATGGTCATATAGACTGGCCAGGCTTTCTTATCTCCGGAGAAATTCGTCAGAAAGGTGACGTCCGAGGCACATATAATTGGTACGAGTGTTGCTCCTTCCGGCAATCTATCCTTTATTGGCTGTCAATTTTGTATCCAAATATACGGTAAAAAAGTACTGTGGAACGTCGCATCTGAACCTACCTGTGTCTCCCACCACCAATCTGCCGTGTGCATCTCAGAATAAACTCGCTGTGGTGGTTCTTCACCATTCCATTCCTTTACAGGAGCGTAAACCATGTCCTCAGCAAAACATCTTTGACCCAGTAGATATCTTGCGCACTGAATCGGATCGCGGAAAAAGAATCGCTGCCTCAAGGATGTTTCTTCTGGTTCGTCTCCATCCAGAATCTCCTGTTTTTCGGTTAGAATGAGACGTTCTACGGATACAATTACTTACAGCTTCGCTAAATGATACAAATCCCTCTTTCCAGCTCTTCATCCCCAAACCTGATTCCAACCGATCCACAGTATCAAAGAGCCGATACGCAGATTTAATTGTACTGTCCTCCGGCCCCAACTCCTGCTTGAAATATTTATCGATGTGGTCCTTTGGTACCTTAGCCTCAATAAACCACCGAGCCAGCTCAAAGTCAGTCTTGTTTTTGAATGGTAACCACATCTCATCTTCAGACCGTTCGTGCCGTACAACATCCCGCAGTGATCGCCCCGCAGTCGTGTGTTTGGTAGGTATCGGTAGTCCAACCTCGGGTGTGCTTCCCTCAGTGTCCGAAAGATTGAGACTTTCCACGTCCGAATCCACTTCGTTTTCGTCAACATCGAGCTCATCTTCACCGGTATACGGTTCAATTGCACCGAAATCTTCGTCTAGTAAATTGGAGACGAGATCAAAGTCGATTGCTGGCTGCGGTATTCGTTCAGAACGTTCTTCGTCGCAAATAGGCCGTTCTAATGTACTCCGACTTTGTACAAAGCCGGAATGCTCAGTTTCTATATGGTTCCGGTACCATGTACTTGAATGGTATGTTTTTCTGCAGTATGGACATCGAGACCCGTGTGTCATTCTATGAGGGATTAAAATAGATTAACAACAGCACAAATGGGACGCGAAAGATCAAACTTACTCTGCGAGACCAATTCGCTTTGTACCTGAACGTGACTGGTAATTGTATAAGTATTTTCTTCACTGAAACTGTACTGTAGATGTGAATCGTGTGTGAAAGTGTGCAAATGGGACGATATTCGTCTCACTCTATTCTTACGAAATAGGGTGTAGATCAGAGGGTAGGAAAGATGGAAAACTTGAAAAACTTTTCAAGGTGTGTTGTATAGCCTGTCTGCGATACCTTCGTGAATTCTTCAAAGGCCAGCTGCTCTGTTCTGTCTCACCTGCCCCTGACTGGGATTGTGTAACGGTTCAAATGATGTCTGCTCCTCGGCTCAAAACTCCCTTTTCACATCAGTTCAAACACTACGGGTAGACTGGTGTCGTTTATCCCGAGAACCTCTTCGCTTGCTTTTTTTTTTTTTTTTTCAATGCAAACAATCAGAATCGCACTTGATACTTATACTTTATTCGGCCCATTGCAGACTTTGAAAGAGCCAAACCTAATGTGAAGCGCTCATATACGATACCTAATAATCCTTGTCTGCACCCACACCAACAGCAGGGGTAGAACGCGGCCTACCTATGGCATCGCCGTACCTTAATGATCCCTTGAACAGCTTGTTCATGTTTGTTTGACTTACCTGTTCAAGTGTACAAGGTAAACTTGTACGCTTGAAAAGCCTCATGGTAACAGCACACCTGTACTCTTTTGTACAGGCATTGAAGAACGCTCAACGTTCAAGTTGTGACGTTTAACAGTCTCTCTTTCAAGTTGCCAGAATTCTTAGAACTCTTGAACCGCGACAAACAGCTTGATTAGTACGTTCTTCCTTCGTATATAGACCCCTCTCTCTACCCAGTCTTTTGCCCCCTTCATCCTCTTCTTCATTCACTTTCTCATCATCCTACAGCCTCTCATCGTTCTTTTTGGACCTCAAAAGGTGCTTTTTCTCTTCGCGACGGTACTTTTATATCCAGCGTAAACTCGTTCGTGCGATCATACAGTCTCACTCACATTTCACACCAACTGTGCCCGTAAGTCTCATCCGCGACTTCTAACGTCTCAATTGAACCATTCTCGGACCTTTCATAAGGTATACTGATTGCTGTTTATAGAATAACTTACGGTTACTTTCAAATCGAAATTGATCTTCGATTGTTTCTCACTTCTCAAGGGTAACTTTTCCACGGAGGGCATCTTTTTCAAACCCTTATTCGTCCCCACGGAAAAAATCAGTCACCGTAGACAAGACCGTTTTCTACCCCACAAAGGTAAGTTTATCACACGATTCATCTCGTCACTTCCCTTCCTTATCCTGCCACAGAGAAAAAAAATGCTTTGAAGTCTTTCTCGCTTCTTTCTGGGGCGCGGTGGAGCAGTGTATAAGTTCTTCAATGAACTTGCATGCGGCTCGTATGAGCTCTTCCAAGTCTTTTCTCAATGTGAAACGATAGCTGACCTCTATTCTTTAGATATACTAGTGGCTCCCTGTTTTTCGGCTGCCATTTCCCCTATAGTAAGTCTCCTGCACGTCTCATTTGCGCCTTTCCCAAGCTGGAATGATTACTGATCGCTATTCTCTAGATCTCCTGGGATTTTCCGTCTTCGTCTGCACGCCAAGCTCATCCTCGCTTAATTCAGGTTAGAATCCTGTTCGTCCCATTTGCGCCTTTTTAAAATAGAATCTAATTGGTGATTAGCATGCCTCGTGTCACCACTGCCGAGTTCCGTACCGAACTCAACATTAACGGTGCTGGAGGCACCGTGGCTGGGAGGAGATACCGCGCCGTTCGCCAATTCATTCTCCAGAAGTGCCAGGAGAGGAACATCCTCTCTCGTAGGCAGGCCGGCGACACCTTATGGAACCAAGTTAGGACGGAGGCCGTCGGACACACTACGCTCCAAGGCTTCCAAGCCAAATTCAACACACCCCAAAACGGCCCATATCAGGCCTTCCACCTCGCTCTGGATTCCCTCATCATCGACGTGCTGAAGAAGGCAGCCGAGTCTCGTCGGAATGCCAGAATGAATTCTGATAATGAGCAAGAGGAGGAGGCTGGGGGTGCCGGCAGTGGATCAGGATCAGGATCAAGGGACGTGGCTCGTCCCCAACTGACCGTTCATGAGGAGAGACCGGTGCGAATAATATTTATTGAGACGTCAGGTGCCAATCCTGGGCAGGCTCGCCAGCTCCCATGGGTGATGCATGGTAATGCAACACCAAACAAGAGTTGGCTGGCGATTCTCCGGCACTACACTTTGCAGGAGCTCGGTGAAGCTGCCTGTCGGTACATTGAGGACGGCGAGCATCCCCGGCAGTTCATTGGTATTCTTCGTGACATTCAGGGTATGAATGTCACTCCCGATGCTGCCGACCAGATCGAACTGATCGATGACGATCAAGTCAATGCCTGGCTTCGTCTCTCCCGATGCACCACCCTTACTGTTGCTTGCTTCCTCCACCGAGCAGCTGTTGTTCCTCCTGGCGGCGGCGACCCTGTTCGTCCCAATACGCCTCTTGTGGGGCACAATCGGGGCTATTTCGACCCTGGACAATTCGACGTTGCCGAGTTCTACACTGAGCCAGATTCCGATTCTGATGTGCAGGAGGATCCCGGGCGACAGGCAAAGCGCCGGAGGACCTTTCCTAGGTCTCATGCCGGCTGGCAGAAGAGAATTCAGAGCAACGATCGCAAGGTCACTAGATTCCAGAACCACTCCCGAGAACTGATTTCCCGCGCTCGTGTTAGGCAGGGAGCGGCGTATATGAGCCAGTACGCGGGACAAGATGTCCAAAATGTGGCTCTTCCCCCGGGCATCCCACCCCCTGGGTGCGAGGCGCCTTAGATGGAGATGGAGTCGGGGTTTCGAGGACTTGTTTGGGACGGGCTGGGTCTTGTTTGGGTTTTCGGGGGCGGGTTTTCTTTTGTTTTGTGGGTTTTCTTGGTGTTTTGTTTTCATTTCTATCAATTGGTTGGTTGGTTCGGGAGGGGAGGGGGTTTCTAGGGCTTCATTGTGCCGGGCGGGGTCTTCTTTGGGCTTTCTGAGGATTTTTCTTTTGCTTCACGGGCTTTTTCGTGCTTAGTTTTTGCTCTCCTTTCTATCCATTTGCTGGGTTTCTAAGAGTTGTTTGTGCCGAACTGCGTCTTCTGGGGGCCTTTGCGTAGCTGTTCTTTTGTTTCATGGTGGGATTTTCCTTTGTTCTTGCTTTCTTTCTAGCTATCTGCTAACATCTTTCTTAATCCTGTTTGCGCTGTGATACAGCTTTTCATATATTTTATCCCATAGTCTTAGATTTCAATGTTTTTAGTACCCTTTTTTTTTTAGAATTTGGCGGGTGCAACAGAAAGCTTTTTTGAGACGCCAGGCGTCACTTTTATCCTTAATGTTGCTCTATGCTTCATAATCCAATCTTCTGGAAACTATAGGTTATGTTTATCCAGACAAGTGATCCAGCTAGTAAAACCCTGTCCCGGTAATCCTGAATAGACAATCTCTACCCGAGCTATAGTAAACCGTGCACGTCGCCTTAGAGTCATTTGGAGTCCAAAAGGGGATAGCATGGTTCGAGTACATACCCATGATTGCACGGACCTTGGATACTAGGAAGAATCCGAGTTCTAACATAAAGCTCATTCGTCCCCAATGGGACGCCGTGAGTTCATGTAGCCTCTTGGAAAGCCTTACGTACACAAACAATTCTTCATTCCCACTCTAGATATTTCATATAAACCTGCAACCATGCCTGGAAATACGAGCAGAGGTGAGTCAAGCCTCCTGGAAGCCAGATTCAACTCCCGGGAGTCTTAAATACAACATTCTTGACCACCGTAGCACCAGTCCCCCGAGCTCAGCCATCAACTTTGAGATCTTCAGTATCCTTGATAGAGGTTGGATCACGAGCAGTGGAGTCACAACGACGAGTTGATTCATTTGCTGAGGAGGTTCCTACGGATGTAGACGAGGATGACAATATTCCCAGACGTCCCCAAAGGGCCGAAAAACGTCCCGCTGAACCCCCTCAGCAGCAACAACATCCACGGAGAGTAAGGAGCCGGTTGAGATTTGTGAGTGAAACTCCCAATTTTGAAGTATGATGCTGATAAAAAAGAGTACCGAGAACTCCCCATCCCCGACTCAGAATGACCCTTCCCAGGGACTTTCGTCTCAAGAGCCGGCAGCACAATTACATTCAGGCCATCTTAGAACCCATTCATCACAGTTTTCACCCTATGCTCCTGAAGAGGAACAAACCTTCACGTCCCATCCGGGACGGGGTGCAGTTGATCTAGACTTTCCAGCGTCTGATATTGCCATTCCGATCACCTCACTGTCAACAAAAAGCAATTCTTTACATGGTGATGAGAGGATAGTCTTTGAGAACGCTGCAGATATGGTCCGGTATCATACATGGTTTGTTAATCCCTTTGTAAAGCCAGCCGAAAATGATACTCTTCTGGAAAGTTATTGGGTAAAGGCTGCTACCAAGCTAGGTTGGAGGGATATTGAGATGAGAAGGCCGGCGATGACCTTTGTAAGTCTTTTAATTAACGAAATACGTCCCATTTGAGTCTTAGCACGGCTAATCAAATCCATGCAGTTGAAATCCAGGCAGTCTAGTGCCAGGTCACACCTAGTTTCTGAGACGAGGAGCGTGATTCAGGACCTTTACGACTTATCACATAAACCACCAGCTGTTATAAAGGCAAAAATTACATATTTGCTGGAAAACGATCGGTTTACATGCCATCCAAGTAAACAAGAGGTTAGTTTTTTTCAAATCGTCCCCGATAAGACGGCGAACAGCTTATTGTTCAAGGAATGTGGGTTCCGATTTGCTGCACCAGAGATAGCGAAACTCTTGTTCCATAAGTGGTTCAGGGGTGGGAAAATGCGGGGAAGGACGGATAAAACGTTCTTGAATCGTACTAACGACGTCCTAATATGCCTTACCACGGCCTGCATGTATCATTCCTTGAAAGCTTGGAGTTCTGGATCCTTTATTCAACCTCCAGATTTCTCGGTTCTAACGGCGCAAAGTTAGTAATGAATACCCAGAGTCCTAAATGCGCCGTTCTAAAGACAGTTATACTAATAGGGCAATTTTATTAGATGTTTATCTTCGACAGCGTGCAACTTGGCAAGCGTTACCTCGGGAGGTGAGAAATAAACTGATTGATGACACAAAAAAACGCATTAAGCGAATGCTACGGGAAAGTGGATTTATTCAGGATCAGGAGTCTCGCACTGCGCTGGAGGATAAAGAAGCCGCAGGGTATCTGGATTTGGAGGTCTCGGGGGATGAGGAAAGCGAGGTTGAGGACAATAATTCAGATCCTGAAGCGGGTGAAGCGGTGGAGGGACTCGAGGAGGGGTGGGATCAGGACGAATAACGTCCCATTTGGGACGGATGTATATTAATTCAATGTATATAAAAATAATTAGCGAGTTAATATTAATTTATTGTGAATAAAATATACTATTTTAAGTTAGACTTTGACCCAGTTTGTGGAGCAAAACGTGCTGTGGAAGGTCGCGTTGAGCCGAGCAGAAGCTCACGAGAATCAGGAGGAAACCAAGAGTGAAGCGGAAGAGCGAAGAAATGTGCCAGCGCAACGGCGTGGATGCGAGGAAGGGAATTTAGGGGCCGAATAATGTGACTAAATGACCATGAGTTGAGTGAGCTTTGCAGGAGAGGAGGAGAGAAGTAGAGGAATGGGAAGAATTCCAGGTGTTATTCACGAGGAGATCGTCCACAGCGCCAAAGAGACGAATATCGTTCGTATGGAAATGGATACGAGAGGAAAGGTGTTGAATAGAAATAAGTCAGGGGGTGATGGCGAGAAGGAGGGGGAGCAATAAGCGAGGCGAAATAGAAGCTAGAATATAGCAGGGAACGGTACTTTTGGGCCGTTGAGAGGCACGAAGGGTGTGTGAACATTGGTGAATGGGAGGTCGTAATGTGTAAAGAAGTGGTAATAAGGACGGTGAGAGCAAAGGCCCATTGGGGCCGTTGTAGGTCATGAATGAGTCGTGGGGCAGAAGTCCATAACGGAACAATTTCAGGGGTTGGTGGCAAGGACGGATAAACTCGAGAGGAATGGTCAAAGCTCGAAAGCACCGTGGAAAGGCCCAAATGGGACGTAGTGCGTCCCGGGGAATATGCATGGGACGAACGTGGGGGGGGAAAGAGCGGGGCACGGTAACGCAGGATTTAACCGAGGTTTATGAGGGTATGGATGACCCATACATCAACTGGAGTTTGATAATTTTGCCCCCCATCCCTCACATGCCTCATGAGGTATAGGGGGCAAATGTGTACTTTTGCTGATG
>Ga0307510_10012224_pt1 | contig 10178 bp, 12 predicted proteins | sample 12_EM_MG_FD_207224 | JGI IMG/M metagenome (GOLD analysis project Ga0307510, IMG submission 207224) | Populus trichocarpa ectomycorrhiza microbial communities from riparian zone in the Pacific Northwest, United States - 12_EM | ecosystem: Host-associated > Plants > Roots > Unclassified | place...
ATCGAGATCCAGGATCGTGACCCGAGCGCCCTCTGCGTGAAACGTTCTGGTAATTGCCGCGCCAATACCGGACGCACCTCCGGTGACGACGACTGATTTTCCTGCGAATTCCGACAATGAAGCCTCCGTGACTTAGTACATTCCGAAAGTGTGCCGTTTGACGATTTGTTACACTTTTGAACATTATATAACAGAAAACAACCTTTATTCACGCGTGCGCTTGTGTTAGGCACAAACATCAGCTGAACCGCGGGCGGTGGAAAGACGGCCCAGGGACAGCGGGAGAACCGCCCGCGCTCATTTGTCGGCGTATTCACGGAAGCAAACATGGAAAACGGCCGACCCGCAGACATCAAGCCAGGCACCGACCTCGAGGCCAATCCCGGGCATGACGGCGAGGGCCGCACCGAAAGGGTTCCAGCGGCGTTAAGGCACGCGCGCATCATCGCCTCTTTCGGAAACAACGATTTCGTGTCGATCACAAGTCTAGCTGATGAGCTCGGCGTTTCCGGTATGACTGTGCGCCGCGATCTCGATCTCCTTGGAAAGCGCGGGTTGCTCGAGCGCACGCATGGCGGCGCGGTCGCCGCGGGTCCGCTGGCGGCGGCCACCTTCGATGAGGACGAGCCGCCGTTCGAACAGCGCATGCGCCTGCAGGCGGTGGAAAAATCTTCGATCGCCGCAGCGGCGGCGAAACTGGTCGAGCCGGGCGAATCCGTTGGCCTTGATGTCGGGACCTCCATTCTGGCACTTGCAAGCGCCCTGGCGCCGCGCCGGGATCTGCGTGTGTTCACCAACAATCTGCGCGTCAGCATGTTGATGGCGGAGGGAAAGAGCACTGTCTACATTCTGGGGGGCCAGGTACGCGTGCCGGAATATTCCGTGATCGGACCACAAGCAATCGAAGGCCTGAAGAGCCATTTTCTCGATAAGGTGTTCATCGGCGTTTCCGGCGTAGATGCCAATGGCTTCTACGATTATTCTCCCGAGGATACCGAGGTGAAGCGCGCCTTCATCGCCAGCGCCGGCAGCGTCATCGTTCTCTGTGATTCATCAAAATTCGGACGCCGGGCCTTGTCGCGGATCGTCCCGCTTGAAAAGGTGAACATCCTTGTCACCGATGCCTCGCCCCCCGCCGATCTCGCCGCCGCATTGAGCGAGCGCGGTGTCCGGATCATCGTGGCCGCATGACGCGCTGACGCCGAGAGATGAGGATGCATCCGTGGCGACACTTTTCTCCAATGGAAGGCTTCCCGAGGCCGGTCTGGTCGATATCACGGTGCGCGACGGCCGGATAGAGGCGATATCGTCGGCCGGCACGGAACCGGGCCGGGCCGGCGAAACTATGGTCGATCTCGGTGGCCGGCTGGTCCTGCCGGGTTTGGTCGAGGGACATATCCATCTAGATACCAGCTTCTACGGCGGCAAATGGATTTCCCACAGGCCCTGCACCAACGGTTTCGACGTGCGCGAACGCGTCGCCTTCCAGCACGAGAACATGGCGCTCGCCGAGCCGATGGACGTGCGCGCCCGCAAGCAGCTGGAGCTTTGTATCGTCAACGGGACGACCGCCATGCGCAGTCACGTCATGGTCGATGCCTCCGTGGGTCTCCGTTCGCTCGAAACCATCCTGGCGGTCCGCGAGGAATATCGCAGCCTCATCGATCTTCAGCTTGTCGCCTTTCCGCAGAGCGGCATTCTAACAAGCCCCGGAACATCCGATCTTCTCGACAAGGCGATCGAGCTTGGCGCCGATCTGGTCGGAGGTCTCGATCCTGGAAGCCTCGACCGTGATATCGAAGGCCATCTTGCCGTTGTATTCGGCGTGGCGGCGCGGCGCGGCGGAGATGTCGATATCCATCTGCATGATGCCGGTATGCTCGGCGTCTTCACGATCAAGCAGATCTGTGTCCGAACCCGTGCGCTCGGTCTGGAGGGTCGCGTGGCCGTCAGCCATGCCTACGCTCTCGGCGACGTTGCTGCCGACATAGCGAAACGAGCAGCAGATGAACTGGCGCGCAGCGGCGTGTCGATCATGACCAATGCGCCCGGCGCACAGGCGTTTCCGCCAGTTGCCTTGCTGCGCGCGGCGGGTGTCACGGTTTTCTCGGGAAGCGACAACATTCGCGATTCCTGGTGGCCCTATGGCGATGGCGACATGCTCGGCCGGGCGATGATGATCGGCTACCGGTCGGGCTTCTATACCGATGAAGAACTGAATGCGGCATTCGATGTGGTCACCACCGCCGGTGCGAGGGCCTTGCGACTGGAGGGATACGGTCTGAAAATTGGTGCAAAGGCCGATTTCATCGTTCTCGAAGCCGAGCATGTGGCCGAGGCAGTTGTCTCGGTTCCCAGATCGCGCTCCGTCTATAAAAGCGGCCGGCTTGTCTCCCAGGATGGCAAACTCATTTAAGTACAGATACGCGCCTGAGGCACGCTGGGACGCTCGTTCAAGGCCTTGCAGCAACTCGATCGCTTCTAGGCTCGTCTTTCGAAGAGTCGTACCAGAATACGCCCTGTGGCACGGATGGAGTATTGATTCCGCTCCGAGTTGTGAGATGAGCTCGCGCTAGACCTCCCAATCGGAAAGCTGAGCAGTCCATTGAGCGGGGACCCTGTCCCACTGATCCATTTCAATCCGCCGCTCTACTCACGGTCGGGGAAGGATCGTCATAAAACGCGGCGTCGAGGTGACTTCATTGGCTATCTTCGAGGCTTCCAATACTGGCGGTCTTGAACGGAAACGAACCGCGGGCCCGGCATCAGAACATTAGGCCTTTGTCCAAGCACCTGATAAACTGGTAAACATGGGCTGTCCGTTATCACCTACCCGGGCAGGAAATGCCGGCCCTTAAGAAGGAGAGCTCCTAGTGGGTTGGAAAACGCCGAAGATTGAATACGTGAACGGTTATAAGATTGTTGAAGTCGATGGCCCCATCTTCAAGGTCTACGAGGGCGACCGTCAACTCGGGGAAGACTTCCCCTATTCCGGTGAAGCGGCAGCCCACGCGAAATCTCTGCCGAGGCGGGACGCGTCACAGGACTAGGCATGTTGAATATCAGTACGATTTGACCCTTTTTGCCACTTTCGCATGCCCCTACGCGAGCGAAGAAAAGCGAAATATCCCAACAAATTAGTGGTATCTACGTGGGTCACCGCAAAATGCGCATTGGATCACTCCCTGGCGGAAATCAACACTTCTGGTGCATTCCGCTCCGGATGCGGTCGGATTCTATCAGAAACTCGGCTTTTCACCTTTTGAATTCGAAGCTGGCGATTTCGAAAGTGTGCAACTTCGCAAAGTGATCCAATGATGCGCTTCGCGGCAACGCCCGAGAGCTTTGCAAGAGAGGAAGGGACCTTTGAAAACTGCAATAATATTTGACTGTGAATTCCTGTGCCTTGAAGGGTCACAACGCAGATTTTGGTGTGCCGCCCACGATCCCGATCCGGTCATCGTGCAGATCGGCGCGGTAAAGCTTGGGCTGGAAAGCGACTTTCCGATCCTTGGTACCTACAAGGCCTATGTCCAGCCGATCGATCGATTTGGCAACCGATACGCGCTCGATCCCTTTTTCACGAAGCTGACTGGTATCACCGAAGAGGCTATCGAAACGGAAGGCGTGACGTTGCAGGACGCACTATCCGGCATCGACAGTTTTTCAGGCGGGGCCGGGTTTTGGTCGTGGGGCAAGGACGAACTGAATATGGTGGCAATCAGCTGCTATATCGCCGGCGTTGATGCTCCGATCCCGGCCCGGCGTTTTGATAATGCCGTCAAGCTCCTGCTCGCGGCCGGGATGCCGATCGAGGATTTGGCAAAGACCCCAAGCAACAAGCTTGCCGATTACTACAACGTCGAGCATCCACCCTTACAGGGTCATGATGCACTCGATGATGCACTTTCGGTGTCGTATACTCTGCAGCACCTCATGAAGGCCGGGAAGCTGCGACCGGAAGTGTTCGAGGCCGCTTAGGCAGTCGCGGAAATCCGAACACCCGCTACGCCGCAGGTTTCGGGAATTTTTCGATTCATTGGAGTTTATCTGCTGATGACACCGGACGAATTGAAGATCGTGCGTCGAGCTTATGCGAAGCAGATCACAGCGGCTGTTCAAGTTGTAGATGAGCGCGTGGAAACAGCCTTTGCCGAAGTGCCGCGAGAAGATTTCCTTGGTCCCGGTCCGTGGCCGATCTTCCGAATGCGAAAAACATATGTTCCAACCCCGACCGCCGATCCGGTCTACCTTTATACGGATGACATCGTTGGCATCGTCCCCGAGCGGCACATCAACAACGGGCAACCGTCACTTCATGCATTCCTGCTTTCGCAGGCTGCGCCGCGGTCTGGCGAGCATATCGTGCATATTGGCGCTGGTGTTGGGTACTATTCTGCGATCATGGCGAACCTCGTTGCCACATCCGGCGTGGTGACGGCGATCGAGTTCGAGCCGGAGCTTGCTGCGCGAGCGAAAGCAAATCTCACCGCGCATCGGAACGTTTCCGTGGTTCAAGGAGATGGTAGTTCGGTGGCTTTCAATTCGGCCGATGTGATCTATGTGAACGCTGGAGCAACTCACCCGGCGGATATCTGGCTGGACCGGCTCAATGATGGCGGCAGGCTGGTCCTTCCGCTTTCAACCGATCTTGGTTTTACCAGCAGCAATTGGAGCAACATGCACCTTCGCGGGGCAGTGTTCCTCGTGACGCGTAGGGGTGAAGAATTTCACGCGCAATGGATTTCACCGGTGGCTATCTTCCCCTGTGAAGGAATGCGCGATACGGAATCGGAAAAAGCGCTTGCGGCGGCACTCGAGAGCGGGGAGCACAAGAGGGTGACGCGGCTGTATCGTACTGATGAGGTGCCGGCCGAGCAATGTTGGGTTCGCGGTCCCGGCTGGTGCCTCGCCTATGCTTAGGATGCAAGCCTTATTTCTGTGCTCGCAAAGGGACAAAAACTTGATCTAGACGCTCGGGTGATCGGAAGAGCGCCTGAACGCTTCCAGTAGCTCGTCAAGTCCGCTTTCAAAATCATCCAGCATTGCTCCCCTTGGGGGCAGCCCTGTGCTTTCATCCTGGGTAGCTACAGCGAGGGCGGCACCATGAGTGTAGTCAACAAGGATATGCGTCCAACGCGACGAGCGCTGTGAGGAGTGATTGCGTTCGCTCAAGAAGCTCATCAACTCACGAGTTATCCTCTTGGCGTGATCGGGGAAAACGGCTGGCCGGGCAAATATCGCCAAGGTCAGAGCGGGGTAGAGCACCACCTTGGCGTAGTAGGCTGTAAGGAGACTGCGGGCACGTGCAAGTGCATCGCCCGTTTCAGGTGCCGCGACGTCCGCATATATCCACTCCGCTAGCGACTTGATCAGCCCATCCCGATCCTTGAAGTGGTAATATATCGTCATGGGATTGATGCCCACACGTGTTGCCAAAGTGCGCATACTCAAGCCGTCGAGGCCGTCGGCATTGAGGATGCTCAAAGCCTCAGAAAGAATGCTCTCCGGCAGAACGGTCTTTTCGCCGGCTGGTGGCCGACCTCGCCCCCTTGCTGTCATTTCATGACTTCATAATGAGATTGGACCAACCCGGAAGGAAAAGACCTTGTGCCCTTGTGCGCAAGCGCCACATCCCGCTGACCGCCGCCAAAAAGAGGGCGGCCAGTACCGAGCAAGATTGGCACCCTCGTGATCACCATGTCGTTGATCATGTCAAGCGCGAGGAAAGATTGAATGATGCGTCCTCCATCCACATAGGCACGTCGTGCGCCCTCGGATTGAAGCGTCGCCATCGCTTGTTCAGGTGACTCTGCCGAAAAGCGCACCTTTCCTTCGAGCTCGGAGGGCACTGCCTGTCGTGCAAACTGCGCCGACAAAACCAGGACCGGGCGGGTATAGAACCAGTCACCCATGCCTCGGACCGCCTCGTAAGTGCCTCGCCCCATTACGATAACGTCGATATCGCTTATGAAATCGTTATAGCCATGATCCTCGCCAGCTTGGTCGTGCTTTAGCAACCAATCGATGTCGCCACTTTCGCGGGCGATAAATCCATCAAGGCTGGTTGCGATAAATACGTGTCCGGTGACCATCTTCGTCTCCGTAATTATACAACGTATAAATAATGGACCTCTGACCAATGTCAACGCGCCAGGCGATCCACTCTTGCCCGTACCGCCCAGAAAGCTGACCAACGGCTAGCCACCCCGTTTCGGTTGTAGCACCGACCAAAGCAGAAGGGCTGCTTTCGGTATTCACCAAGGCCGCGCGACCGACAGAAACGAGGGCGCGGAGCGGTCGTTGAGCGCATTAACCGCAAGCGTCCGCGATAGCCCTATAGCGGATGGGCTTAAAGGGGTAGAAGCGATCTGAACCGGCAACCACTCCGTCGCCGCCTACCTGAAATCCCGCGTCTTCACCTTGATCGCATCCAAATGCAGATAGGGATCGACGATATCCCGCGCCCGCGGCCACTTCGGAAACCCGCGCGGATCCGCCACCGGCGACCCATGATGAAACTCATCCCCTCGCCCATGCGGCAGCGGAAACGCCGCATCGCGATCGCCAACGCTTGCCAGCTCCGCCGACAGATCCGTCAGCCGATGCGCCACAAGATGCACGACGTCCCCTTCCCGTTGGATACGGCCATAGACACCGATCATGCCGGCGCCGAGCACGACACGGCGGTATTTTTCGAAGGTTTTTAGCCAGACGACGAGGTTGGCAATGCCGGTTTCGTCCTCGATGGTGATGAACATCACCCCCTTGGCGGACCCCGGCCGCTGGCGAACGAGCACGAGGCCGGCAGCCTCAAGCCATGTGCCATCCCGGGCCTGCATCGCCTCGCGACAGGTGACAATACGGCGTTTCTCTAGATCGGCGCGCAGGAAGGAAAGGGGATGACTGCGCAAGGTCAGTCCGACATGGCCGTAATCCTCGACCACCTCGCCGCCTGAGGTCCTCGGTCTCAACGCCACCGTTAGTTCGTTCAGTTCCGCCACGGTCTGGTATTGCCGGCAAAGAAGCAGCCTGACCTTTGCAAAGGAGCCGGTGACACATGATCAACGGCGAGAGCGCTTTCGCGGCGAGGGTGGGATTATCGGACAGCCCTGACAGCCAGTTTGGCAAGCATTTCAAGTCGCTCGCGACCGGCCCCGTCGTGGGCCTGCACCGCCATGCCTTGAATGACCGCGGATAGATAAACTGCTCCGTCAGCCGCAGCTTCCCTGTCCAGCCAGCGCTGCAGCTTCTGCGCAAGCAATGCTGTGAAGGCCGTTCGACGGTCCGAAAGCTCCGTTGCGATTTCGGCGTGGTCGGGATGACTTGTCAGCATGCCCATGTTGAGCATGCAGCCCGCTTCGGTGGACGGATCGCTCAGGCCGTGCGCCGTCGCGTTCAGGAGAGCGAGCACCGCCTCGTCGACAGTCTCGTACTGATCCATGAAGGAGAGATCCGTCGCGCCTCGCAGCCTTCCATATCTGTCGACAGCTTCAAGATAAAGCGCGCGTTTGTTTCCGAAGGCCGCATAAAGGCTAGGTGCCGCAAGTCCCATGGCGGCGGTGAGTTGTTGGAAGGAGACACCTTCATAGCCGTGCCGCCAAAACAGTCGCATCGCGGTTTCCAGTGCCGCATCACGATCGAACTCTCTCGGGCGGCCGCCACTGGGCGATTTCCTAGGTTTCATAATGATCATTAAATAAGGTTTGACAGCCGTCGTCAACTGATGATGTTTAATGGTCATTATAAAACATGGAGCGATAAGTATGACCAACTCTGAAAAGCCCGTGGCCCTCATCACCGGTGCGTCTTCCGGCATTGGCGCGGTCTATGCCGAACGCCTTGCAAAACGCGGATATGATCTCATTCTGGTGGCTCGGCGCATTGACCGGCTCAACAAACATGCGACTGACCTTTCGAGCCTCTATGGATCAAAGGTCGAGATCCGGGAAGCCGATCTCACTGCGGAATCCGATGTCGCCGATGTCGAAAATATCCTGCGTTCAGACAGCCGCATCACTCTACTCGTGAACAACGCGGGAAACGGAAAGCTCGGGAAAACGGCGGACATTTCGCACGACGATACGATGTCGACGATCGCGCTGAACGTGATCGCATTGACGCGGTTGACACGCGCGGCACTTCCTCACTTCGTCGCCCGCAACAGCGGCGCGATCATCAACATCGCTTCGGTGATGGCGTTGCATTCCCTGCCGATCACGTCGCTCTACAGTGCAACGAAGGCGTTTGTTCTAAGCTTTAGCCGTGGCCTCCAGGAAGAGCTGGCTGGCACCGGCGTGAAAGTGCAGACCGTTCTGCCGGCCGGAACCGCCACGGAGTTCTACGATCAAGCGGGCATTCCGCTTTCAGCTTTTGACCCCGAGCTCGTCATGACGACAACCGAACTGGTGGACGCTGCCCTGACAGGCTTCGACAAGGGTGAACTTGTTACCCTCCCTTCGGTAGAGAATCTTGAGCTGTGGTCTTCTTTCGATATCGCACGAAACGACCTTTTTGCAGCGACGCAAAGCGGGAAGCCGGCATCCCGCTATCAGGCCGCCCCGTACGGCGCTTCTAGATTGTAGCTGCCTTGTGCTGCGGAAAGGGCAGTTGCCATCCTTCGGACGCCTCTTCTCTTGGGAAGGTCGAGACGTGTAGTATCGGGCAATCTTCCTGGAGGGTCTTTCTAACGCCGGTGCACCGATAAAGGGCAATCTCCTGTCATGGACAGCGTATGTGCTGACCGCTTCTTAAGCACTAAGGGGAGCACAAGGAATTGTGGGGCGGTCAGGCGGCACGCGCCATTTCGTCGTGCTTATGATTGTTCTTCGCGATGCCCGAGGTACCATTGCCGGAAGGTCGAATGCAGGCAGCCGCCGAGCGTCTGGGTCCGGGTTTGCAGCAGGAGATGTGCACCAGTCCTGCTCCATTGCATCTGCTGCTTCTTGACAAAACGCTTGGAGATAACGGCATTTACGGTCGCCTCGACGAAGGCCGAGGATATCCGCTCACCAGACCTGGAGCGTTCGCCGTAGGCAATGTGCTTCCACCTGTTGCCTCTACCCCGGTTCGTCTCGCCTTCTTCAATCCCGCTAGCCTTGTCGAAATCCAATGCTGCGGGATTACTCTTTTTTCCCCGCCCCACAATTCCTCATGCTCTCCATCGATGCCACGCTCGGCAAGCAAGTCTTCAACGTCACGCAGCTCAGCGGAAACCGGTAATAGAGCCACACCGCATGAGCAATCACGTCAGCTGGAGATCGGTGACGACGATAAAGAGGATTGCGAGCTGATCTGATCACTCCGCTAGAGCTCACATTTTGATCGCTGCTCGGTTAAGGTTACGGTGCCTTCATGATGACTTAAGCCATGAAAAGGGTTTTGTTCAATGCGCGTAGGACCGCGCCTGCGGCCTGGGACTGACTGTAATAATAGACTGTGCGCTTCTCCCTGCGGGTCGTCACCAAGCGTTGTATTCTCAGCCTTCCCAAGTGCTGCGAAGCCAGCGCACGGCTTATGCCTAGACGTGAAGCCACGGCGTTGACGGCTAGCTCCTCGCCGGTGAGGAGCATAAGAATCGCGAGCCGTATCGGATGGGCCATCGCCGATAGGAGTACAGCGGAAAGTTCAGCCGTCTCTTCGTTCAATTGAGTGGTCCCTATAGCCATTGATGAAAACCAATGCAATTAGGTTGTATATCATACTTTTGCTACAATCGTAGAATGATAAATGCGCCACGTGACGGCATATCGCAACGGGCGACATGATCGGCGCAGATTGTCATTTTAAACCTGCGGATGGGCGTTGGCGCATGGATCAGCAAATGAGCGGAATTTGATCTTTGATAGGCCCGCTTGTTTGGTTGCTCCCGCCGAGGCTGGGCAGAGAACGGATTTCGGGCGGCCGCTGGCGAGCATTCGGTTAAGGAGAGCCACGCCGATCGCAGCTTCTGTTTGTTGAGCAATGAATAACCGAGCACGCAAACGCGGTCCAATGACGCCTTTGTATCGACCGATCGCGGTTTCAACCAAAGCTCGTTTGCTATAGCTGATGGACGTCTGCCATTTCAGCCGGCCATTTATCTGCATGGAGGCGATGTGGTCGTCTCTCTGGCATGCGGCTTGGGCATTGGGCCGTTCAACCGCGTTCGAGCGCGGTGGAATGACGACCCTTGCGCC
>Ga0307510_10012225_pt1 | contig 10178 bp, 8 predicted proteins | sample 12_EM_MG_FD_207224 | JGI IMG/M metagenome (GOLD analysis project Ga0307510, IMG submission 207224) | Populus trichocarpa ectomycorrhiza microbial communities from riparian zone in the Pacific Northwest, United States - 12_EM | ecosystem: Host-associated > Plants > Roots > Unclassified | place...
AAAAATACTTTATATAAAGTATTGTTTATTGCATGATGTAATAGCAGTAGTTAAATCGTTAATATTTCAATTAAAAACCATCAATATTAATATTAATATATGTATTTTTTAATTATTTTATAACCTCAATTTGAAAAGCATTTTTTAACCAAACACATTAAACTACTTTTTGTTCATCCTCAATTTTAACCACAGTTTTAACCAAACATATTTTTCAAAACTAACCTCAACTAAAAGTACTTTTTATAAAACAACTTTTTTCAAACCACAATCGCAACCGCTACCACAATACCAAACAGACTCGATCATGACAATTTCAATATCAGAAAACAGCATAGATGAAATTTGTTGGTGAACAGTGAAAACTTAAAAAACAACACAGATGCAGTGGGAAATGCATACTGTGACACCATTAGAATCACCACAGTGCAAAGTGACATTGGATTCTCATTCCAACAGAGTTTATCCCAGAAGATTTCGTATAAATCCAAAAGTTATGTTTCATTTTCGATTTAACAGGCACACATGTTGATGACCTCCTTTTTTCCCCTTTAGATATTGGCTCTGTTAAAGGATTTGAGTTTTCATAACCATGGTTTTGAAAAAGCATCAAATCATAGCTATTTCAAAACCATGGTTTCAAGTGTACTGAGTTTACAAAATCATGGTTTTAAAAAGGTTATCCACTGTCACAAAGCAGAGTTTTTACTCAAAACCTACTTTTGTACTTTCGATCACAAGACAAGCAATTTGTAAACAGAAAAATCAAGGGCATCAAATGCAATGAGGCATACAAACCCATAGTAAGTTAAGATAGGCTTGAAATAAAAAGTTGAAATGAAAGGTCCTCACCGACATTGCTGAGAAGACTCGCGCCAACATTGTGAGCATGTACAGCACCAGCCATGGTAACACATGGAACTCCCATGTACAAAGATTCACATGTTGTTGTTGTTCCAGCATATGGAAAAGTATCCAAGCTACATCATATAAATAAAATAAGACAGAACCCTAAAGAAGATTCACATGCCAAACCAGAAGTGTACTAGAAAAGTATGTATATCTAAATAATGCAAATAAATCCCAGAAGACAGGTGATAGAAGAAGAGGTATCAACCTAACATATAAAGAGCAAAGAGCACATTTTGCTTCTCTGAACATCTTCAAGATCAAACAAAAGGTGGTTGCAAGTATATTAAAACCGACAATCATACCTAATGTCCATTAGAGAATAAGCTTGCATGTGATCATGGTTAAGAAGAATTAGAGGCAGAAGATCAACATGCAGTGGTTCCAACCCCAGCTGCTCCAACATTGTAAGGAATCTTTGTCGAACACTATCGCAGCAAAATGGCTTGCATTTCACGACAAGGCGGGAGTTTGGAACTGCACAGAGTATCCTAGCCCAAACTTGCAATACCTTAGGTGTTATCTGTGGGGAAAAAATGTGAAGAAACAACAAAAAGGGCAAAAAAGGACACAAAATATAGAAGCAATCAGATAATTTTTCCAGTATAGATAGTGGTTTACTTGTCTAATCACAGAAGTAACCAATACCTTTGCCAAATTATTAAAGCTACCAAATGTGATGAAGCCATTCGAAAGAGCAGGAGTTGGAGCAACAGGCCCAGCCTCTGGTGAAGGTATATAACAAAGGAAGCATTCTGGTAGTCGAATCAACTCCTCAACATGCCTGTCATTGAACAAGCATACCATGCACAGATAACATAAAATAAATCATTCTACCGGGCTATATTTTAGAAAAATAACTTTAAGAAAGTAATAAGAGGGCCTACTTTTGTTTAGTATCAGGAGGGTCAGCGAATGAATCAGTAATTCTGTAATCAATGGTAGGCAAGCCAGTTGTATTTGGGTAGCCAATCCAAGTCACCTAAAATAAAGACAAACCGAATCTGAGTTGGGCAAAAAGACTAAGTCCCACAGTGAGCTGTGTTTACTAGTACAATTCACATGGAAAAAAAATCTAAGTTGGGCAAAAAGGAACAGAATCTGAGACATTCACAGCACTGGCGGTTTTTTTATTTTTGGCATGTGCTAGTATTGTCTACATTTAAGCATATTTTTAAATGCTTCTTGAGTTTTTGTCCTTTTCTTTTGGGTCTTGTATATCAGTTTTGTGCTTTTAACATCCATTTATAATTATAATTTTCTAGCTAATTATTCATGGTTTCTAGAATCATCCAACCCTCAATCAGATCCCAATGACATGCTAACGATGAACCAATCAAAAAGTATCTTAGACTTTAACAAATTTGTATGACCAGGATTACTCCAATATCTCTCTTCATGAAACTGTGCACATGCTACCTACAAGCGCAAATCTAACAAGTTCCTCATACTCACATCATCGACCATCAGACCACTGGAAAAGGAATATTCCCATTATTGGAGGTTCAGGAAAATGAGTTACATATGTATGTATTTTTACAATTTTAAACAAAATAGAAGTATATTTGCAGCAGGGAGGTATGAAGTGTACAGAAGGCTGGCCTTTTCAAGCTATGTCAAGTGCTAATACATGTAGAGCCAATATGGACTCCACAATTCAATGTGCTATCCATAGAAGTGGCCGTATATATAAGCAAAAATACAATCAATAGACCAACTGGCTTTCGAATGCAAAATGATTGCTGAAATCAATAAATCCAAAACCTATACAGAAAATATATACCACTCATTATTTACATAAAAGTTTGAGCATATACAACTTCTTAAACACAGATATACTATGAATGGATTATTAGAAACATAGCATTAAGAAATGAACTCCTACACAAAAATAAATAAACTCTTTCCCAAAAAAAAACAATCTGAGGCATACCTGAACAGGTGCTGGCCGGCATGCCATCATTCCCAACTTATTGTTAGCTGTATGTCCAGTGAGTTCTACCAATATGTCAACTTTATCTTCTCTGACCATGATTGCAACCTTCTTCTCATCAATCCCGTATATATCCCTCCATATCCCACCCCTTTTTAAGACTTTCTCCTTAAACCTATTCGTTTTTGCATCAGGCTGAAATTACAAGAAAAAGAAAATCCAGATTATCAACAAAGTAGCTCATGAATGTCTTGGCAGTATTTGTAAGCATGCTACAGAATGCTCCAATTGAGTGACATAGACTACGTGGAATCATGGTGATGATTAGCATCCAGTGCACAGAGTTGTTGTGTGGATGTTACAGATTGTGGACTTGACCATCAGAGTGGCAAATAATTGCAAATGAAGATAGTACCTAATGGTTGGCAATAATGCTGAGCAATGGTGGTATGAAGGAAGTGCATAAAATGGCAGCAATAACCGCAACATAAGTGACAAGTGATAACCAAGAAACTGAAAGCCCTAGAATCAAAGTTATAACCAGAAGTAGCACTGCACCATGTACAGCATAAGCATGTTCCTAAATGTGCCATCCAAAATAGCCACCCAATAATTGCACATTTCATTCGTGAGCAACAAAGCAAAGAACCAATGAAGAAATAATGGCAGAAGGGGGAGAGAGTTTGACACACTTTCTGGACGTCTCAAATAATCTACCATTGGAAACTCAGGTGATCCATTTCCTTTTAGCCTTTCAAATAAGATTCCTGTCTACAGATTAGCTATCTCTCACCATCAGTTATGTTTAAAACCAGATTCTTTTTATAAAAAAAAAAAACCACGAGCTTTAATTGAGGCAAACAGCATCCAAGTTACACAACTGTGTAGACTAACAAATCAATAAACAAGTAACAGAAACAAACCATGTATGCATACCTTCACAACTGCTGAATAAACAACCACCTTGTAATTTGCATAGACATGATAGACAAGAGGGGCCTCAATAAAATAAGATACAGAATGAGTAAAATAATCCGGAGACACATATCCAATCACAAGAGGTCTATCTGGAACTTTTGGGTTGTCCCATGAAGTGTACTGTGGATACAATCTCATAAAGCGCCTACCCCAGTCCCTGCATGTAGGCAATTGACTTCAGATAAGGCTCACCAAACTTAAAGATTTTTAAGTGCTAAAAGGTAAAAATAAAAATTGGCAGTATTATGAAATGTCAAGAACTTACAACATAACATGAGATTATTGCATTTAATTTATATATAAGCAACAAGAAGCAAAATATAATACCATGAGCCATGTAATTTGATGAAAATGCCAAAACAAAAATCATTTCTAAAGCCCAAAAAGAATAAACTCCAGTCTTGTAATGTAAAAGTAGATGGAAATACAATTGTAGTAGCTTACAGATGAGGATATATCATCCAATGCCAAAATCTACAATGAACAGAAGGTATAAAACTGACGTAACAAAGAACATTCTCAATTGAATGCTGATAAAGCTCTTCCTCAAATGTTTCAACACATGTAATTCTTTATTCGAAAAAAAAATTATTTTAGATCATGATTGTGTTTTGCTTGTAGTCTTCCAAACCTCATATCAGGATTCAGAATATTTTCCAAAAGAACATACAACATTAAATGGCTTCATTAGGAGTTTAAGGCAGTGAGCTCGTCATAAGATTCAAAAAGGATTGGAATGAAAAAAAATTCCCAGTCTATAGGAGCTAAACCTACCTATGAGCCTCAAAAAGCTTATCATCATGTCCCTCATTTATGTAGTTCATTGCAAGCAACCGATTCTGCCATTGAAAGTTCATAAATACAGTTAAGAGACAGCAATGACACATAAAGAGGATCTGACACCCATCATACAGACAATGTGTATGAATACATGAGCTATTTTGATGATTGGGTATCAACTCTGACTGTGTCTAAGAAATTCAAACAGTACAAAATTTCATTGATGAGTGAACATGTGGAGAAAAACCATATCATTAATTTCATATCTTTTTTTTTTTTTTACCAAGGAGAAACACCATTTCATTAACTAAGCCAATTAACATTTCACATCTTTTTGTTTTTCTTCAAAAAAAAAAAAAAAAGGAAGGTAGAAGGTGAAGCAAAACTCCTGCTATTAGGCATAATTCCACACAACCAATGGAAAGCATTGACAACAATCATAAATCAACACATAAACCCATTCATCTCTCAGAAAGAATGTTCAATTCCTTCCCATTTAATGTTATAGTTAAAGCCTTCCACATCTAAACTAGATTGTCTATTCATGTCATTGGGCCAGTTAAAAAAAAAAAGGGGGGGGGGTGTCCCAGTGCAAACATATGGAGTGACATTGTTGACATTTATGACATCTGACGGCACTCACAAGCATTTAGCATTAACTTGAGGTAACCAAAAGAATGAAAGCACCTGGCCTGCATTGCGAGAATCAGGATCTATCTCCAGGCATTGCTCATAAGCACTAATGGCCATAGATATATTGCCAGCATCTCTATAAAGAACTCCTACACAGAGGATAACAAAATGATATTTAAAAGAAAAAAAAACAGTATTAAGTCCTTTTTTTGGGGGGGAGTTCTGTTTCCATATATTACAGGAATCAAATTTAAAATAGGCAAACCGTCACAGTACAATTAAAATGTAAGATACTTGCATCAGAAGTTGACAAACATCCCAGAAACAAACTCATCAGAGTTTACAGTGTAACCCTTTTTTTTCTCACAAGGGGGCATGTGGACAAAGATGCGTGTTGGGGAGAGAGAGAGAGAGAGAGAGACCTAAGTTATTATATGCTTCAGCATATGTGGGATTTGCCATGATAGCTTTCTCAATCATGCTTGCAGCAGCATCCATTTTACCCTACAAAACAGAAAGGATCTGGTCAGCAACCATGACAGACATATGATCACATAAAAAAATGTGCATCAAGCATGACTCCATCTCAGACCTGGACTGTGTAGACAACACCAAGGTTGTTCAATGATTGTGAGAAGTTTGGTTTGATTGATAAAGCTAACTGCAAAATAAAAACAATGGCAAATATGGTTTCAGCGACAGACACACAGGAGTGAGAACTTAGAATCTGCACAAGTATCAGAATTTGCCTGATAACACTCCACGGCTTTATCAAGGTTGTCTCGGTCTTTGTATATTACACCTAAGTTGTTGCATGCCTCAGCACAATGAGGATTGAAGTTGAAAGCAAGTTCATAGAACACAATTGCCTGCTCAAATAGAATAGATTTACTGAATCACTGAATGATAAAACTACTGTAATGAAAAAATAAATAAAAATAGCTAAAAACTTGTGCGTGCATAATTATACATATAACCTAGCATCAATGAAAAATAAATTCCAAACTCAACTTTGTTTACAAGCTGCTGTAAATTTGCTGAATCTCATTGCGGGAGAGGAACAGACATACAAATGCATGCATAGACAAGAACATGGTAAAATTCCCAAAGATCACTCACCATCTCAAACTTCAGCATTTCGCCATAAGCAACACCGAGATTATACATAGCATCAGCATAGTGCCAGTTATAATACAAAGCCTTTTTGTAATATGCCACACCTTGGCTGATATCTCCCTCCAGTTTAACCTGAATACACAAATGACTAAATCCAAAATCAAACACGCATAAGAAAAAGGACATTCTACTGTAAATTTTCATGAAAAGACAGGCTACTTGAGCTTCTCATTGACACAACTGACGGTAAATAAAACAAACTGAATCTAAAGAAAGACTTTGCAAATGGGAGTTCACAGCTATCAAAAGACTAAACACGAAGGATGAAAAACCCACTTTTGTTCCGAAATCTGTCAATGCTATTGCCATATTATTCTTTGCAATCTCAAAGTTTGGTGACACGGCTAGACACCTGTAACAACAATATAATTAAGCAACAAACATCAGCAGAGGCAGAGCAAACCGAAGGCATATACACCTTACATGTAGGACCCAATAGCATGGTTTGATAAGCAGTAGAGATACCTCTCATAACAGGCAATGGCTGATTCTAAGTCACCTCTGTTTTTATAGATGACACCCATGTTGCAATATGCTTCAGCATACATGGGCCTCTCCATTGCAGCCTTCTCATAGCAACTAAGGGCAGTGTCATATTGCATCATTTCAGAGTATACAACACCAAGGTTATAATATGCAGGCTGCACATAAGAAGTCTCACTGTTTATACATGAAGAGTGGAAAACAAACATTGAAGCAAAAAATTTTGGGAGTGGGAATGACTAAAGACATTAAGTTACCGCATAGTGTGGATCTACTTTAAGAGCTTCATAATACTTTTGAATTCCCTCTTGTGTATTACCAGAGAGCTTTAAGCTGGTTCCAAGATCTGTTAAAACAATGGCTAGGCACTCCGAAGCTGGCTTGTATGAAAGATCAGCTTTCAGAGCCTTGTGGTACGACTACACCAAAAAAAATCAATAAACTCTTCCAAGTCAACTTTTAACATAAATAGTTGCAAAGCCAAACAAACCCGAGTGTGATCAACTCATATATAAACACACATGACTTGCAAAGACATAGTTTCAATACTTGTAGAATGGTATTCACAACAATATTATGGTAAAACATGGTCAATACATCCTTATGCATTGCAGCTCTCAGGCTGGCTTTGATAGACCATAATTTCATAGCTACCCAGAACATTTTGTAACAAGAAAATACAGAAGCTCAAAAGGAGAACTAAAAGTAAGTGTCGCACAACAGAATAGATAAAAACAATAAATTATCTATTTTCTTCAATTGAACAGTATTTACTTTTAGCTTTACATTCAACACATGCAGGATGAGGCATCCGTCTGAGTCCATAAACATGCATGGATAGCTGGGCTATGAGCACAGACTATAAACTCTCCCAGTTCCAATTTATCATGCAAAGAATGTAGAAACTAGTGATTAGTATCAGCTATCACCAATCCACATTTTCATTGCATCTAATATGCAGATGGTGATGAGTTACAAAATAATTCAAGAGTAAAACACCTAAACAAAGGAGAAATAGTAACTTGTAAACTGCAATTCGAATACTTTACAATTTGCATAGTACAGAGTTATATCCAACCTGTAAAAAAAATTATAGTACAAGCTTACTGGGTGTACTAACTTCTGATTACCATGGACATCTTATTTACTGATATTTTTTTCTCATGAAGAAGATGAATTAATTGGCATGAGCATACCTCAGCAGCCTCTAACAGACGACCCTCATCTTTGTACAATATACCGCAATGTGTCAGGGCACATGCATTCTGTGGGTCCAGCTTGATAGCTTCAGCAAAACTATCAAAAGCAAGCCTTCCCATGTTCTGCATCTGCAAGCATATTCCTTTTCCAATATAAGCCTCAACAATTCCACTATCTTTCTCCAGGACACTCTCGTAAAGAGCAAGAGCATCTGCAAATTTATTTCTGGACCGAAGAATATTGGCATAAGAGAGTGCATCCTTCCCTTCAAACCCCTTCTGCACTGGAGATGAAACAACAGGAGAGCCACTAGTGCCAGTTGAAGGCTGTGATCCTTTCAAGAAACCATTATCTTCAATCAATTCCTTCTCTCTCACACTACCAGCATCATTCTCTGTCCACGCCATCCAGATATATCGAGAATCTCTCTTTCCTATAACAGTATCAACAAATGCAAATCAACTTTTCATTCACAACTACCGCACAATCAAATACTACAAATGCAAGGCTTAATTAATGTTCGACATAAAATTTTGAACTTTACAAGAAATATAACAGGAACGTAACAATAACACTAATATTGATAAAATGCATAAAGTTTCAAGCTTTTTCAGATATGAACTGAACAGCTCTCTACTTCACATCACTGAAACAACCACTTCACCTTGCCTAAGACTAACAAGTATAACAAAACCCAATTTTTCAATTTTAAAGAGAGAAAGAGTTGTTCTTCCATCAATATAATTGCATTGAAACACACAATTGGAAACCCTAACTATGTCAAAACTGATTCAAGAAATAACTTGATTAAGCAAAGCTACAATCTTGAACCCCAGCTGATCATCAATAAAACCCTAATAAACCACAAAAAAGGAACATCAGAAATGAATAATTAAGTCCCAGTAAAACCCAGATAGAAGTAAAAAATAAAAAACATTAACTGGGGATCTTTACCCAACTTGATACACAGAAAGAAACAAGAAAGTCGTGAAGACAAGATAAAAAGAGTAAAAATAAGGTATTTTGATACTCACATTCAAGAAAAAAAGAACCCACTACAGCAAAGTCATGCAAGAGACTTTTATTAGGAGTGGCGTATGATAAGCAGAGAGCGGGGTGCAGGTTAAGGCTGGTCTCTAAGTAAGTAAGAGTCCAAAGACAGAATTTTTAGAGAGTTTTAGTTTTAGTTTATTTTTTAGTGGGTTATTATTAAAAGCTGGGAAAAAAAGAGGAAACAGAGACACGGCACCCTCTCTTAATTCTGGTCTCCGACAAAGAGAGTTCGATGTGTCCCAAAACCAGAGAGAAAGAGGAGGAGCCACCTGCTTGGTGTCGTGTGTCCGTTAGTTAATTTCAAACAGTACTTCTTACTACTGCTGCTGTTGCTGTTGTGTTGCATTATGTTTTAGGGCTTTTCTTTTCTATGCCCTCTTTTCCCTTCAATAATTGCATTTTGTATCATCCCTGTTGCAGACTGCAGCCCCAGTGCCCACGGGCCACGGCTCACACTTGTTTTTTGACGGGGCAGCTAAATGGGTGGGTTTTTGGGGCGATTGTCGGTATGGATTAGTTTTTTTTTTCCTTGGAAAATTATGATAAATATTCTATGATTGTACTTTTACTTTTATATTTAAAAAATTACATTTTAAATACTACTATTAACTGATAGCATAAAAAACACATAATTCATTCAACAAAAAAGTTATAAAATGTTTTTGTGATTATAATTGATTTAATAACTAAAATATTATAATAAAAAAACAAAAACAAAAAGGAAAAAACACTAGAATCACGACTGTCTTTTTCTCCCATCACCTCAACTAACCTCCTCTTCCAAACCACCATGTTGAACAACATTAAAAAAAATTCTTAGCAAATCAATAAAAAATCACACCTTATATCAACATTATTAAAAACTAAAAGGTTATGATAAAAGAGTGAGGGAGAGAAATATATAGATTTTTAGTTAAGAGCTTTCTATAACTATTGAAAATGGATATGCTTTGAAAGTTAAGTTGATACGCATTTTATTTTATATTATCAAAAATTTGTTAATGAAAAATACTTTTCAATAAAAGAGAAAATT
>Ga0307510_10012227_pt1 | contig 10177 bp, 5 predicted proteins | sample 12_EM_MG_FD_207224 | JGI IMG/M metagenome (GOLD analysis project Ga0307510, IMG submission 207224) | Populus trichocarpa ectomycorrhiza microbial communities from riparian zone in the Pacific Northwest, United States - 12_EM | ecosystem: Host-associated > Plants > Roots > Unclassified | place...
GGGGTCTCATTACAAAGTTCCAAAGATTTAGAGATCAAATTTAAAAATACTATAATTTCACTATTCATCATCTTCTTCCAAGAGAAAAAGATGTCCAAGTATCCACATTTCAATTCTAATTTCTTCCTCATTCTTTTACCATACCACACAAATCTTATGTCAACCTGCATTCCAGTATTTATACGTTAATCTAAACCAAAATTTAAACTCTAATGGCATCAAAAACACCTTTAGAATCTTTTTCAAAAACACTACCCAACACTTTTCTGCCAACAAAAAAAAAATGTAAAGCATTTTTCATCGAAATTTAGGTGGAGAATTTAGAAATAGACGTCCAGAATTTATTTGTGTATTTTTCATGTTTATATCAGAGTGAATTTACTTCTATCCATTATTGATTCATAGAATCTAATAAAAATTCTGAAGGTGATTAAGAAAATGGCTTTGATCACTCTGAGTCCCCACATGCCAGTTTGACGCGGCGGAGTAAAGCTAAAAAAAAATAAAACCATCATCGTCTAGATCTAATTTGAAAACCTTCTCGGCTGGTTATGACTCCTTTTGTTTCTGCTGGTTGATGGCCCAAATGTCTTTAACTTGCTTCTCTAGAATCTGAAGTATTTCCTTGTTGCCTACGCTGCATGGAGGTGGGGAACGAATTGTCAAAAACAGTGAGTGCCTTGCCTTCGAACATTTCATACTTCAATTTAGTTGCGTCAACTGTGTTCCAGCATTCTGTTGCATACTTTTGGCTTCTGGGATGTTATCATATGTTGTGTTCTGATATCAATGAAACTGACATATATGAGAAAATATTTTCTGGAAAGAAGATAACAAAGAAAATTTTAGTGGAAAGACAAAGTTGTCAACTATAAACGATGCTGCTGGAAAAGTTGAAAAAGAGAAATCGATCTCCAGCATATATATTGAGCACAGAAAATGGGAGTTCAAGCAAATCTCATTTCTTGCAACTTGAAATCTGCTTTAAAGTTTAGGATAAAACTGGTCAGAACGTGTGCATGCGTTGGTCTGAGTGTTGGGGAGCGTGGTGGGAAAGCTAGCTGAAGATCCCTCCAAAAGGCTTCTAAAACCCATAATTTGGTGTTATCATAGGCTCTCAGAAAGTCCAAGGTTAGCTGAAAAACTATTCCCTATAAAATATTTGCGTGCACTTGCTAGTTCAGAATCATTTATGAGTTGATTTCTTCCAAATGCAGGTCATGCTACGGGTTAAGATGTTGTCTTCCTATGATTTAAGTGATGCTACCTTCATTGACATGTTTCGCGTATGCTTCAAGACTTGACTGACTTTCGTGATTGATTGTGTTCCATAGTGACTTGGACGTGTATGTCATCTGCTTCCCAAGGTTAATCCTTAATTTACAGAGGTGCATGTGCTGCATCTGTCATCCCAACATCCATCTTCTATGCCCATAGAGAGTGCAGTCAAGGCCATTTTCTTCTCTGCGTCGTGATTTTTTGGGTTTTAAGTAAAAATCATGTCTGATAAGATAGGTAGAAAAATGTTTTTGTTACACCTGAAATGTCTTGCGGCATGTAGCTCCGAAGCTGTAAATAACATCTGCGAAGTTCAGCCTATCCTGTCTAGTTAGCCGCTCTATATATCCGTAGTTAGCCAGTATCATTCAAGATCTGCAGGAATGTCGTCAGCAGGCCAAAGGCATTTGGTTGGAGGTATAACTAGTTTGAGCATAATTACGTTTGCACAGAGTCTACAAATGACAGTAGCGCAGAGGTAATTTGCACATTCATGTGGATACAATACATGGTGGAATTTCAATCTGTTTCCATATAAGCCATGACAACATTTTCATTAAAATTTTCATCTCTTAGCAGGGCGATCCATCTGCAATGCGACGCCTGCAACAGTTATTTCACAATGTCAGCAGCAGTACCCCTTGATTACCACCGATTGAGCAGCTGATTGGGCCTATAGGCGGAGGATATATCCGGCTAGGCATAGAATGTAGTCGCTGCTGTCCGAGGAAACCAGAGAGATATCATACTATACACATTGACAGCCAAAGAAAGAAAGCTTGTTGTATAATTCAGCACTTCGTTGTATGTGATAGAGATGATCCTTCATAGTTTATAAGCTAAGCTAGTGAATCTTTTATATTAATAGAACAACTATCTGGACAGGATAGAGTGAGCTGTAACAAGAAAAAACACAGCTTACTTGACAAAGTCATTTCTTCAAGAAATTGTAGGATTGATTCTCACAATAATAAAAAAAAAAAAAAAAAGCCGAAAAATTGGCATTTCACAAACGCCTATCTGTGGTCATTATATAGACAGAATGGAGCTGTCATATAAAATGGCTTCGACCTCTTGAAAAGGAAGATTACTGCAGCTATGGACCATTCAAAACTGGAGAGCACATCAGACAACCAAATTATAGCTTGAGAATTCAAGAGACAACAGCAGGAATTTTAATCTTTTGAAGATGAACTAAATGGTTCTATCTTTTGTGGCACTGATAGATTGCTTTCCAGCATAAATGAGAGATCATGCATCTGCGACATGAGCATCTCTACTTCATCAGCCTTGGATCTCGTATTTTCACCTTTCTTAAGATCTTCAGTGTTCCCATCATCTTGATTCACACTATTAATCCTGAAACATTCAACAGAAAATTCAATAACAGTTGCTTCGTTCAGCAATTATGAACAGAAGATCTAAATAAAACCATAAGAAGAAAGAAGTTGGTCGCAAGATGGAGCCAGTATCATCTAAGCTGAAGATTTTCAAGTTAGGGTAATACTATACTACCAAAAGGAAAACTACTTCAAGCAGCCAGGGGAGTCCAGGCTAGTATCTAAAGATGTCTTACAAAAGTTAGTAAAAGTTCATCCATCTAGTCGACTCTGTAGAAAATCAAGACGGACAATAAGATATGATTCCATATAGAACAGAGAATGCACTCTTACAACAACAAATCTTTCATGAACGGTAAAAAAAAATTAAACAACAGGAACTTCAACATAATATTCCTCATGTAGAAACACCATGTACACATCTAGGTAATTTACCTTGAACCCAACCTTTAGCAAAATCATTTGCTTTTCACATAACTTCTTCACTCTATAGGCATGCTTCTCTCCCTTACCACGAGGACCACAAACACAGTTCTCATTTGATCAGTAGAAATGCTAACCATATTAGAAATGACAAGAAGGGAGTGGAACACTGCTGATAAAAAAGTGCTAAGAAGTCTGCCTTCTTAACCAAACAGTGTATTGTATGCCAACAGTCTCACCCCCAAATATACTTGGAATGAGGAAATCACTCTATAGGTATGCTTCTCTCCCTTACCACGAGGACCACAACCACAGTTCTTGTTTGATCAGTAGAAATGCAAACCATATTAGAAATGACAAGAAGGGAGAGGAGCACCACAGATAAAAGAAAGTGCTAAGAAGTCTGCCTTCTTAACAAAACACTGTATTGTATGCCAACAGTCTCACCCCAAATACACTTTGAATAAGGAAATGAAGACTCATGTCCCTCAGACACTTGTTTTACCTCACAATACCAAAAATAGCTTGATGCAAAGCTCCAATCTCCTTGTAAATATACTCTCCATGCATCTAACTCCACCTCAATAGAACATCGCATGACTACTAGTCCAAACCGATTATCTACAACCATGTCTAACCAAACACCTCATTTCAAAAGATTGCCTACTCCTACCCAAGTTCATATCCACAATTATTTTCCTAGAAGCAAAATAGCAACATCACTAAGCATGTTGTGCAGCAACACTCAACCAATCTAACAATAATAATAGAGATTATGGATGAAAGCTTTAAAGTGAATTCCTCAAGAAATCAATTAGTTAACAATTTTCTCTCTAACCAACCCAATCCTAAACGATATCTTCTGTTAAGGGAATATATAGAATAGGATGTTCAGTACTAAATAGGAATAACCTAAACATAGAAAATCCCACTTGGGATCTTTCATACTATAAAGAAAATTAACCTACTGAATAGAATCCCTATTCTTCTTATTTTTCTTTTCTGCCTTCTTTGACTGATACTATAGGTAACCTCTTCATGCATAAAATTTCATATGATATCAATGTGGAAGAAGACATCAGTAATGAGGTAAGACCAAAGGATTGAATTTTCTTTCAAACGAGGGAATGCGTACTCTTCCAAATGTAGATTTCTTTTACACTCTCCAATTATATTATTTCATCAGAAAGAAGATCACAGAAACAATGTGATACAACATGATGAGGAAAACGTAACAAGCCAAAAACAAAATCAATTGCTATACGTCTCTAACTGGGATTCACACACTATTCTCATCAGCCTTCTGATGGAAAAATAGAAAAATAAAACACCAAATCAGAGTCTAAAAAACCCCAACCACTTACAGTCCCACCAACTGAGGTTGGAGCTTTGAAGGGAAAATTTGGAACAGTCCCACCCTACTGAATTTTTGCATTTACTGCCTGTTTTCAAGATTCAGACATAAGAGCCTAAGTTTTGGATGCCTTGACAAAAGTTATTAAGGCTCGGATGAGTTGAGTAGAGAGGAAATTGAACATTGTACTTACCTATCTGAAACAGAAGTTTCTGTCTGCATGACATTCACTTCTGAAGAACCATTTTGATTGTTTAATGTTCCTGAAAAGAAATCCGGCTGGGAAAAGCTACCAAAATCAACATCCTGTGAAATACTACTTCCGCCAAACAAGTTTATTTCAGATTCCTGATCCACAGATGGCAAAATGTGATTAGCATCTTGTTTCAAAGAATTGTTTGAAGGCACTTGTGCACTAGTTGAGCCACTAAAATCATTCCAAGCATCAAATGAATCGTCATTTTCATCAATGGTTTTATTCTCATCTGACTTGCTGGTGGTGGTGGTTTGCCACTGATTGTCTTCAATCCAATCAACATTCATCATAGAAGAATTATTTGTGGTCCCCCTTTTTCCACCACCTTCATCATTTATGTCTAGTTTAAATAGCTCATCCTGGCCAGTTACCCCAGTGCCGGGAATACTCCATAGATCATCCTTAAAAGCACTGGATGCAGAAGAAGTTGCATTCTCATTTGTTTTTCCTTCAAATATGTCTTTAGCAGGACCAAAAACAGAGTCCATATGGGCAGAAAGATCAACCGAGGAAGAACTCACAAAAGGATCCGATGTTTTGGATTCCCGATGTTGGGTTCCAGAACTAGCAGATTGAAACTCAGCCTCCCAACCAGAAGACCAGTCACCACTTACATCTTTGTCAGACCCTCCAATTGTCTCAGAAGGCTGAACATTCTCAAACAAGCTAAGATTTCCATGACCTTGAACTGCATTTCCTCCCGTAGCATCCATATCTTTGTTCAGCGTGAGCTGTTCTTGAGATAAAGCAGGAACAGAGTCTACCTTAGGTTCACCAAAAAAGTTGTTAAGATCAACTCCACCCAAATTCAAAGTACTCAAATTTTGAGCAGGAGTCTTGTCTGTAACGCTAGTTTCTGATCTCTCGGACTCAGAAGGCCATCTTATTTCCAAATCTAAGAGATCAGACAAGGGAAAGTTGTTTTGAGAAGTGCTCTGTCTTCTGTTTAATTCCTTCGCTTCAATAATCGATTCCACAATCTCCTGCAAACAGCAAGCGCACATTTACCAAAAAAATCTTTCTAAAACACAGAAAAGTTTCCTGCTGGCAACACATCCAAAGGAAAGGCCGTAGTATCACTTAAGCTCACAAAAACACTAGCTAAAATTCATTCCCGTAAACCCATGAAGTCTAAACCTTTCTGATTAAGAAAGCATCATAAAGTGAGCAATAAAGTAACTGACAAGACAAAGAAAATAAAATAAAAATCAAGAAAAACAAGGAGAGGACTGACCGATCCATCTAAGTGAAGAGATTGGAGAAACCAACGGGAACCGACAGTAGACATGAACTTGATTGGGTCAGGAGGGATATCCTGATTGTGCTGTCTCCCACAGAAGACACAAATTGTGGAATTTACACCTCTGAGGAGCCTGCCTTTGCAGTTCTTGCATCGAAGGTAAGGTGGAGAGGGGTCAATGTCGGAAATTGAGGAGTCATTGAGGGAGGCCAAATCGGGAAGCCAATCATTTTCTTCTAGGTTGTAAGAAGAGAGACCCGCCTCTTTACGCAGAGACATCTGCAGCTCCCTTATGTCATCGTCCGGAATCTCGAACGCCATTGCAGTAGCAGCACTGTCTGTCTTCGTTCCTGTGGAGATCTCTGATTCTTTTTTTAAATGATGAAGATTGAAGAAGACGAGATGTTTTCGTGGATCTGCGGGCTTCTTTTGAACGACAACTTTTGCCCGAGCTCAGTCAAAACGCTTCGTTTAAGTTGGTGTTTTGGGGTGTTGTGGCCTCAGGCCCATCATACTCGCTGTGGAAACCGAAGAGCCTCTACGGGTTGAATTTGGGTTTCTTTTAGGTGACCCAGACCCATTGCCGGGCTGGTTAGTCCACCTATTCTTATTGCTAGAAGGATATCGTGTGGGTCCAATTTTTTTAGTTGGGAATATATCCATTAATAATAATAATAATTGTAATGGTAAGAGTTTAGAATTAAGGATTTATTTTTTTGTGGTTGTTAATATGATGACCACTGGATATTTACATGGTTGATAACTTCAGGACCCGTAAGATTAGTCGAGGTACGAGCAAGTTAGCCTGGACATTCACGTTAATCAAAAAATAAAAATTATATGCTAGCAGGTGCATTCACGTAGGAAAATATTATTATTTTTGTTGAATTGAGGTTTTTAAAAATAAAAAATAAAAACTAATTAAACCGAAAAATATTCCTTTTACTAATGAATTGGATCTCATCGAAAACTTGTTCAAATTAAATAGTTTTGGTTTAGTTTTTTTCTTTTAAAAAAAAGTGGTTTTTTTGGTAGGCTATTTAGGCTTTTGTTTTTAATATAATCAAATAACATTGCCTAATTTATTTGGACTTTCATTTTTTATTTAGACTGTTAAAATTTAGTAGAGTAGCCTAAATTATTTAATGAAATCATCTTGCAAATATTCCTATCACTAATCAAAACTTCAAAAATATTCCTTTGGTCGAGGAAAGTAGCCTCAATTTATGTCAAAAACATATCCTGCAAATACAAAAAAAAAAAACAAATGGGCATAATGATTACACACATTTCTCCCAAATATCTTAGAACTTACTAATGGCAAAGATCTCGTGAGACCTTCCAAAGGAATAACTATCACATGTTGTGATACCTTCGAAAGGATATTATATTTTAAAATATTATGTTTCCATCAATTTAAAATACATAACTTATCATCATAATTGTCAATCAAATATCTTTCAACCTCATTTTCACTCTCCACAATATTTCCCTCCTCTAAATGAATTCAGCCAAAGTGGTTGGCATATCATCTACCTCTGTGTCATCACTAGAATCAACTTTCGTTGATGTCTTTATATCATCTTCGCTTCATTAGCTTTTAAAAAATAAATTATACAAACTCACCAAAATATTTTTCACCTTCTTTATTAGCAATTGTGCTTACTATCATCAAACAAGTCATTAAAATGGAATTTCACATGTTTCAACTTGAAATGTGAATCTAAGACAATAGTCACATATAATAAAAAAAATTCTGACTTTTTATATATCTCCCCGATATTTTTCAAACTTTAATATCATATTTTTCGTCATTCCACTTAAAAAATTATCTCCATTTCTATATAATATCTAGGCAAAAAAATACTTTACGATCATTGATAATTAAATATTATGACTTGTGTAGACATGTAAATAAGTATTTGCAACATACTTTATTAAAAAATTTATTCTTATTCAAACCCTTATCTTCACAATTCAATATTGTTAATACCAATTCTTTCGGACATACCATAAATCATTACTAGTCTAAACAGACGTTTATTATATCACTAAATAGTTTAAACTCTCTAATTGCTCATTAATCAGGGCACTAATCATATTATTCAAGGATTCAGTTTCTTTAATCATCTATCAACCAGGGCACTAATTACATTAACCATGGTATTAGTTTCTTTGATTGCTCATTCACCAGGGCAACAATCTCATTAACTAGGGAATGTTTTTTCAAATTGCTCATTAACCAAGGCACTAATCCTATTAATCAAATGTTAGTTTCTTGATACACCTAGTAATCAGGAAACTAATCATATTAACCAGGGATTAGTTTCTACAATCTACCTTTCATGCTTCTCAGTTTAAACCAAGATACAATTAAAGAATTTTTCAACTAATATTTAAACAATTAATTAGTTTCCTTGAAGATGTTAGACACCTAGCTGATGTTTGCAAAAGCAAAATAGTTTCTTGCTGCTGATTAGATCTCGTTGCCTCCCCTATACCAAAATAATTAATAAATTACTTATCATTCATCTATCATAAGGATCAATCTCATTTTCCACATAGATTTTAATTTCTCATTTTATTCATATTGAAACTTCCATATTATTGTCATGTATCATATATATTCCTTTTTTTTCATTAAATTCTATTTTTAATCGACATGACCTAATACGATTTATGTACTATTTAATTTAACCAAGTCCAATATTCTTACATATGTTTAGCTGAATTCCTTGTCCATAAAAAGAATAAAATCTCCTTTTGAATTCTTTATGATTATTCTATTCTTAAACCCTAGAACAATTCAACAAATTCATTTAAACATAACCCTCTATATTAACAAGATCAAAATTAAACCCTTCCCTTTAAGGTGAGCTTTGGCCAAACGAATGGATGAGAAGAATGTGAGGATTTTTCTCCTTTTTTTTGAGAAATTCTCATCCTTCACATCCATTAATATTCATAAACATCTAATTTCACACAATTCTAATCAATTGTATCAAAATCTTTAATTATCCTAATTTTCCTCTTTGATCGAAACCCCTGAGTGATAAGGGAGGAATTTTTTTCCTTCCATTTTTGAAATTAACTCATTACCCAACCATATTTCATGATTAAAAACTTTATTCAATCATGATTGTATCATTTCAATAATCAACACCTTAAATCTTCATTTTCACATAACCCTAACAATTAAAATTCTTCAACAAAACACAAAAATCATTGTAATTAATCTCTTTGGATATGTCTATTACCTTAATTGGATGATGTTTCAAAATATGAAAGTTAGAAAATCCAAGTTTCCCCCTCTCTCTCACTTTCCTAACCATAAACTTTGATTTTTTTTCTTCAAAACAACCCACCAAAACACTTATCCTCTTTTGATTACCTAACTATATTTAATCACTCTAATTAAATCTTTTTTTTATGGGTTTAGCAAGAAATATGAAAAAAAAAAATCAAACAAACCCTCACCCTTTATTTTAGGAAGCAAACCGCCGACCATGAGAGAATAAATTGGGTATTTATAATCTAATTTTTCTATTATTTGCACATTGACCCCTATTATTTCATATTTTCCTTTTTGCCCCACCACCTTTTCTTCTTAAATAATTTGTACCATAATCCTCTATTTAATTTCATCCCTCTCATATTATCTAAAACTCTATTATTTAATCTAACCTGTATTTTATTTTTAGATTAAATAAAACATTTTTATTTTTTTATCGAGATAGGTTTCAAACCTAGTTTTTTCAAAAGATCTCTAAAAAACTTCATCAAAGATCTAGTATTTTTTTTAATCCTCAAAACTAGGTGGCTCTATGTTTTTTTTTATTCCCTTTTGAATCAGCCTTCATAAAGTAACTCATATATCTAGGATCGCTTTTACTTAACCTTATAAAAAAAAACCTCTCAAATCTCTTAACAGATCTAACATCATATAAGTTGAATTCCATCAAGTTACTATATCCAAACACACTAATTTCTTACACCCATCCAAACACACTAATTTCTTACACCCTATCTCACAAACATGATTGCATTTCAAATTTTAACAACTAAAACATTAATATCTTTCAAGCTCTCACACATATGAGGTTTACAATGTGTGCACAACACCTAACAAGCAAATACTTATTTGACAATATAATAATTGGTCAAATTTGTATTACATTCTTCAAATATGCAATAATCAAATTATTAGATCTTGAATTATCTTCTGTAATGGTTAAAACGTTATCAATCCACCACTCTAACAAACAATTCTAATAACTTAACCAATT
>Ga0307510_10012228_pt1 | contig 10176 bp, 13 predicted proteins | sample 12_EM_MG_FD_207224 | JGI IMG/M metagenome (GOLD analysis project Ga0307510, IMG submission 207224) | Populus trichocarpa ectomycorrhiza microbial communities from riparian zone in the Pacific Northwest, United States - 12_EM | ecosystem: Host-associated > Plants > Roots > Unclassified | place...
CACTAAACCATTTGATTTCATTACACCCCCCTCTGAAAACCCTTTGTAATACTTTTTAAGTAAGTTACAAAGAACTTATATTGGTGTAAATAAATCAAAGGTTTAATCACTCTTTCTTTTTGTCTATCTTAAGTGGCAAGCTTTCATGAAGAAATCTTAAGACAGACTTATTCAAGAGTCACCAATCTCCAGGAACAAGTCCAACTTACATATTGGAGTGAACACCACTTGGTTCCTCAAGACCTCTTAGAAATCCTTCCATTCGGTTGACTCTTTAGCACCACCTGTTTTTACCACTATATTGACTTTCAATTAGTTGATATTCTTAACGCAGCACAATGTTGTACTGCTTATTGGGCTACTCTCTGGCTCCCATAATTTTGACCAATCCCCAGCCACCCAGATCTCTTTGTTTTACAACAAAACCTTTCTCTGGCACTACTTTGTCCCCTCAGTCAGGTCAGAAATTATCATGCAAATCCAGGCCAGACACAGAATCAGATTTCTATCTAGATTTTTCATGTTGGAAACCAAAGTTGAAGTGGAATTTAATGAAATTCAACTACAGACAAACCCAAGTGGAGAATTCACTTCAACTAACCTATACCAGTTCATATACAGTGACAAACAAATCCTCACATATCATTGGAACAACTGAGTCTGGACCACAGATCTCCTTACCCCACATACTAGCCTTATCGATCCCCCTTCCCATTTTACCCTCCCCATCACCCAGCCAAATACCCAGGGAAGAGACACTGAGTACCTGGAACGTTTCCAGCATATCCTCTTGGAACCTGATCTTCTCATGCTTAGTTTATCCTATCACAACAGCGTGGACAGTTCTTTACCCCCCACTCTGGTTGGTACCCCTCAATCCAGTCCCCCAAGCACACCTAAGTTGGTATATTGGCGTGCCTGAGAGATCACCTTTTCAAACAACAACCCAGATCTTTGTTTCTGCAGAATCAACCTTTGTCGTTGTCGCAAGCAGTACTTGTGCCCCCCAGTCTTAGCTACAAGCCCGTAACTTCAGCATCACGTGACCATGGGAACTTATCACATGACCCTACACATGACTCATCACGTGACCTCTCCACCACTCATATATCATGTGACTTACTAGCACGTGACCCTGGAAACCTATGACCCCGTGACCCTGGGAAGATAACATATGACCTATCAAGGAAATGGTCATCAACAATATCATATGACAAGACATGCTTTGGATGCATGTCCAACCCATTGATCAGCACGTGGCAGATCATGGGAACGATCAACAAGATGTGTCCACTAAACAATCAACAAACATGTGACACAACTCAATCAACGAAGACTTGACTTATTGGGGCTAGACCCTAATCAAGATGTATAATGTAATCTATAGTTACTGCGCATCAACTGTGCAGTCCCCTATTACCTGTAATTGTACCTACCCTAAACTGCGCACAGACCACCCTGTATTAGTATATAAGACCTATGAATTTAGGTGAACAGCCCTTAGACTGTTCTCTTGTCAAACCCCCACACTGGAGCCTTTCAAAGCTCCCTCATTGTCAGCAGCCTGCCCTTTGTTGCCAACAGTCTACTCTGTCCCACCTCTCCTTGCCTTCTGTCTTTTCCTCCTCAATATCTCCTTGCTGCTCCTTTGGATTAGTTACCTTCAACTCTGTGCCATCATTGAGTCTTGCTACCCATAAAGTAGTAAGTTCCTGACAAGGAGGTAGTACAAGTTGCTATGTATGGACGTGATGTCATACTTGCCCCAGAGGTCAATGTAAGTCAACTTCCCAGGTTTGGTGAATTTCTTTGTCGTCAGCCCATATGGCACTTCATGTATCTTCACCTCAATGCATGCAATACAGTCTGGTTTTGGCATAAGTAGGTTCACATTGAGTCTGTCAACCATGTGTCGATCGAGTAGTGTTTGCAAGCCAGGGTATCCAATGTGTCCATAACGTTGGTGCCATGTTTCCCAAGAGGGTGTGGGATCAGTTGCTATGTACACTGCATTGAATGCAACATTTGTGGGTGTGGATTGATCCATAAGTCTAAAACTCATCATGTAGAGTTTATTGATGATTTTCTGACCACACACAATGTCCTTCCCTTTGGAGAAAGTGAGGCAAAGTATCCCTTTGTGTGCATGGATGCTGCAATCATTTTCTTCCCAGTTTCCAAGTGATAGTAAGCTATTTCGGTTGCTGGGGATGTGAAGAACATTGTTTAGCTGTAGCATGTTCATGTACCCATCACATCTGGAGAGGAGGAAGACAGTCCCCCTTCCTATCACAAAAGTCTTGACCCTGCCCACACCTGAGATAGGTACTTTTGGTATGGACTCATATGTGGCAAAGGCATTGTGTTGATGGGTAATATGAGATGTTGTTCCAGTATCTGCCAACCAGTTATAAGCCTGACCATCATTGTATTTGGAATCACTAGAAACATTTTTGTAGCTATTATAGCTATTATAGTCATTGTATACTTTTGCACTGGCTCCATTGTCAGCATTAAGGGCTACCAACTGCCCGTGCAACACACTCTGCTGGGTAGTATCATCAGCACTCTGAGTGTCATTCCTGGATCTCTTGTTGGAAGAGGATCCACTATTTTTGTACTTGCACTTGCCATTCTGTGACTGGTCGTTGTCCTTCTTACATTCATCCGCATTGTGGCCATATCCATCACAAAGCCAGCACTTATTCTTGCCAATGTTGTGGCACTGGTCAGTGTAGTAACTGTTCTTGCTGCAATGTTTGCAGTGGCATTTGCCACTTTTCTTGGACTTTGCCTTGGACAGGGGATCAGACATGCGACTAGCAAGGGAAGGATTCACATTCTCTCCTTTTGGAGGAAGTGTGATCTCTTCTCACTTGCATGACTCCTGCAGCTTGTATTCCTGGCCTATGATGCCAATGAGTTGCTGGCTATCGATGCGCTGCTTCAGATCTATGTTAGCTTGGTCATCGTCCTTGTACTTGCGCACATATGGGCTTGTGAACTGGTCCCAGGATTGTGGGAGCGATGCCACAATCTGCTGCTTGAAGAAGTTGTTGTTGTAGATCTTCTTCAGCTTTCCAGAGAACAAGATTTGTTCCCATTGGTGCTTGAGTTTCGTCAGGTGCTCAGGGATGTTGGTGCCTTTAGTGACCTTGATGCCACAGAGGATGCAAATGCGATCAGTATGAACAAGATAACAAGTAGACTTGTGGATCGTCTTGAGATTATTCCACATCTTGTGTGCATTGGCACATCTGCAAGTGTGAACCTTCTCAGAGGAAGCAATGTTCTTGTTAATCAGCATCCGTGTATAGGAATCATTGAACTCCCAATTGTCCATGCCTACAGGATTGAAGCTGGGGTCAGGGCATGCAATGCGGCCCTCGATGTAGCCCTTGGCATTGGCATAGCCAAAGAGCACGTATATGGATTCAGCCAGCCAGTCCAGTTCTTCTGCTTCTTGTCCAGTGTCTTGTCAATCCGAGATATAGCCACTAGATCGGCGACTTTGAGGTGCAAGATGGTAGGCAGGATAGGGGCAGGTACTGGCCCAGGTGATGGAGAAGGGGTAGAAATTGGTGTGCATATGTCATTCCCAAGATGTGAGAGGAGAGGATGTGTGGGGAGAGGTGCCACAGGAGATGGATTTGGGGTTAGATTGTTCCAGTATAGATCATCGTCTCCCAGTGGTAGGTATGTGCCTGGCCACACCATATCCAGTGACTCTATAGTGGGATGATAAGTAGTTTGAAGAGTAGAGTTTTAGAGTGTCCCAAAATCGATGTGTGAGAGAGGCTATTCAGGCGCAGGGCCCATAACCTTATGTGTTCTGAAGGTGGTTATACATACATGAATGCTGGAGTGGGGACACCCACTTGTACTCTGACAGTGTCATTCTCTGCGGAACTGACAGTTTATCTACACACAGATGAAACAGTATGTTTGGGGGTTCAGACCCTTGTCTGAGAGCAGATCGCCCTCATCTTAAGTTGTCTCACCCATTTGCATCCAGCCTGTCTTGGCCTTTCTTATCACATTTCCCAACACTCTCAGCTGGAATGGAAGCCAGGGACTGGCTTCAAGTTGTGCCCACCTCCTGTTCTATCTGTGCCTTACCACCACCACTCTCAGAGCCTGCCCCCACTTCGAAACCTCCAGTTTCACAACTGCTTCAAATCACCCCTCTGCCTCCACTTCCTGTTGTGAGGCCCACACCTGCACCTGAGCCCCTGCAGTTGGTTGCTCCTGTTCTAGTACCCACTGTTGCACAGCTGGGAACCAGCAGCTTCAGCACCCTTCCCCTCTGCCTTTCAGCAAGCTGGTGATTTGCTCCCGATATTCCTCTCACCCCCTTTGATTCAATCTTGGCATGACTAATGTATATATGTCAGATGTGATTATTGACAGGGTCTGACCTGGCTGCTGCTGCCAGTACTGCCTGTTTCACATGATTTCCCCCCCTTGCCTCCCCCTTCCACACCATGTTCTCTGCAGACCCCCAAGGTTTGCACAGGCATCACCCCCATCATCATTACCATGCAGCTGGATGGTGGAAGTAGGTGCTGGCAGCAGCTCTGGCTACTAGTTTATCCTGGGTTTGAAGACTGGTGCTGCAAGCCCAATGGGAGTCCAGCTCTTGTAGTGAGGTACTTACTGTACTTGCTCTCTCCCAGGTGGGCTGTAGTTACAAACGCAGTGTAAATATAGTCAGGTTACTTGCTCCTGGAAATAAATGATGGATTCAAAAAAAAAAAGTACCCCCTGTCTCTGGCAGACCTGAATATTCTGGGCTGTCTGGTCACCAAAACTCATCTTCAACAGGCAACATTCACAAGTCTCCAGAAGTCACAATGCCATGGTCAGACATTTCCCACTTCAGTAAGGGCTCTTGAGTGCAACTGCAACCACAAAAGCAACAATATGACAGTGATGTCAAGAGTTCTATTGGCAAAGGCAACAATCAGACCATAATTTGACTAAGACTTTCCAATAAAGTGTAATTATAGAACACACACAATATAAATAGATTTAAATGAAGTGTAGCATGCGTTTGGAGGTGCAAGGATCACAAAGTGTGGGTACTTAGCTAAGTCAATCAATTAGTTCAGCCCATAGCCATAGCCAAGCAAAAAGTTGTGGCTTAAGTCAACTTGCACTTAGCCAACTTGTGGCAACACTGTGCTGGGGGTGTGGGTGATGTCAACAAAGCTGATAGCATTGTTGGTGTTGGTGTTGCTATCTGTGGTGTCAGTGTTGTTAATGTTGTTGTTGCTGCTGGTGACAGTGTTGGTGTTGGGGGTGCAGGTGATAGTGACAAGACTGGCAGCATTGAGATTGCAGTTGCTATTGAGGTTGCTGTTGGTGGCAATGTCAGTGCTGTTGTTGTGGAAACACAAGTCCTGCAGGGTGCGAGTGATGTCAGAGGTGATGGATTGGGCACTGTTGAAGTCAAGGGGGTGCTCTAGCTAAATGATGATGCTGTGCTGCATTAGCAGGAGGAATGCTGGGAGGGTTGTTGGTTGAACACAGTGAGGTGATATCAGGGACTGGGATGGCCTGCACAAAGCCAATAAGGGGGACAGTGTCAGTGTTGGAGGGTGTGGCAATGGTCTTGTCACAGTCACAGTTGTAGCTGTGGTGGGTGTTGGTCATGGTAGTGCAGGATGTGCTGTTGCTGCTGCTGCTGCTGCTGTTGCTGTTGCTGTTGCTGCACCATGAGCCATCCTTAACATTGACATTGTTCCTGCCTGGATCATGCATGAACTTGTGGTCGTTGATGAAGCTGAAGTCCTTGAGGTTGCATGGACGGTTGTGGTTGCAGTTGCTGCTGGTACTGTCACTGTCATCATGTGTTGGGTTACTTTTGATTCTGTTGTTGGGGTACTTGTAGTTGTTGTGGAGAACTTGCACTTGTTCTAGCTTTGTGATCAGGTTTGTATTACCATTTCTCATGCTTATTGTGTTGGTTCATTCTTGCATTTGGTGGCTATTCAATTTGGCTTCAGTGGCATTGGATTTAGGCAATATGGCAGCAATTGACAAAGGTAGAGGCAGCATGAGTTTGTAAGGCAGATGTTAAGGCTTCAATGGGCCTTGATAGTACAACTTGTCCTAAGAGTGAACTGGTGGTGAGTACTTGAAGGAGTAGAAGTCTCTAGTGTTGCTAGAGACGTCTCTGAGAGGCTTATGTAAGAGATGAGGGAAAGGGGAGGCACAAGGGGAGCTTTCAAGAACGTTGATATTGAGAATCAAGTCAAGCTTAGGGCTTGACTGTCGAAATACAGGGCACTTATATACAGGCAGGGCTGCGCACAGGCCATGGTCACTAAGGTAGGTACTTCTGGTCAAGAGGCATCTGTCTGTATCGTATAAAGGTCCGTGGATAGGTGCTGCAGTCTGTATGAGTCGAACAATAGAGAATGAGCAAGAGCGAATGAAGGATCAGGGAATTGCCTAATCTATCCTTAACCAGAGAACAATGGCAGCATGTCATTTCAAGAAGAGAAGCATCATCATGATGTGATGACGACCATGAGGTTTGAGGCTGATCTGAGGAGATCTGATCTCCGTGTGCCCATTCTGGTCTAATGGGTGTCTAGTGTAAGCAACTACCCTTTAAGGTAATCAGTATTGATGGAGACCCAATTAAGGGCCATGTCAGTATCCACATCATCTGCGGAGCTCTGCATGGATGAAGGATGGTCTGCGGATCCTCCTGAAGAGGTTGACTGGTAGCCCTGACTCTGGGGCGAGGTGCCAGCTATGGGCAATGAGGCTGAAGGGGTGATTGACTGGTAACTGCCTTCTTGACTGGTACGTTGTTGTATGGGTGCTGAAGAGGGACTTGTGGGTGACAGGGAGTGCTTGCAGGATACAGGACTACTGGGCTGAGTGAGGTATGCTTCCCAGGGTTCGATAGGGGACTCTTCTGGGGACAGGGTATGTGTCTGGCCTCCAGGGATATCAGGTTCATAGCAAGTGACTAGTTCTGGCTCTAAGGGCAGCGCGTCCTCCATAGGACTGTCTGGGTCTTCCAGTGGGTTCTCTACTGGGGGTGGCTCTTGGTATGTCTCCATTGAGGAATATTCCTGATGGTGGATGTTCCAGGGGACAGGGACAAGGGGCTCAACTGGTGGCTGATCAAGGGGTGACAGTGTGATGGATGGTTCACTGAATGGTACTGGTGGCAGGTTCTCTAGGGGTGATGGGTTCAATAGTAATGGTTGCTTGGCCATAGGTGGAGGTTTGGATAGGGTGATGAGAAGGGGGTCTGATGGTAAAGAGAAAAATGGGGGTGGATTGTAACAGCAGAAGCATGAGGTGGCAGCAGGTAGCAATGGCAGTGACAGTTCTAACAAGGTTGGTGAAGACACCATTGGCAGGGGTGGCATTGGCTAAGGTGGCAATGGCAACAGCAGGAATTGGCAGCACCAGTGCCAGTGGCAAGACTGGACTTGGTTGGTTTTGAGCTGGCATTGGCAAAACTGAACTTGGACAGCTTTGGCCTTGTGGCAGCTGGACTTTGTAGATAGTAGGCATGGGCAGCAGCAGTGCTGAACTCAGGTGGCTTTGAGATGGCAGCAAGACTGAATTGAACAGCTGTGAATGGGTGTTAAGGTCCAAGGGCCTTAAAGACACGATATGCATGGTTTGGTTTGGTGACGACTGGGATTGCTCAGTGGGGAGTCCCCCTAAGGCAATGATCACATGAGTAGCACGGTACCAGTTGGCTACACAGTATAACAAGTAAGTCCCCAATGATAAGGGCGACTCCTAAGTGTTCTGATAGAAGTAGAGGGGGAGAGCTTCAAGGGAGCTTTGAAGCAACTGAAGGTTCAGGCTGTTAACTCTGAGAGTCCTGGGTGGAAGCTACAAGTCTTGGATTGAAAACCAAGTTAGGCTTAGGGCCTAACTGCTAAAAGTACAAGCGCTTATATACAAGTAAGAAGTAATGGGTCACAGGTGTCACAGAATAATAGAATCACATATAGTAAGGTTCATCATGAGCTGGCAATTCTAAGTATAGCTCCATCATAAGCTGGCGGTCTAAGAATAGCATATCATAAGCTGGCAATCTATAAAGGGTTAAATGGTGATGCTGTGGAATGCTGTAGACTGCAGAATGATGGCATGTGATAGTTGACTGCGGAATGGTCAAGTGATCCATCATGTGACTTGTCAGGTGATTGGGTGGCAGTCCGAATGGTGTGTAAGGGAACGAGTGGGGAACGAGTGACCAAGAGCATGAAATAAGTAGGTGTGAAAGGCGGAAAATGAAAGAATAGGGCTCAGGATCGTAACATGATGCCCTTCCTAGAGTGGTCGTTACCACACGACCTAGGGTGAGTCTGGTTGTAACCAGTCAGAGGGTACTTGAGGTATTCCGATGTCCAGACTGTCCGGAGTGGATTGTCTTGTGTCCGCAATTTCTCCTTTCTCCATTGACAAATCGGAATCAGTTGTTTTACCTTCTTCCATTAATTTGTCCTTGACTTCAATGATTGTTTGGACTGGAGTTCCATAAAGTCCAGTGAATCCAAAGCTAGAGGGTATTGACACAGCCATAGTTTTAGGGGAATCAGGAGGAGTGGGTTGTTCTTCAGAACTCATTGATCGTTCCATTTCCGGATCACTTCGCTCACGCTTGAGTTGCATTGCAACATGTCGTGGTAACTCTTGTCATTTTCCTGTAATAGGTGAGGGTTGTGTGCTTGCCCAACTAGGGGGTCCTTCCCTTTTAATCAATGGTTTGTCCTCAGTGAGTGGATTTTTGGGTAATGGGGTAGTTCGAATGGGTGGGACTTGGGGTAGGCGAGATGAGGATGCCATGGGGGGTGAAGGTTCCAATTCAGGTGAAAGTTCTTTTCATTTCCCTGTAACTGGTAACAATTGAACTCTTTTCCATTCCGGTGGAGTTGGTTTGTTAACGAGGGGTTCTGATTCTGTAAGAGGGTGTTTGGGCAATAAAGGGGTGGTGCAACTAGGAGTCATTGAGACGATAAGGGGTAGTTGTGACGAAGATGCAACTGGAGGTGACAGTTGCAAAGTAGTCCTTGGAAAAGGAGGAATATCCCATGGAAGGGGAATGAGGTCAAGCGAGGAGGGTGCGGTTTTCCTGATAGGTGGTAACAGTATGTTTTCCAGTTGTTGGGTGACTGGTACTGATGCTGGTAAGGACAGGGGTAATGGTATGGTGACAGGATCAAGTGTTTTGTCCATTGGTACTGGTGGTTTGTATTGTTCCATTGACAAGTATTCTCTTCAATGTGATCCCCAAGGAACTAGGGGAAGTGGTGGCAATGTAGCACAAGAAGGTGGTTCCATAGGTGATAGACTGGTCAGAATGAATGGAGGAGCAAATGGAGATGGGTCAACTGGTTCTGGTATGACTGGGGGTTTGGGCACAGCTTCCTTAGGTAGGGATGAGGACAGATGAATAAATGGTTGGATGACTGGTGTTGGTCTGATGGGTGGTGGTGGTGCGACAGCTGGTGCAGATGAGAGTGCTTCTGGGATGGTGATGGATTCTCCTTCTGTTCCTAAGGGAGTAGGGCTGGGTATGAATATGGGTGACGGTGACTTGCTCCTCATAATTCTTTTATGATTCTTGAGAAGTGTTTGAAGTCTGGTGAGGAAAGTTTGATCCTTTAGGATTTGGTAATGAGGGGATAATGTGCCGAAGGAAAGGATGGTCCTCTTTTGGAGATTTCTTTCTTTTGTGATCACTAAGATGATTTCTTTTGTGACCATGTCATACAGTCGTCGGTGGAAGTGGTATAGGTAGAGGGTGGTATTGCTGTCCTTCTTCCTGAACATTCTGGCAACGGACGTGTTCTTGAATGGATTGTTGAGAAGAGTCCACTTGTCGCTGAGTCTGACCATGTCTTTGATACATTGCTCACATCTCTTCTTGAGCAATGTGGAGGAGGTGTTCTGGGTCGAGGAGTCCGGTGTCGGTGTACTGTTCGGACTGGTTGTTATCCTCTGTTTCTTCTGTAGGAGTAGGGGGGTCGGGGTTGGTGACGTGGAGTGGGGCATTCTCTGGTGTTTGGGGGGTACTGGTTGTCTCGTTACCGCTGCTGTCACCAGTTCCATCAACTGGGACGACATGGGTTGTGGGATCTTGGGGGTGATACTGAGGGGGATGGGGAGCAAATAGAAGTCTTTTATATT
>Ga0307510_10012229_pt1 | contig 10176 bp, 3 predicted proteins | sample 12_EM_MG_FD_207224 | JGI IMG/M metagenome (GOLD analysis project Ga0307510, IMG submission 207224) | Populus trichocarpa ectomycorrhiza microbial communities from riparian zone in the Pacific Northwest, United States - 12_EM | ecosystem: Host-associated > Plants > Roots > Unclassified | place...
ATGTTTTTTTTTCAATTTCATCCTTCAATATTGGGTTAATTAGAAATTAGACTTTATAATTTTATTATTATTTTTCATGGAATTATCTCGGTCTCCTGACTTAGGTTTGGTAAGTTAACTTGAGTTGACTTGGGTATTTTATATTTTTTATTTAATCCTTTAATATTCGGTTGATTGAGAATTGAGTTTCATTTTTTTTTTCTATGGGGTTAAAACGATTTTAAGACTTGGGTTACGGGTTAGGCTAGTTGACTCGAGGTTTTTTTTGTTGTATTTTAGTTGAATTGTTTTTCAATTTCATCCTTCAATACTGGGTTGATTAAGAATAAGGTTTTATAATTTGTTTCTATTTAAATTTTATGAGGTTATTCTGGTCTCATAACTCAGCTCACGAGTTTGGTTGGTTGACTTAGGTTGACTCAGGTGGTTTTTTATGTTTTTTATTTTATTGTTTTCTTTTTTAGATTTCATCCTTCAACACTAGACGATTAGGAATTGAACTCCGTAATTTGTTTTGATTTGATTTGATTTTTATGGAGTTATTCTAGTTTCAGGATCTAAGTTTGACATGTTAACTTGGATTGACTCGGCTAATTTTTTAGTTGAATTTTATTTTTAATTTTATCATTCAATATTAATTTTTTCAATTGAAAGTCACTAAAAAGGTGTAAATACATATTGGATTGAACATTGATTTTTTATCCTTTTTCGATTCAGTGAGAGATATAATAAACTTTTTGCTGCACTACAATAGAAAGTGACTTTTTGTGTTATATGATTATAATTATAATTATCAGATTCGACATTTGACTCAATAAGTGGGTTATTGGTTTATCTGCTAAATTTAAAACGATTTTATTTTATTTTTGAAAAATAAAATAATGTTATTTTAGATTAAAAACTCAAAATGATACTGTATGGAAAAAAATGAGGAAAAAATCTTTGAAATTAACTCTACGGAGTCTCACCAAGGTCGGTCAAATTCTCAATGTATTAGCTTGTCATGAGTAAGATGTACATAGAAATCCAATAGAAATGTTATTCAAGATTCTGGAAAAGTGAAAAAGAAAAGAGAAAAAAAAGAATCACTCATTGAAATCACCATAATTATGATCAAACTCTGCTGGGGTTTGTTGCAGTTTCCTTTATTCTTTCCTCTGATCTGTTTCCAAACACGAAAACAAGATTGCATGAATACTTGTGCAGTTATAATGTTTTCATCTCCTCACGTTTTCACAATCTCACCTCTGGAAGCTAAAAGGGGGTAGAAATGAAAGAAAAGAAATATATAAAAAAGAAAAAAGAAAACTGTCTTCAAAAGCCTGGATCATTCTGAAAGCTCTATATATAGAAAGATCAAGAGAGAAGAGAGATGGGGGAGCAGTTTTCACCATCATAAATATCTTATAGAGATGAAGGGAAAGAAGAGAGTGTAGCAGCTCCCATGTTAGATGAATTTGGTGCAATTTCTTCTCCACCAAGTACTGATTCTTCAACATTATCCCAAAAAAGAAAGTTCGAGCATTGCTGTGATTCAACCCATTCAATATTCAACTCTTGCCTCTGTAAGCACTCCAATGATATCTCCCCTTCTTCATTCATGCTACAGGATTGCATTTCAATAGGCATCATGTTGTCAATCAATGGAGGCAAGTAATTTGTATCCATTCCAATACTAAAAGTTGCTTGCGGCGGCAGTGCTGCTTGAACTTGATGGTGCTGGTTTGAATTCCAAGTTTCCATGTTCAAGCTTGCCGAATCAGGGAAAACCTCTCCACGTACACTACTATCCGCAATTCCATCAAGCGAGGTACTCGTGTCAAACATAAATAAGGGAGCTGAAGATGAAAATAGGGTTTCTTGGATTTGTGTCCTTGTTGTCAAATCTTGATGCAATAAATCTAGCTGGTTTGAGGCATAATTTATATTTGAATGATCGGTTCCGGTAGTTGCATTGGTTATGGTTGGAGAAGTTGAAGGCTTTCGTATCTTCTTTTTAATCCAAGAGTTCCAATAGTTCTTTATCTCGTTGTCTGTTCTTCCAGGCAAGTGGCTTGCTATGTGAGCCCATCTACAATCAATCAACTATGCATGCTATAAAATCTATCAAAAAAACTATAGATTAAACATTAATTACAAAACAACAGACAAAGCGATTCATTTAGTTAAATTGTCTGAGTTTAGAGAAGCAAGGATTTGAAGTAACTTTAACATTATTTAATTAATTATCTTACAGAAAGAGAAAGGGAAAATTAATGTTGTCGAGATAGTGCTATGCATAGCGGAGGCAGGTATTAATTTCAACTGAAAACATACATTGCAACCTCTGATATTGCTTTCTCAACGTCTCCCATAATGCAGTTGATGGGTGCTTAAAGAACGATTTAAACGTTAATTAATTATGAGGTTGCTTCTAGCTAGCTTATTTTTATAAAGAAAAAATGTAGAAACGCATGTCAAAACTTAGTTTTCAAGTTTTCATTAAAAATTCAACAAAGAATAAATCCCCCCCATAAGCACCAAAAACAAGAGGAGGAATGAAGTCTCAAGATTATTTTAGAGCACTCATCATATTCTTTTTTGAAAAACTGTAAGAAATAAGAACTCGCTTCATTGCAAGACTTAAATATTGGTGAATTCTACGAGGTCCAATTTGAAGATTATTATTAATCTCTATGTATCAAACTTGTAATTGAAAATGTCAAATGTATATAGTTTATAGCAAAACCTGTTTCCAACAACACCATGAAGGCTAATTATCAACTTCTCCTCCTCTGGAGTAAACCTCCCTCTTCTTATATCAGGCCTCAAGTAATTAATCCATCTCAAACGACAGCTCTTGCCGCATCTTTGAAGCCCTAAAATGTTCAACAAAATCAAAGAAGAGCAAGCATAATTAACCAATTATACTTGTATTAAACAAGAACAGAGCTTAATTACCGGGGGAAATAAATAGATAAAACAAGAAACAAAGTTTCGAAAGAGAGATAGCTAGAGAGACAAGTACGTACCAGCTTTCTCAGGAACCTCACTCCAACATCCATAGCCGTGTGTAGTGATATATCTGATGAGCTTTTCATCTTCTTCAGGTGACCAAAGTCCTCTCTTAACCTTTTGTTGGTTGCAGCAAGAATGGTGACCCATATTATGAGATATCTGCTATTGATCTCTCCTTCCTCTAGTGTTTCTTTGAGTGTGGTTAATTTCTTTAGCTGTTTTTTTTTTTTTTTTCGGTGGGGGGTGGGGAGATGCGAGGCAAGAACGATTGATCCTCTCTCTCCCCATTTAAAAGTAACACAAGTACAAAATGAGCCGACATGGATCGAAACAAGATGGGGTCCATGCAAAGGGACCCGGATATTCATCTAACCCTAAAACGACATTTCATCAGCTCTTATTTTCATTCTCTCACGGTTTGTGTCTGTGTTTTACTATTTTCTACGTAGAGTTTAGAATTGTATTACGTAACCAAAACTCACGTACCCTAAAGGCATTGCCGGTTGTTTCACAGACCTAGCCATTTCTTTCTTTCTTTCTTTCTTTCTTTCTCAAGGAAAGCTTCTGTAATATTCCCTTGCCACGGTCCCATGCATCATGTAAATCTCAATTATATATAGTGTGACGCACTAGGGGAATAAGGAGAGACATCAACCTTTGGAGAACCTGATTCCAGCGTTATGGGGGTACTGTGAATTTTTTTCTTTCTTTTTTAGGAATATGATGATGATAAATATATGTAACTAATATTCAGGAATTTCACTCTTTCTATCTTGTATAACTATTGTAACAAAGAAAAGGATACCATGTAGTATTATATTTTATAATTAAGAGGACTTAATTATGAAATATCGAAGCTTATCTCTTTTATAAAAATAAAAGGATTCTAGAATACATTTCACAGCTACGAGTTTTGTATCTATTCTATTTTTTCAATGATGATTTTGTAATAAATTTAGTTTTTTGAAGTTTTGGTAGTTTTTTAAATTTGAGGATTAAGAAGCCTTTTCTTTTTATATCTCCATAGGATTTCTTTTTTCAATGCACCAGGATCTGTATTTATAATACAAGGGTCCTGAAATACTTTGAGCTCAAATTTTTTTTTATAAAACAAAACTTATCCTTTTAATTTAAAACTTGAAATCAAAACTTTAAAGGATTAGCTATATCTAAGAGCTGGCTTTATCAAGAAAAGAAACATGCACTATGGTCCCTAATCTTTCACATGTTGATAAATCAAGTTCTTAAGCAAACATCAATCCTTGTCTTTTTTATTTTTAATTTTAACCCGTCTAAAAATTAAACCAAGAACAAACAGGGTTAAAATCAAGTTTTGACAAAGCTAATTAAATATTATTTTATAGGATTCATAATAACTCTTTTGTTTTTTTTTTATTTCTTGACGTTTGAGATGAAGATTAAATAATTAAAAGAAAATAAATTAATTAAGAAAAATAACTAAATGAACCTAATTAATTAATTAATATTTTACATGTTTTTTTATTTTTTAATTACATATTTCAAAAATAAAATATTTTTTTCTATCAAAAGGTGTCGTGTAGGCATACAAATTAACTAACAAAATGACGAGCTAGTGAGAATCCTTTACAGAACAAAACAAATAGTAGAGGGAGAGGGACTTAACACACACACACACACACACAGATATATATATCCAAATTAAACCATTTTAATTTTGAAACAGTAGGAATGATGGTAACCACAAAGGAAGGCCCGTTCTTGATTAGTTAGGGGACATCTACAGACCTCATGAAAATGAGATCTCTTAATTAATCTTGATTTCCCTTAACACTTACTTATAATTTATTCATATTAACTATTCAAGAAAAGACCTCATCTCTAATATTCTTCAATCATTTTGATAAATATTGGTGACGGTTGAATCACGTAACTCATGAATTGATATCATAATATTCCTACGAAAATAATAGCATTAATATGAGTTCCAGCTCATGCTTACAATTTGTTTTTTTTTTTTAAAAAAAGAAGAAGATAAAATAAAAAACATTGAGAAGGACTTGTGATTTTATCGTAATGCAGTAAGTCTAATTAATACACTTAAATCAGTTTGACTAAAGTTTGTCCTCTCCCTTAATTAACAAGAAATTATATGCTAATTGTGTGGGAACAACGTCTATACGTAATTAATATTGTTAACATCACTAACTCCAAGTGGTTGTTGATTTACAACTACTCCTTGACAGTACCTGCGCTCGTGAGCAGATTCTACATTTCTTAAAATCTAATCATAATTCTTTCTTCTTTTTTTTAATTTGAATCTTAGAAATTAATTAATAAAAAACCTAAAACAAAACCTGTAGCTTCTCCTGTTATTCATCCTCTCGTAATTCATCATTCTTAGCACTGTTCGTTGCTCATGAATTTTGTTTTTTGTTCTTGGACTTGATTTTTTTTAATTTAATCCTCAAAATTCTTTTTTTTTCTGAATTGTTTTCCTTCTTTTTGAATTGCATGCATCAATAAGGGAAAGAGGTGTCTATTAAAGATAACTCTTCTAATGATTTGCTAGTTCATATAACTTTTATTTTATTTCATTAAACACACAAAATGACTTTTCAATTCTCAATTAAATTCTTATATTATGCAAGAATATGCGTTTACAATACTACTGTATTCTTCTCTTATATTAAAAATTAACTGATAGTTTCTACTTAATTATAATCCATAGATGAGTTTTGTGTAATTCTTTTCGTTAAGATATAGGGACGAAAGTTTGATTTGTGAAAAGGAAATGGAGAGAGGAAATTAATGTACGTACATGGTTTATGGCTATGTCAATGGTACCATCTAGTAATGGTTTAAATTCGGAACCTTTTGAAGGAAGAAGGGGTATTAATTAATATCAGTTGAGTTACAAAATCATTAGCTAACAAAGGAAATGAGTATGTTTGGAAACGCGGGTCAACCCGTATTTTTTAAAAAATTAATTTTTTATATGTTTTGGATCGTTTTGTTGATACGTTGATCTCAAAAATGATTTTTTTAAAAAAAAATATTTTGATGCATTTCAGAATAAAAAAAACACTTTAAAAAATAACCGCAATCTTCTTTCCAAACATGCCCTTAAAATAATTTTTTAACACAAATCAATTAATTAAAACTGTTTTGATCCAAGCTCATTTAAAATTTTCTCACGAAAAAAATGTGCGCATAACTCATTATCTCACACACACGCTTCTGGCTTGACTTCATTTTATTTCATTTTTCTCTCTTTTTTCTTTTACTTTTGTAATTCACCAAACTCCATTTCAAATGAATATCACTAATTAATTTGTTATAACTTTATTAATATTAATATCCATTTCTAAGTTTTGAATTCAAAATAATATATATATAAAGTTTTGTAATTGATACGGTAAATCATTAAATTCACAATCGAGGAAATTAAGGGCCCAAAAACATACGAAGGCCGCATGATCCTCTTAAATCCACCCTTTTGTTGGGATAAACCATCGAAATTACATTATCATATATATGTGTGTGCGTGCGTGTGTGATCTTCTTCTCTGATTGCTACTGAATACGTACGGTATTGTCCGTACGTATGTGCGTACATGCCATAAAACAGTTGAAATTATACTCGATATTTTATTCCAATACACGCGTGTTAGATATACACAAGGTCTTTATCTAGTGACATCGAAGTTCACGGGTTAGTTAGAAACATAAACAAGAATTGGTATGTATCTTTGTATAGTTTGGTATGGTGTTTTAAACGTTGTTATACGTAGATGGATCAAAAAAAAAATATATATATATATATATATAGAGAGAGAGAGAGAGAGAGAGAGATTTCGCAGGGAATGAAAGCGAGGGCATATTCTGTTGATTGATGCAAGTCATCCACCATATTTGATGTGAAAATAAGATTGTGACTTTTGCTTGGATGGATCGCAAGCTAAAACTTTCAAAGTAATATACAAATCATTTTTAAAAGAGACTCTTTAGAGCGATATTGAAAAGGGGGGAATGATTATACTTAGCTTTGAGGAGGAGCAATGGAGAGGCACAGGGCCTACCAATTTAGAATTTAAGTGCCCGTTAGCAAGAAAATCTTTGGGACTTTGCCTTCAAAAGCATGGTTGGTTAAGTTATTAATCATGGATGGAAAGACTCTACCTTGAGCTCTTTGCTTAGATGCGTTCCCATGGTTTCTCAGCCTTGTTTATCTTAATATAATAATGTATTTGAATGATGGTATTTCTTCGCTCATGCCCCACCATGAATCTTCATATGGACCCTTCTCTTTCTTTTCATGCGGTGCTCATCCTTTCCCTTCCATCCATCCTCACACGGGACTCCACCTTCCTTTCTCTCTCTCCCCTGCCCCCCACCATTGCTTGCTAGATATGGTAAAAATGGCGACACGAGTTAAATAACAAGTCTAAAGGTGGCGCCCATTTGAAATACTTTATGGCATATATATATCTTAGGTCTGATTTCCTTTCTCCGACATCAATATTTTATAACTTGCTTCCAAGTCTATCAAACTGATCGATTGCGAACAATACCGGAAACAATGTACACGCTCTAGGCTGAGTGCTATAGCACACATGAAGTGAAATCGTAACTCTTCAAGCCATTTAAACAATACTGGAAAGAGAACAGAATCATCTCATCCGACAGGATTCTGAGTCGTGTTCCGGGCTATGTGCATGGCTGTGGACATAAATTTGAAGGGTCATGTATGTTTTTCAATCCATGTTTTGGTGCTTCAGAAAGTGATTGGGAAAGGAACCTTGGCATCATCCATGTAGGACAATGTATATTGCAGTTTTCCTAGAACAAGGAATCAATCCGCCCTGGCTTATTAATTGGCTTTATATAGCTTCATGTAAATCATAATCGTTCTTTCCAGCATGGAATTGATTGTCAATTTTGCAATAACAAGACAAAGATACCCACCATCATGGTTCCTATTTGAGTTGGGTTAGATAATGAAGCCCCTGGTTTTTTAAAGAGAGACTCTGCCTGAAGGCCCACAATCTAGCCCTTGATGAGATAAATGGCTGAAAAGGCAGCTATAGGGTGCCCACTCCCTGAAGCTGGGTCCGTCTAACATTTTTTACAGCCTAAAGCAGCCTCGTTTATTTTCCCGGATCGGGCAATTGCACTCCCTGCAGCTGGCCCATCTAAAATTCTTAGATTAAAAATATGTTATATTAGCTATCCAACCCCTCTTCCTTGCATGTTATAAATTTTTTTTCTAAAAAATTGCTGGGGAATACAGGACTTCGATGTATGTTTTACATAAAAAATTTAAAGTATAAATTGAAAAGCATATGTAAATATCTAATTAAATAAATCGATAAATATCTATGTAAATAAACCGGAAAAAAAGTCGTTAGCAATAATCAAATAAGAAATCAAAAAAAATTGAGAAATGAATATATATCAAGGTATTCAATCACACAAAATGAGACATTCGCCTGATTGCGTTCACTAAACTTGTTTATTTAAATCAATAAAAGATAAATCCACATCGTAAACAACATGTAACCTAAAAGATAAACACAAATAAAACTAACCGAATAAACTCATACCTTAAAAAAATATCACACGAGGTTGAATATATAATAAATATTATTTAAAAAAGAATTTAAAAAAAAAGTTTATTTATATAAAACAAAAAACAATTATAGATGAATTAGAATAATTTCATGAAAAATCAAACACAAACAAAACATTTAAAAAAAAACTTATATTCTAAAAACGCAAGCAAAAGTCATGACCTAAGTCATGAGATTAAGATAAAACCATAGAAAAGAAATTGAAAAAATCACATATTCGATTGATAATGATGTTATATGAGTTATTGTGAACTGGTTAACTAAGTCTGCTTTGTTCCTACCAATGAAGATGATAGATTCAGTTGATAAATTAGCAAGGTTATATGTAAATGAAGTGATAATGTTGCATGGGGTACCGATATTGATTATGTCTGATTGAGACCCAATGTTCATATCTTGATTATGATCAAGTATACAACGTGCTCTGGGAACCAGATTGAATTTAAATACTACTTTTCACCCTCAAATGGATGGCTAATCGGAAAAGACAACACAAACCTTAGAGGATTATTAAGGTCATGTATACTTTAGTTTGGAGGTAGTTAGAAGGATCCGTCTACTACTAGTGGAGTTTACTTATAACAATAGTTATCACCTTATACTATGAATGACTCCCTATGAAGCTTTGTATGAAAAACGATGACGTACTCATGTGTGTTAGGAGGAAGTGGGTGATAGGAAATTTATTGGACTAAAATTTGTACAAGTCACCACTGATAAGGTGAATGTTATCAAGAAGAGAATGAAGGCAGCTTAGGATATGAAGAAGAGCTATGAAGATAATCGAAGAAAGCCTCTTGAATTTGAAGTGGAAGACCAAATGTTTCTAAAGGTTATACTCTAGAAGAACATCATGGGATTCAGAATGAAAGGGAAGTTGGCGTCAAGATACATAGGGCCCTTTAAGATTATTAAAAGGTTAGGACTAGTTGCTTATAAGATAGAGTTACCCCCGCACTTAGCAAAAATACATGATGTGTTCCATCTTTTTTTTATTGCGGAAGGCTGAAGTGGACCCCTCACGAATTCTACCACAAACCTTTTTAGAAATCAAATAGGACTTGACTTTGAAAGAGAGACCAGTGATGATTCTTGATCAAAGTGAGAAGAAACTCATAAATAAAAAGATTCCAATAATTAAGATATTGTGGAGGAACTCTTAAGTAGAGAAAGAGATTTAAAAGAGAGAGTCGGAGATAAGAAAGAAATATCCAGAATTGTTTACAAACGTAGGTATGAAATTGATTTTATGGATGAAATTTTTTTTAGAAGAGAGAATGTAAACTCCCAAACAAAAAATTTACAATGTTATTGGATAAAAAAAATAAACTCGATAATGAAAAAAAAGGTGGAATAAAATTCAGATATTTAAATATTTGAATTCGACATTAAAAAATAGGATAAGACAGAGTTCTCAGGTGGTAAATTTAAATGTGTTAAGTGAATTGTTGAAAGAAAAATAAAAAGGTCAATGGATTTTGAGTAAGAAAAACAAGGGATAGAAAGAGAGTTAGAGAGAGAAAGTTCAAATTTGTCAAGGAAAAGGATACAAAGAAAAGATAAAAAAA
>Ga0307510_10012230_pt1 | contig 10176 bp, 13 predicted proteins | sample 12_EM_MG_FD_207224 | JGI IMG/M metagenome (GOLD analysis project Ga0307510, IMG submission 207224) | Populus trichocarpa ectomycorrhiza microbial communities from riparian zone in the Pacific Northwest, United States - 12_EM | ecosystem: Host-associated > Plants > Roots > Unclassified | place...
AACCTGTGCTACCATTCATATCTCACTTGACGCAGGTGGTGGCTGTGTTGATATGCTTGTGTGTCCTTGTTTCTAAGGTCGGTGTAGAGTGGGGTGAGGCTTTCAAAGGGTACCTTCCTTCCAAGGCCTTGGTCCAGCATCGCAGCCTATATACCTGTACGAGATCCAGTGATCTATCTGCCTGGTATAGCTATGGTGCTAATCCTAGTGTTTACAGCCGTAGGAATCATCGGCGCGACAGTTATGCCTCACGGTCTCTTTGTTGGGTGCGCTTTGGCCACACAAGACCGGGCTTCAGTGAAACCCGCTGTTCTTCCCAGTATGCCTGATCATCGTGCAGCAAGATTGAAGGGACTCCTAGAAAGATTTTTGAATCTTTTCCGGCCCGTGCAAATTGATACCCGGGATGAGTTCGCGAGCCACGCCGATAGGCCAAACAACTCGCTGTCGTTTGTCAAAGTGCACCTACGTCATGCTATAGTGGATATCGTTGTCAACCTCCTCGGCATTGCCGTCGTCATAAACTCGCTGTAGGCCCCCATACCTCAGATCCTTTTGAGGTTGTTCATGTGGCATGTATCATAGAATATTAATACTCTCCAGCGCCGTTTTTCACCAGCCAGGGGTTGAAACCACTGATGCGGATCTCTACGACGCCCATGACCTTCTCCGTGACAAGATTGGACGAGGTGAGAAGTGCCAAAACTCACAAGCAACAGTTACTTAGCCCTTGAACAGGAGCTGCGGTTATTTTCGCCATAGCGCTTCTCTTTTCCGGAGAAAGCGCGTCCCTCATCGCTACTGTCGCGGGGCAGATTGTCTCGGAAGGCTTCCTTCGCTGGCGTGTCTCGGTAAGTATCGCCAAAGACAAAGATGATCGTTGGCTCATGGAACCTACCCATCTTAGCCTGTCGTACGGCGCCTTCTCACACGGCTACTTAGCCTCATCCCATCAATGATAATGGCCGTGTCCGTGGGACGGCCAGGACTCAACGCCATGCTCGTCGCGTCCCAAGTCGTACTATCTCTCGTGCTTCCGTTCATCGTCTTCCCGCTCGTCTGGCTCACGTCGTCGCGTACTGTGATGCGGGTGCGTGTGCCTGCACCCGTGCGGCCTACAGAGAAAGACGAGGGCGCGGAAGAGGATTCAAACGTCACGGAGGACGTTTATCTATACTTCAACAACGGGTGGGTCGTTGCGAGCATTGGGTACATCATCTGGGCGGCGATCGTGGTTGCGAACGTTTATGTGCTTATCATGCTGGCCCTTGGAAATGGGTCGTAGATTTTTTCAGCCACATCATGCAGATACTGACTAAGCATCACCCCACTAACGGACACAGTAGTGCAGTGTTCAAATGTGGCCCACGATACTGTAAATGGGATCGGAATTTTGAATCATTTATGAGGGTATAGGCATGTTCTCTTGGATTTTCTAGAAAGTCGGGCGGAGACTCTGGTCAGGACGGCGCAATCCCCTAGTTTTGTCTTTGGCTATCAATGGGTGGTGCGTCCACGTCCACGTGCATTGAATTTTCCCCCTGATGTGTGCCTGTGTCGGTACACATCGGGACATCAAACATTCTTATCTACCATCTACTACAGTAGGCGGCGCGGCGCCTATAATATAAAGCGCACATTTTTTCAGTATAGCAGTCGCCCGCGCTTCGAACGGGAACAGTACCTGGTGTCATGCATTTGGGTGATATTTCAGCCTCATGCAGTCAATAGTCATACCTTTGGTCCGTCAGTGGAACAGTGCAGCTCCTACGACTGTGGTAGGGCCCTGGCCTGGCTCATGAGTCACCACGGGAATGAGCATAATATGACACTCCTTTCAACTGGACGTATCTATATATGTGCACCTTGGCCTTGGGATACCTCATAATTTTTTTCCTTGCCTCAAGCCCACTTCCCCACGCATCCATGAGCGTATCAACCTACTGCCTACCCGAAGGTATGGTCATTGGTCAACTTCCACAACCATGCTGTAATTGCAAAGTATTCCCGCGGGCCTCCAGACTTCAGCGGGTCTCCACAGCTTAGGAAGCACGCTAAATCCCTTGGCAGTGGCGGTTATCAAACTGTCGCACACCGTAGGCGGCCTTTACATGTGGGCTTATTTGGCCGCACCAGCCTCTACTTGTCGCAGACTCGCAGTTTGACCCATGACTCAAAACTCAACCCGGGCTGGGATTCTGGAAATTCTTCATTTCTCTTGAATATGAGTGGAATGTTTATCCGGGGGCATCGCCAGGTGGACGATATAGATCTGTAGCAATATGTGCTTCGTTTTGGTTTACTCTATCTGGGACACGAACCTCGATCGATCTCCAAACGACAGATCTAGTATTCCCTTGTGGCGCTTGCGCGCATGGCCACACTTTTATTGGCCATACTTTGCTTTTTCGCTATGGACCACATGAGTCCGGCCAATTGTCAGATGGGAACCCTGCCCCACTAGTGCTTCCTTACAGCTGGGATCCGACTCGTTACGCACCCTCAAGGCGCATTCTCTTCCGTACTTGCTAGTGTGAGCACCTGCACTTGCCTAATGCGTATCACCTCTGAGGAAGGACTCGAAACGCTTAGTTTTATCATTCCTGTCCATTTCTGCCTCATCATTATTGATTGTTCTTCGCATGTACGGCCATGGTAACATCACCGTCATACTACCATCTCCCAGATCAACTGCCAGCGCACATTGAAATTTGTAGCTTTGTCATGCTGGACACAAACAGGCTTGAAACAACAGACCCGGAGGTGTAGTGCTTGGACCCGATACTCATACACGCGTACACACAATCACAATCAGTAAGCTATATCCTTCACGGGGATACGAGAAACGAGAAACGCGGCGTGGAGACACGAAACACGAGACGCACACGCAAAACCAAACCCGTCACAATTTTCGACTTCGACACGCTCATGGTGTTTCAAATTGATACGTGATCATGATCGGATTGATTGATGGCTGCCAGAAACAGTGCTTGTGTTTAGCACAGCCGCTGCGGCATCGGGTGCGTTGGACCCGTCACAATTTTCGACTTCGACAGGCTCATGGTGTTTCAAATTGATACGTGATCATGATCGGATTGATTGATGGCTGCCGGAAACAGTGCTTGTGTTTAGCACAGCCGCTGCGGCATCGGGTGCGTTGGAATTTATGGGGCATCTATTTTCTGTCCATACACGAGAGCAGGCTGGGATTGGGAGGGAGTGAGAAATTTCATGTCCTTATCTCTGAAAAGTATCATTGAACGGAGATTGTCATGTGTGCATCGATGTCCTGAACCTGAAGTAAAGATAATGATTCATGAGGATGATGACGATTGTTGCATTGTATGATGCTTTCACGCGGTAATACTAAGAGTATCGTACGTGGGCCGCGTACCCACTGGGCACGCGACCGCAGTATGTTGCATCAGGGACGAGCGGACAATCGAGATCCAGGCATGTACCTACAGTACTACCAATCTTGGTGCAAAATTACCTTCAAATTTGATACCCCCGGAACATCCTCACACTTTTTTCTTACCAAGCCTGCAACACCAGGCGCGCCTGGTCCCACATCAACGACACAGGGCGACCACAGGACTGAAAGGAAATCCATCCGCATGGCACCTGTCATGAATGCCGAGTCTGCCGCAAGAGTCAGCGCCTCACTTACCCTCCCGTACTGTACCTTCTGCGCCTGCGAGTCAAGCCCCGTCGGGTCTCACTTCACATATTTACGCTCAATACGGCCCTCGCATTCTAGCCGGCGGTTGCAGTTCTCTCCGCCAACGAGGTGCTCGAATGTCCCAATGCAACACGGAATGTCCATAACGCCGGATCAAGTGCTAGCCGTCCAGTACCAACGGGTTGTCATTGTTCCGTTCCTCCCATATAGCACCTGGACCTGGCGGTGGCTATAGACGCCACCGTGATCTCCCACCAAAGATGATCCGAGACAGCTGGGATGTCTTGGAAAGGTGGGCTAGGCCGGAGTACGGGAATTGGGACGAGGCATATTTGGCAACGGCCTTAGGTGTCGGTTACGGGTTGGTGACAGTTTCGCATCAGGGTGACAAAGAAAGACATAGATAGGATGAGGGGAGGGGGGCTTGGCAGAGCATCGAGTCGCCTGCTGAGTATAAAACGCGATATCTTAGGGCGGAGGGGTTCATAGAAGAGGTTGGGGATCTGGATGCCGAGAGCTTCAAGTTGAAAAAGTGGGGATCCTGAGCAGGAGTTTAGGGTGAGGGCGAAGTAAGCGGAATGCGGAATGGGGACAACACGTCAGTTTTTTCAGGGAGTTTGCCGTCAACTGTACATAACGAGTTTGTTGAATTGGCAATAATCAACTTGAATAATAAAGTCGTGCGCGTGGGCGGTGTCAGTGTTGCGCGCATTAGGAAGCACAGAACTGATGCATCCTCAGAACAGAGCTTTACTGTTATTGATGTAGCACTGACAGAATTTTTTGCCAAGGGATGCGGACAAACGGGGTCGTAAACCGGAAATATAATGGTAGTTCGGAGATGGAGTCATGGAGATGATCAAAGTCCGTGCGTTCAATTGGTCCCGGCCCGGTAGTCCCGAGACGAAAAACGGAGGTATGACGTTCACAACATGGTTACAATATCATACTCAGGCTCAGGCTAGACGCGCACTGGCACACCAGCTGCAGGCTGCGCTTTCTCGCTCTCTCGCTCGCAGATCGCAATATCGTGACAACTCTCGACATAGAGTCGGCCTTGGTCTGTGACACCTTAGAATCCCATTGCGTTTGATGGGCACAGAACTGTTCAAAATTGACAGACGTTTCATGTGTACGGCATTCTGGAATTTCTGTTTGGTTTCAAGGTTTTGCGCAGCTCACTGTGGCATACGCCGCATACTGCTTCCAGGGTTAGACTAAGTACTGCCAAACATTATATTGGGGCACTATCGGAGCGCGTGTTTGCCTATCACGTGGGAGATTGGCCCATTTCAAGTTGTTACTGCCGCGGCCGGCCCCAACACAAGCGTCCTCTTTGTGTCCCACTGCAGGGTTATCAGCTGGTTATCGCTTTGAGTCAACGTTTAGGCCTTGCTCTATTCAGACTTCCATTACTACAGTAGCCGATGGTTAAGTACCATTGAGTCATTGACTACGCCACATCCCTTTTATGTGGTTTTTATCTCAGCCCCGTCCATCATGCTCCATGCCGTGCAACCCGCAATCTGAACGCAAGCGGGCCTTTTCCTTTATGGACAGTGCTAACCGAGTCCATAATGACGAGGGCAGCGGTCGGGATTGGGATAACACTGTGACAGGTGTGGGGACTGATGCCCATACGGGAGGAGAGTTCGCGTTCACGCGCAACTGAGCGGCGCAAGCACAGATCGTGATCATGTCGATCATAGGCAGACAATCCTTGCGCCCCTTGCGCGTACATGCAGGGCCACCATGCCCGCGCGGACTCGTGTTTAAAGTTATCTCAGTACGGTACAGTATTTTTATCCTCACTGACGGAATGCAAAGGCAGATGCACTGCAGTACAGTGACAGTGGTGTGGTCCTTCGAGTTTTTTCACGCTTATTTAAAGACGCCGGACCGTGTGTGCCCACTGCCCCGGGCCGGACGTGGAAAAGTTGATAGTTGATCAACAGTACGTTTGAAACGCCGTGGGGCCGCGCAGTCTTGTCCTGGCGGCCGGACTCATCCGAACTTCATATAGCTACATAATTCGAGCTCCATTCTTTCGGTCAAAGTCAATTGATCTTATCCCCAACCCTACTGTGTTTGATGCCGCCTATAGTGGCAATAGCACAAAGCAATCCCTCGGTCAAATAGCAAATCTTGAGTGTTTGGCCGTGATGATTTTGACTGTTTAGACGCCAGTGCATCAAAACATTACGTACCCTTCCAATCCACAACTCATTGAACTCAATAGGTCATATCAGTGGAGTGCTGCCGCTTACACAGCCATCAACGTGCTGCAACGGCTTCGATTACCAGAAGGCTGGCCCGTGATGTGACACGTCCGTGAAGCGAAAAGTATCTATATATGTGCACCTTGAAATGGTCACTATCTCAAGGTTGTCGTAACCCCAAGTCACTCCCGCACGTATCCAACTCGCTCCCTGCCTGCTGGTATGGTCAACTTCAACGATCCCGTTGTAATCGCAAAGGATTCTGGTGCGCATGCTTTTCTATTACTGCTCTGCAACTTAGGAAGCCCACTGAGCTCTCCTTTCTTAGCGGCGGTGGTCAAGCTGTGGCACACCGTGGGAGGTCTCTATATGTGAGCTTCTTGGAACGGAGCGGCCTCTACTTGTTACAGTATAACTCACGACTCAATCGTTGATCCCAGCTGGGAATTCTTCACTACCCTTGAATACGAATGGAACGTCTTCCGGGGACGTCTCCCCTATCGGTGGACAATATGGGTTCGTCGCAGTGCTCCGTTTTTGTTTCCTCTGTAGAAAGGGGGACGCCGTTGCCTCGGACTGATTTGCTTCTATTAAAATAGGTTTATTCCCTTGCACGGGTGTCCGTGCTTTTGGCCGTGGTACTTCGTTTTTTCCTTATGGATAACACGACTCCAATCAATTGTCAGGTGGGTACCTGTTCCGCGCCTGCTTTTCGCAGCGGGATCTGGCTGAGCACGATCTCAAGGTTGCGTTTACCATCGTACTTGTGAGCACTGGCACTTGCATTCTGCAATGTAGAGTGATCCCATAGCCCCTTATCGTTGGTTCTTTCAACTGCTAGGTTTTATCCTTCCTGTCTAATGCGGCCTCATCGCTGTTGATTGTTCTTCGCGTGTACGCCCTTGGCAACAGCTCTGTGCCGCTACCATGTCCCTAAATCAGCCGCTCATTGAGATTGCTAGCATTGCCATTTGGAACAGAAATAAGGTCGTTATGGCGGCCGCAATCGGCGTATGGTGTGTCAATCTTGGATTCCTCATCCAAGGTAGGTCTCTTTTATCATTTCCTGCGGTGACTTGGGACACTATACTAACGTGGTTTGGTAACAGCTGCCGTGGAGGTGAATAACAAATTTCCATGATTTCGAACCGTCTGTCCTTTACCATCTGTAGATCCGCGCTGTATGGTTAAACACCCAACTGACCTGTGTTGGTGAAACACGCCGAAACGACCCACAAAGCCTCGTCTCAATGCTCATTACCGACATCTCTTTGCTTCTGATTATGCTTGTTGGCTTGTTTCGTCTGCGCCGTCGCGGTAGTACGTTCGGTATGGCCCAAGTTCTCTGGAGACAGGTTTGATTCCGATTCTCGCAGGCCATGGTTCTTTTAATCCATTGATATGTTTTCATTTTCTCAGGGCATCCTTTGGCTCTTGCTTGCTACTGTCGCTGAGGTTCCGCCGGCGGTAGGCCTGATTAATTCCTCGCTCCTCTCCTTTGTTTTCACTTCATCTATGTTCTAGGTATTCATTCTTTTAAATTTGAATGGTATTTCTTCTCAGCTTGCATTATGTCGGACGTCTATTGACTGGCACCCCTCTCGGAATATTAGCTCCACTCGACGTCGTATGTTTTAGTTTGTCACCACAGTAGTAGTTTCTCACTGCCCTTTGAAAACCAGATGTTTATCCTGCCCTCTTGGATTACGATGGCCATAGCTGCCACTCGGATGCACCGCTTACTGGTAGACTTTGCCTCCGGATCCACCGAAATGTATGATGTGCTTTTAGTCCCTTGCGTACCCCCGGGCCAGTCATTGACGCCGATATAGCTTCATTGAACACGAGAGCCCACAACTTGAAAGCAATAACCTCCCCGTCCAGAAGACCAAGCGGCCACCCACCCCCGCAAACCTGCTGGATCGGATGGAGGTAGCTGTGCACGTGGTCTCTAAGCAGGACAGAGCCCCACATAAGGGAGATGGTATCTCATCATTTGACACAGGAGAGCAGATGTATGGGAGATTGAGCGGTGATGGCATCGTGGAGCGCGACGTATAACTGCCCCCCTCCAGCACCGGAACCACTATTTGGCTTATTACTTTCTCCTTGTCACACATAGTATGAGCTTGTCAAAAGTTGCACACTGGCATGCGCGGTGAGAGAATGGCAATTGTGGGAGACGGCTCCTGATTGAGAGCACATCTAATCATTGTCGACGTGAATGTAAGCTGTGTGTCCGCACTATACAATTAGGAAGTCAGAAAATCATAGCCTCCGCATATATGAATGTATTTATATATAGCTATCCGAAACCAATATCGTAGTGAACGCGTTGACGCGTCACGACGTGCTAGAACGTTCGAGTAGCCCCCTCTATGCGGAGCACGCTACACTGCAGGTGGGCGTGTCTCGTGAGATGCTTATGCTTCCCTACCCATGTCAAAGTCGCTGATCGAGACGATGAGAACATGCTTAGACTCGAGCGTATGCGAGTTCGTGGCCTTCTCTTCCGAGCGTCCTTAAACGGCAGTTGCCCTGGCCAGTGCAAGCGGATGTTGGCGGTCGAGGAAGCCTGTCAAGGTGGATCGATGACACATTGGCGCATTACTGCCAGCGGGGAACGGAGAAGTCGAGTTCGTGCGGCTTCTAATTGACCAGTTGGAAAAGATGCTGCTGTTACATGCGTACCACGGCGATGGCCCGGGCTTGACTCCATTATGTGTCACATCACGAAGTGGCCATCTCGAAGGTTGCAAATCCACTTTTTGTGGGGTGGTAAGTCCAATGCGGTCGACCGGGTATTCGTGTTTCTACTCCTAGTAACCCTTTCGTCTGTCCTGTATTCTGTGAAACGCTTGCGACATTGAAGTCAATTCTGCTGCTGTTGTATCAGCTTCGCCAAGCAGGCTATCATCTGCGGGCATGCGGCTGCACCTCTACATGACAGCAAAGAAGATGGACAGGATTTCAAAAACCATCTTTACGCTCTGCCTCTGAAGAGCGGTGACTTGACGTGATGAAGTTTGTTGGCGACTCGTTGCTCGAGGAGGCTGTGGCTATCAATTCCCGATTCTCGAAAGGCATATAACAAGAATAGAGGGTGATGGATGAGAATGTTGACATCGTGTGTTTGCTTCTTGAGCGGGTGCAGCTGTTGCAATTTCGGGTTGCGCTTGCCCCGTCTGTGCAAACCTGGAGGACCTGTCACTCATTTTAGAACAATTTTCCCCACTTTTTTCCCTTGCTATATTTCCACTGCACGGTGGTGTGAGTGCGCCGCATATTCGTGGGTTTGGCTCTTGATTCCACCGCTCGCTTTTCCTAGCCGCGCACGAAATTTCAACAGCACTGGTGATCCATGTGATTACAGTTGTACGCCCATATGGGCACTTATCTCAGGTTATGATGTTTCCGAGATCCGGAACAGGACAGTCTGGTCACTCTGGTGGCTGTCGCGTTTTCGCGGGCCACTGCCAGTCGCGGTGAGAAACCGAAAAAGGGGCGTCTCATCGAAGATCAGATTCACGCCTTGTCCCGCTCCTTCTATGCCCTACTCATGCCAGGGAAAGTCCGAGAAAATCGTAGTAAAAGTGATAAAGAATTTCAAATGATTTTAGTGGCACACACCTTAGTGTACAGGTAGGTCAACCAAAAGAGCTAGACTTGGATTTCGGCTTGCAACAAGGCCGCGAGTTGCCGTGTGCGCGACAGGCGGCGGCATTATACCCATCATCATTGGTGTCCCCTGGTCCGTCAGGAAATTGAAGTTACTCGGCGTAGGGTTTGCCTCGTTTGATAGACGCAGAGCTGTCAGACTTGCCAGACGTGTCACTGGCATGCATATGATAGGGCCCTCTTGTTGGTCCCAAGCTTTTGAGCAGGTCGATTCAGAGCCATTTTACGGCCCCGAAGTGGGGTATCGCTTGTGAGAAAGAGACAGTTTTTTACTGTATCAACAGCCAAGAGGAAAATTATTTTCCCGGCAGGTGAACATAAATAAGTATGGGGGCCAAACGAGAGCCGCGTAAATGATGCTTTTTTTGGGAATTGGTATTTACCGAAAAGGAAACTGACTTAAATACAGGTACACCGTACACAACATGCACAAATGAATGACGCCCACAGCTCACACCACACGGACTCTCTGTTCAACTGTTCAAAAGTTCAACTGTTCAAAATCACCTCAATATGTTTACCTTCATTTGCGAAAAAAATTCAGCAGTGCAAATGTGTGAAAAGGTGGATATAGTATTCGGGTTTATCCGGGTTTAT
>Ga0307510_10012231_pt1 | contig 10176 bp, 9 predicted proteins | sample 12_EM_MG_FD_207224 | JGI IMG/M metagenome (GOLD analysis project Ga0307510, IMG submission 207224) | Populus trichocarpa ectomycorrhiza microbial communities from riparian zone in the Pacific Northwest, United States - 12_EM | ecosystem: Host-associated > Plants > Roots > Unclassified | place...
CCAATCTCGACGCCGGCCAGATCCTCGGCATGAATTTCTACGTCAAAGGCATCGACGACAAGCTGCCGGGCAAGTAGCACGCTTCTTGCATTGCCTAAAACACCTGCTCCTCCCGGAGGAGGTTCGGAGGGGGTGGCCAGAAGCACCCGGCACTTGTGGTCGCCCCCTCCTTCTACTCTGCCTGGGCTATCCTGGCCTGGACTATCCTGCCTGCATGGCCCGCGCCGCGGAACTGTGACGCCGGATAAGGTCAGGGACGTCCAGTCCCGGGATCGCGCCGTCGATCACGGCCCATTTTCCCGCCACCATCACCCGATCGGCCCGATGGGCCCCGCACAGCACCAGCGCAGCCAGCGGATCGCCGTGGCCGGAGAAGCGCAGCTCGTCGAGCTTGAACAGCGCGAGGTCGGCGGCCTTGCCGATAGCGATCTCGCCGAGTTCCGGCCTGCCGACGCAGGCCGCCGAGCCCTTGGTGGCCCAGCGCAGCGCATCTTTGTGGCTGACCTTGGTCACCCCATAGCGGGCGCGCTGCAGCAGGAACGCAGCGCGCACCTCCTGCATCAGGTTCGATCCGTCGTTCGAGGCTGACCCATCGACGCCGAGCCCGATGCCGACACCGGCCTCCTCCATCTCGCACACCGGGCAGCAACCCGACGCCAGAATCTGGTTGCTGCACGCGCAATGACTGATGGTCGTCTTCGCCTTGCCGAGCCGCTTCATCTCATCGGCATTTAAGAAGATGCCGTGCGCGAGCCAGGTCCGCGCATTGAGCCAGCCGCATTGCTCGAGATAGTCGAGCGGACGACAGCCATACATCTGCTGGCAGAATTTGTTCTCGTCCTCGGTCTCGGCGAGATGGGTGTGCAGGCGCACGTCGAGCTTGCCGGCAAGATCGGCCGTGGCCCGCATCAGCGATGTCGTCACCGAGAAGGGCGAGCACGGCGCCAGCGCGATCTGCACCATCGCATCCGCGCCGCGCTGGTGATGCTTGGCGACCACGCGCGCGCTGTCGGCGAGGATTGTATCCTCATCCTGCACGACGCTGTCAGGCGGCAGGCCACCGTCACGCTGCGACAGGTTCATCGAGCCGCGCGTCAGCAGCACGCGCACGCCGAGCCGTTTTGCGACGTCGACCTCGATATCGACGGACTCCTCGAGCCCCGCGGGGAAGACGTAGTGGTGATCCGTCGTCGTGGTGCAGCCCGAGAGCAGCAGCTCGGACATCGCCACGGTGACGCCGAGTTGCAGCCGCTCAGGCGTTAGCTTCGCCCAAACCGGATAGAGCGCCTGGAGCCAGGGAAACAGCTCGCGGTCCATCGCCGCCGGCAGCGCCCGCGTCAGCGTCTGGTAGAAGTGATGATGGGTGTTGATCAGGCCGGGCAGCACGACATGGTCGCTTGCGTCGAACACCGCGGCATCCGCCGTCGCAGGTTTGCCGCCGGCCGGCACCAGCTCGACGATCTGGCCATCTTTGATCACGATTCCGCGCTCGGCACCGTCGGCGAGGATAGCCAGGGGATCCCTGATCCAGATCGGCTTTGCGTCGCTCATGAACCCGTTTCTCCTCGCCCGTGTTATCGACTGGCCTGCAAGGCGGAGGCCAGCCCAATCGCGTGATTGCTGCGACTTGTTGTTGCCACTTGGCGCTGGTCTTGCAAGACTTTCCCTCAGCACAAATCACTCGGTGCAAGCGTTGGCGCAGCCATGGACTTGAATACCATCACAGCGGTCGCCCATCCGCAAACGCGTTCCCAACTGCCCGTTTGGACGTCAGGTGATGCTTGGCTCGCAGGCGGCACCTGGCTGTTCTCCGAACCGCAAACGCACCTCACGCGGCTGATCGATCTCACCGATCTGAGCTGGCCGGCACTGACGATCACCGATACCCATCTCACTATCGCCGCCACCTGCACCGTCGCACAGCTCGATGGACTTGCCTGCCCGCCGGACTGGCTCGCAGCACCGCTGATCGGCCAGTGCTGCCGGGCCTTCCTCGCTTCATTCAAGATCTGGAAGACGGCAACGGTCGGCGGCAATCTCTGCATGTCGCTGCCGGCCGGACCGATGATCTCGCTCACGTCAGCGCTCGACGGCGTCTGCACCATCTGGAAGGCCGGCGGCGGCGAGCAGACGATTCCCGTCGTCGACTTCGTCACCGGAAACCAGCGCAACCGCCTGACACCAGGCGACCTGATGCGGCAGATTGATATTCCGATTGCCGCGCTGAAGCGACGTTGCGCGTTCCGCCAGATTTCGCTGGCGCCGGTCGGCCGCTCTGCGGCGCTTTTGATCGGTAGCGTGGATGCCGATGGCGCGCTGACGCTGACGGTAACAGCATCGACGGTGCGGCCGATCCGGCTATCCTTTCGCAAGGCCCCGGATGCGGGCGCACTTCGCGACGCGATCGAGCAGCAAATCACGGATGATCTGTACCACACCGACATCCATGGCAAGCCGCTCTGGCGCAAGTACATGACGCTGCGGCTCGCCGAAGAGATTCGCGGCGAACTCCTCGGGGCAACGCCGTCATGAGTTTCGAGGTCAACGGCAAGCCATTTTCGCAAGAGCCCCGCGCCGGCCAGTGCCTGCGCACGTTTCTGCGCGAGCTCGGCCATTTCGGCGTGAAAAAGGGTTGCGATGCCGGCGATTGCGGTGCCTGCACCGTGCTGCTCGACGGCGAGCCCGTACATAGCTGCCTGATCCCGGCGTTTCGCGCCGAGGGGCGCACCGTCACCACGATCGAAGGTCTTGGCGGCGACAGCGGCGCGCATCCGATGCAGCAGGCCTTTCTCGATGCGCAAGGCTTTCAATGTGGCTTCTGCACCGCCGGCATGATCCTGACCTGCGCCTCGCTGAACCAGGCCCAGCGCACCGATCTCGGCTCCGCGCTGAAGGGCAACATCTGCCGCTGCACCGGCTATCGCGCCATCGAGGATGCGATCCTCGGAAAAAACAATGTCGAGGAGAGCGTCGAGCCCGGCGCCGCATTCGGCCGCAGCCTGCCGGCACCGGCTGGACCCGAAATCGTGCGCGGCAAGGCGCGCTACACGTTCGACACAGAGATCGACGGCCTGCTGCACATCAAGTTGCTCCGCTCGCCGCATGCCCACGCGAAAATCGTCGCGATCGACAAATCGGACGCCCTTCGCGTTCCCGGCGTGCATGCGGTGCTGACGCATGAGGATGCGCCTTCGGTCCTGATCTCGACCGCGCGGCACGAGAAGGACTGGATGGACCCCGAGGATACGCGCATCCTCGATGACGTCGTCCGCTTCATCGGTCAGAAGGTCGCCGCCGTCGTCGCCGAGAGCGAAGCCGCCGCCGAGGAAGCGTGTCGCCGGCTGAAGGTCGACTACGAGATCTTGCCTGCACTGATCGATCCTGAACAGGCGATGGCGCCGGGTGCTCCGATCATTCATCCCGATCGCACCATCGAAAATCGCGTCGCCGATGCCCAGCGCAACCTCGTTGCGGAGACACGAGGCGAGTTCGGCGACGTGGCGGCAGCGCTCGCCACATCCGCCGCCACCTACGAGGCCACCTTCCACAGCCATCGTGTGCAGCATGCGGCGCTGGAGACCCATGGCGGCCTCGCCTGGCTTGATGACGCCGGCGTGCTCAATGTCCGCACCTCGACGCAAGTCCCGTTCCTGACCCGGCGCGCGCTGTCGGATATCTTCCAGCTTCCCGTCGACAAGGTCCGCGTGTTCTGCGAGCGCGTCGGCGGCGGCTTTGGCGGCAAGCAGGAGATGTTCGTCGAGGACGTTCTGGCGCTCGCCGCGCTCAGGACCGGACGCCCGGTGAAGCTGGAGCTGACCCGCGAGGAGCAGTTCATCGCGACCTCGACGCGGCACCCGATGCGGGTCCACATCAAGGCCGGCGCCGATGCCGACGGCAAGCTCACCGCGCTCCAGCTCGAGGTGCTCTCCAACACCGGCGCTTACGGCAATCACGCCGGCCCTGTGATGTTCCACTCGCTGTCCGAGTCGATCGCGGTCTATAATTGCCCGAATAAAAAGGTGGACGGCTTCGCCGTCTATACCAACACGGTGCCGGCGGGCGCGTTTCGCGGCTATGGCCTGCCGCAGACGCTGATCGCGGTGGAGGCCGCGATCGACGAACTGGCAAAGCAGCTCGGCATCAGCCCCTATGACATGCGCCGGCGCAACATCGTCAAGCCCGGCGATCCCATGCTGTCGCCACCACCGTCCGAATTTCACGACGTGCTCTACGGCTCCTACGGGCTCGACCAATGCCTCGACCTCGTCGAGCGCGCGATGCAGGTCGATAGGCCACAGCCGGACTTGTCCCCGGAATGGCTGATCGGCGACGGCGTCGCACTGACCATGATCGATACGGTGCCGCCGGCCGGTCATATCGCGGATGCGATGATCGCGCTCAACGACGACGGCGGCTTCGACCTCACCGTCGGCACCGCCGAGTTCGGCAACGGCACCAGCACGGTGCACCGGCAGATCGCGGCGACGATGCTGGCGACCACCGTTGACCGCATCCACCTGCGCCAATCCGATACGGCACATGGTGGCCACGACACCGGCGCCTATGGCAGCGCGGGCACCTTCGTCGCAGGCAAGGCGACGCATGCCGCGGCCATGCAGCTTGCAACCGAGCTGAAGGCGGCGGCGGCAGGCGCCTGGCTGTGCGATGTCGGAGCTTGCACCCTCGAACGCGAGGCTGTCGTCAGCGGCGTGCGTCGGATGTCCTTTGCCGAACTGGCGAAGCTTGCGCGCGAGCGCAAGCAACCGTTCGCCGCCAGCGGCAATTCCGGCGGCACGCCGCGCTCGGTCGGCTTCAACGTGCAGGGTTTTCGCGTGGCGGTGAACAAGGGCACCGGGGAGCTCAAGATTCTCAGGAGCGTGCAGGCGGCGGACGCGGGCGTCGTCGCCAATCCCATGCAGTGCCGCGGCCAGGTCGAAGGCGGCGTCGCGCAGGCGCTCGGGGCTGCGCTTTACGAGGAGATGGTGATCGACGCGACCGGCCGCGTCACCAATCCGAAATTCCGCGACTACCATTTGCCGTCCTTCGCCGACGTTCCGCGCACCGAAGTCTTTTTCGCCGAGACGTCCGACACGATCGGACCGCTGGGCGCGAAGTCGATGAGCGAGAGCCCTTATAATCCGGTCGCGGCCGCACTCGGTAACGCCATCGCGGATGCGACCGGCATCCGCTTCACCGCGCCACCCTTCAAGCCGGACCGGCTGTTTCCGGCGCTGCTCGAGAAGTTCGGTTAGGCACATATTTCGGGGGCTGCGTTCATGACCAGTGAAGTCCATCCCGTCAACGAGGTTTTACCGGTCCCCCGCCTGCTCGCACTCGGGCTTCAGCACGTCCTGGTGATGTATGCCGGCGCGGTCGCGGTGCCGCTGATCATCGGACGCGCGCTGAAGCTGCCACCGGAGGACGTCGCCTTCCTGATCAGCGCCGATCTGTTCGCCTGCGGGCTTGCGACGCTGGTGCAATGCCTCGGCTTTCCCGGCGTCGGCATCCGCCTGCCGGTGATGATGGGCGTGACGTTTGCCTCCGTCGGCCCGATGCTGTCGATGGCCGCCGCGCCCGACATCGGCCTGCTCGGCATCTACGGCTCGGTGATCGCTGCCGGCCTGTTCGGCATCATCGTCGCGCCATTCGTCAGCCGGCTGCTGCCGCTGTTTCCGCCCGTCGTCACCGGCACCATCATCCTGGTCATCGGCATCTCGCTGATGCGCGTCGGTATCAACTGGGCCGGCGGCGGCCTGCCGACGCTGACGAAGGTCGTCGACGGCGTCGCCGGCAGCTTTCCCAATCCAGCCTATGGGCAGCTGCAGGGCCTCGGCATTTCGCTGTTCGTGCTGCTCTTCATTCTCGGCCTGATCAAATGGGGCACCGGCTTCCTTGCCAACGTCTCGGTGCTGCTCGGCATCATCGCCGGCGCCGTGCTCGCGACCATCCTGGGCGTGATGCATTTCGACAAGGTCGCCGCGGCGTCCTGGGGCGCGATCGTGATCCCCTTCCGCTTCGGCATGCCGCAATTCCATCTGGTGCCTGTTATTACCATGTGCGTCGTCATGGTCGTGGTGATGATCGAGTCGCTCGGCATGTTCCTCGCGCTCGGCGATATCACCGGCAAGTCGATCGATCGCGAAGCTCTGAGCCGGGGCTTGCGCGCCGATGGCGTCGGCACGCTGCTCGGCGGCATCTTCAATACCTTTCCCTACACCTCGTTCTCGCAGAATGTCGGCCTCGTCTCGGTAACAGGCGTACGCTCGCGCTGGGTGACGATCACAGGCGGTGGCATCATGCTCGTACTTGGGCTGTTGCCGAAGCTCGCCGCACTGGTCGAGGCGGTGCCGCTGGTCGTGCTCGGCGGCGCGGGCCTCGTGATGTTCGGCATGGTCGCAGCGACCGGCGCGCGCATCCTCACTGCGGTTGACTTCCGCAACAACCGCTACAATCTCTTCGTCGTCGCGATCTCGATCGGCTTCGGCCTGATCCCGCTCGCCGCGCCCGGCTTCTTCCGGAATCTGCCGCATGATCTCCAGCCGCTGCTGGAGTCCGGCATTTTGCTCTGTGCGGTGGTCTCGGTGCTGATGAATGCCTTCTTCAACGGCCTCAGCGGCGGCGCTGCGGCCGAGGCCGACGCCGCGTCCGTCGCCTCGTCAGCGCAGCATGTCTAACTGCCGCGATAGGTCGAATAGCTCCACGGTGTGACCAGCAGCGGCACGTGGTAGTGGTTTTCCGGCTCGCTGATCGCAAAGCGCAGCGGGATCTCGTCGAGGAACGGCGGCTCTGACAACGGCACGTTGCGCTCGGCGTAATATTTGGCGACGCTGAAGCGGAGCTCGTAGCGGCCGATCGGCAGCGGACGGCCACCGATCAACGGCTGGTCGGTACGCCCGTCCGCATTGGTGACGGCGCGCGCGATCACGCGGCTCTCGCCGAGATTCGCGAGCTCCACGAGCTCGACCGCAATGCCGGGCGCGGGCTTGCCCGCGTGATTGTCCAGCACATGCGTCGAGAGCCGGCCATGCACTTTCAGCTTGTCATCGGCCGCGACGAGTTGATCGAGCCGCAGCGCAGAGATGCGGCCGATCTCCTCGATCGCACGTCGCGTCTCGGTCTTGGCGATATTGCGCAACCGCGTCTCGAAGTCGCGCAGCACGGAATCCTTGGTGTGACGGCGCACGCAGACGATATAGGGGATGCCGAATTTTTCACGATAGGCGTTGTTAACGCGCTCGAACGCCGCGTATTCGGCATCCGAAAGCCGGTCGAGGCCGGCGCCGTTCTGCTCGTCGGTCGATTCCGCCGTGAGGCCCGCCGCACGCTGGGTCTTGTTGGCGAGATCGGGATGCGCCCGGATCAGCGCCAACTGCACGTCGGGTTCGGCACTCTGGATCGCCGCCATCAGCGCGGCATGCAGCTGATTGATGCCGGTGAACGGCCGCTGCGCCGCGAGCTGCTCGGCGATCCACGGCGAATATTCGACGACGTTGGCAAGCGCGGCGACGAACGTGGCCTTATCAGCAGCATTGAGGTCGAAGAGCGAGATTTGCGACATTTCTCACCCGATCTCGAACGCATCGGCGGCAAGATGCGCATGCTTGTCGTGCCAATGCTGCGCGATCTGGAGCCGCGTCGGCACCCAGACGCGTTCGTGCTTGCCGATGTAATCCAGGAAGCGGATCAGCCCCGCGGCGCGGCCGGGCCGGCCGGCGAGACGACAGTGCAGCCCCACCGACATCATCTTCGGCGCGCTCTCACCCTCGGCGTAGAGCACGTCGAAGGCGTCCTTCAGATAGGTGTAGAACTGCTCGCCTTCCGCAAACCCCTGCGGGTTGATGAAGCGCATGTCGTTGGCATCGAGCGTGTAGGGAATGACGAGCTGCTTGCCGTTCGCGCCCTTGACCCAATAGGGCAAATCGTCGGCATAGGAGTCGCAGAGATAGAGGAAGCCGCCCTCCTCCATCAACAGACGATTGGTGTTGATCGAGGAGCGCCCGGTGTACCAGCCGAGCGGCCGCGATCCGGTCGCCTCAAGGTGGACGCGGATGGATTCGGCGATCTCGGCGCGCTCCTGCGCCTCGGTCATGTCCTTGTGCTCGATCCATTTCAGGCTGTGGCTGGCGATGTCCCAGCCTGACTCCTTCATGGCAGCTACGATTTCCGGATTGCGCTTCAGAGCGGTGGCAACGCCGAACACAGTCGTTGGCCACTTCCGCTCTTCGAACATCCGCCACAGCCGCCAGAAGCCGGCGCGCGAACCATATTCGAACATCGATTCGATATTGGCGTGGCGCTGGCCCGGCCAGGGCTGCGCACCGAGCACGTCGGACAAGAACGCTTCCGAGGCGCGGTCGCCGTGCAAAATATTGTTCTCGCCGCCTTCCTCGAAATTGACGACGAACTGCACCGCGACCCGCGCGTTGCCAGGCCACTCCGGATGCGGCGGGTTGCGGCCGTAACCGCGGAGATCGCGCGGGTAGCGGGGTTCAGTCACTCAGACTTCCTCGAAGCGGATCGGCAGTGCGCCCTTCCACAGCACGCTCTTGCCGAGGGTCGCGAGATTCTCGAGGCCCGAGGTCACAGTGATGAAGTGATTGCCGGCGAGCTGGCCCATCTTGCTCGCGAAGCTCACGCCACCATAGGCCATCAGGATCTCGGTCTCGCTGATGCCGCCGGGATAGAGGATGATCTGGCCCGGCGCGGGATAGCTGGTGTGATTCTCGTAGCCGACGCCGAAATCGAGATCGCCGAGCGGCATCCACACCGCCTCGCCGCTCCAGCGCACATGGATGATGTGGCTCTCGAACGGCAGCGCTTTCCGGAACGCCGCAACAGTCTTGGGCGCCGCCTGCTCCTCGAAGCGGGCATCGAAGGTGAAATCGCCGGCACGGATAACGAGTTTGCTCATCTCATCTCTCTGGATCGGGGGCCAAGGCCCCACGGGGAATTTTCAAGCAAAGAGCATTCCATCGGGCATCGCGCAAGGGGCGAAGCCGCATCACCTGCGGTCGTAGGACCAGCCGAAAATGCCGCTCCGCCGCACCTCCGGCTCCGCCTCGGCGGCGGGCGCGGCCGAGGGCGGCACCTCCTTCAGTTCCGCCTGCGGCGGTGGCGGGGGCGGCGCCGGCAGGTTCTCGCATTTCATGGAATAGACCAGCTTGCCGTCCGCGGTGCGCCCGATCGGGGCGCAGGGGTCCGGATGCGCCGCCGTGCTCTTCGGGGTGAGCTTGACCTGCGCCGCTGCCGGCGAGGCGATCAGGAGAAGGACCAGCAGATATTTCGACATCGTTGTCGCCAGAAAACCGAATTTGGCCCATTGAACCGGATTGCGGGGGGCAAGTCCATCGGCGGCATGGGGGCGATTGCCGAATATTTAGCCGGGACCAAAAAATTGGCTCGCCCCTTCGTGAAGGCGGTGCCGCCGATCGTGAAGCCAGCGCGGCTGATATTCGGCGAGGCGCGTCGCCATGTCGTGCGCGACGGCGAACACACGAGAGGTTTTCTTTCTCACAGCCGGAGCCGCCGTCACGGGAGAAACAACCATGCGAAAGACATCTGCCATTCTCGGCGCCACCCTGATTGCCGCCGCCACCATCCAGACCGCCGCCGCGAGCGATCGTCACCACGTCCGCAAGGCAAAGCCCGCCCCCATCACCCAATCGGTCCGCGACTCCAATGCGCTGTGGCCGTCGCAGCCGACCACGCCCGACTGGCAGCGCTACGAAAATGGTGCGATGTCGGCGCCGGCGGGACGGTGATGCCGGGCGCATAGAGCGATCGAGCACGACTGCTTGAACGCCGGCAATGCAAATGGAGCAATGACGACACCGCCAGCTCCGTCATCCTGAGGTGCGAAGCATGGGACGCAAAGCGTCCCATGGGGAGCCTCGAAGGATGCACGGCCGCGATGCAGCCGGGCCGTCGCCCTTCGAGGCTCGCCGAAGAGGCGAGCGCCTCAGGGTGACGGTGAGAAATTTGAGAACACTCCTTCGACATCGTCATTGCCCGCGCAGCGAAGCAATCCAGGGTGTCTCCGCGGAGAAACTCTGGATTGCTTCGCTGCGCTCGCAATTGTGCAAGTCCACTAATTCGCTGATCGAGAAATTTCGGTTTTAGCGGCGGCAAAATCTTTTGGAGATTTGCCGCCAAGGGCCTGATGGGGCCTGAAGTTGT
>Ga0307510_10012232_pt1 | contig 10175 bp, 4 predicted proteins | sample 12_EM_MG_FD_207224 | JGI IMG/M metagenome (GOLD analysis project Ga0307510, IMG submission 207224) | Populus trichocarpa ectomycorrhiza microbial communities from riparian zone in the Pacific Northwest, United States - 12_EM | ecosystem: Host-associated > Plants > Roots > Unclassified | place...
GAGCAAACCCCACCCCCCTCCCATGTCTCTCAATTCTCGCCCGCCGAGCATTAACTCAGCATCAATCACTATTTTACTTGTGTTTTGCTTCCTTACTTCCTGGCCACTTGGTCCTCCATATACTTTCTTATATTTTGGAAAAAAGGAAAAAAGACAAATCTTAGCCGAGAGTGTGGTAGCTTTTTATGCCTCTTTCCTTTTGGTTTTCTTTCCCTTTTTTTGTATCGACCCTTTACAAGTAGAATTCACTTGTGAGAGCTCTGTGGAAATCGATATGGCTTGTACTCTAGTTAAAGTGCCGTGGAGTGATCTGTTTCTCATCTGGCTGAGGGTATCCATGAGGTAAGTTGTACTAGGGGGCGAATGCGCGCTCACATTATTTAGGTGTTGGAGCTTATGAAAAATGTGAACTTGTTGTCGTCTCCTGGTGTATCAAGAAGACACTCTAGCTCGGATCACCATCTGCTTCAAGTTGAGTGGGATTGGATTTACGATACCGGCAGTGCATCGCATAAAGTTCAGCTCAACATACTACATAGTGAAGTATATAGCATGGTCTCCTCGGGGCCTCAATGAAGTTGGAAACAATTTGCTTCTCTCGCACCGGGTCTAAGGACTTAGGGCGAAAAAACCTAACTTCTCTAGCAATGTGGGATCTGGCAGGAAGTTCCCTCTTGTATATTCAATTAAGTCAGAGGTATCTGCTGTTTCAATTTCTTCTCGCTTTTTTTTAATTTTTTTGTTTTGTCATTCCATTCAGCCCAGCTTACTAAGGAAGCCTCGTTGTTGCTGCTAGATGTGTGGTTGAGACAGAAGGGGGAAAAAGTCTGTTCAATTGACTTATTAGATTCCCTGATGTCTCATCTCGGAAGGTTGTAATACAGAATAGACGGTGGTCTAGTAATGAAAGGAGAAGAACACGATTGTAATTACTGATAAGAGACGGGAAAAATAAAAGATAATTGACGACGACAGAAATAAATGAGTATAAATTATGCGCCACGGGACTCCATCCCTTCTCGTACTTGAACCCACGTTTATATATTTAGCTTATCCATGAAAGTCTCGCCCACGTTCACTCTTCATGTATGATACAGTAATCATCTATGAAATGTGGGCGAAAATATGGTTGATAAGGAAAAGGAGGGACTGGTGAAAGCGAGAAAATAGAAGAGAAAAACTAAGGAGGAAACAATCATGAAGGAGCAGATCACTTTTCCGAGGAGGAGTCGAGTGCTCGGGGGAAGGAGTTGGGGGGGTGAAGGGGAAACCGGAGGGGTAGATTGAGGGGGGGGTTGAAGTAAATGGGACGGATCAGGTGAAGGACGCTCAGGGACTTTGTCGATATCCACAGGGACGGCAAGGGAGGGTTTAGGTGCTGAGAGCAACTCTACAACTCTTGAATTCCCATGCGAGGCAGCTAATTGGAGGGCTATTTCGCCGTTGAGGTCTGGTATGTCAGGATTGACATCGTCTCGTTCTAATAGCAGCTTGACTACTTCCGCGTGCCCGCTCTCCGCAGCCCATGCAAGTGGTGTCTGGCCATATTCGGTGTCTGTGGTGTTGGGATTGATGTCCTCACGTTCCAATAGCAACTTTACTACTCCCTCATACCCGCCCTTTGCAGCCAACAAGAGTGGTGTCTGACGGTATTTAGTGTCTGTGGTGTTGGGATTGACATCCTCTCGCTCCAATAGCAACTTTACTACGCCCTCACGCCCTCCCTCCGCAGCCAACGAGAGTGGTGTCTGATCGTATTCAGTGTCTGTGGTGTTGGGATTGACGTCCCCTCGCTCCAATAGCAACTTTACTACTCCCTCATGCCCATTCTCCACAGCCCACGAGAGTGGTGTCTGACCGTATTCAGTGTCTGTGGTGTTGGGATTGACGTCCTCTCGTTCCAATAACAACTTTACTACTCCCTCATGCCCTCCCTCCGCAGCCAACGAGAGTGGTGTCTGACCGTATTCAGTGTCTGTGGTGTTGGGATTGACGTCCCCTCGCTCCAATAGCAACTTTACTACTCCCTCATGCCCATTCTCCACAGCCCACGAGAGTGGTGTCTGACCGTATTCAGTGTCTGTGGTGTTGGGATTGACGTCCTCTCGTTCTAATAGCAACTTTACTACTCCCTCATGCCCGTTCTCCACAGCCCACGAGAGTGGTGTCTGACCATATTCAGTGTCTGTGGTGTTGGGGTTGACGTCCCCTCGCTCCAATAGCAACTTTACTACTCCCTCATGCCCTCTCTCCGCAGCCAACGAGAGTGGTGTGTCACCATATTTGGTGTCTGTGGTGTTGGGGTTGACGTCCCCTCGTTCCAATAGTAGCTTTACTACTCCCTCGTGCCCGTACTTCGCAGCCAACCAGAGCGGTGTTATGCCATATTCGGTGCCCGCTGTATCGGCCTCGGTATCCTTTCGTTGTAATATCATCGCTACAACATCCGAATGGCCTCCTACAGCTGCCCACGCGAGCACCGTTCTACCTTTAGCATCGGTTGCATTTATATCCCATTCCTTCATCGCCAATAACGTAGCAACTATCTCCACAATCCCGAAAAATGCCGCTCCATGGAGCCCTGTGGGGCCCTTAAGGTCACGCCTCTCATAGAAATCCTCCCAAGAGCTCTGATATTCGTAGCATCGTAGAAAGAGCAGTTGAGAAGATATATGCTGTTCGAATTCAAGCAGATGCTTCAGTGCAAGAGGAGCCAGACTCCCGACCCCCCCCTTCCTCATGTGCGTTCCCCAGTAGCCGGAAGCATATCTGGCAAAGGGGAGGGCTGATAGAGTCGAACTAAGAGGTGAAAGTTCCTGGACACACCGAAAACCGAGGTAGGTCAAGCAAACCTCCGCCATCACTGAGTGTGGGCTTTGGAATAGGCTTAGGTTATCGGATAAATACTCTTGTAAACTGAAATGGACAAGCCGAACGGTGGAGGAGGATGCCTCAACCGTGATAAGACCCAAAGAGCACGCTAGGAGTGTTCGAATTGTAGGAACGTTTTCAACATCCAGATCGGTGGATCCTATCTTTACCCCTAAGGCATGGCATAGCTCGGTGGTGTGTAATGGTCGCTCCGAGCTCAACACCCACATCAGGGCTTCCATTCCGACCCTGGATCTACTCCCCTTCTGGGCCTTTATTCGTGTTAGGGTTGTCGCGTATGCATCTCCCAAATGATTGCCCTTTGTCATCTCGTTCAACTTCTGTCTTCTATCTGAGATGGTAACTTCTCCTAGGATAGCGTCGATGTTTAACGAAACAAGAAGGAATCTGGGGACCGTCATTGGTCAATATAGAGTGATGCATAGAGTGGTAAGCTTGGATGTTCTTACATTTCATGGATTCTTTCGGGAATAATTTTCAAGATATCCGCATGCAAAGTATCCGACATCGCGTCCCGCATAGTGTCCATCTCCAACTTCTTCTCTAAATATCTTTCAATCTCACGCGCGCTCGGACTGATTGGTGCTGTAACCCCAGTGGTGAAATATCTTAAAATTTCAGCCTCAACATGAGGCCTCCCGGTGGCAAATATTCGTGTCCTCGGGGACCCCCGAAGGATGTCCTTCAGTGACACAAGGAGCTCCGGTAGATTCTTAGGAAGGCACTCATCCAATGCATCGATACAGATGAAGACCGGCGGTAATGTGGCAATAGCCCGCTTCAGCATTCGCACCATATCCGGAAGTCGCAGACCACGGCCACCGAGCTCCCTTTTCGACTTTTGAAATGCCGTCTGCATGTGCCCCAGAACTTCATCTCTAGCTACCAGCTGCTTGAGGATGGCTCCCATAATGTTGGCAGTGGTCTGTTCCTTATGGTCGCGGAAGTCACAGTAGAATGCCGCAACCGCAATATCTTCCTTGCTAGGCTCATCACATAGGCTATCGATCACTAATGAACTAATATTGCCACCTGTCAGTAATAGCTCCCACTTGTTCGCGGGGGCCAGCCATTTACCTTAGAAATGTCTTTCCCACTCCTGGATTCCCGTAGCAAAACAACACGGCCTTATCAGCCCCACCTTCACCACTTCTCCACTCCCGAAACTCGCTTGATTCCAAAAACCAGCTCCCCACACTATCAAACCTGTCGGTACGCACATCCTGGTGCCTTCTGCGGGGGTCCAGTGGTGAGAGCCATCGCATAATCTCTGGGCTCTCATCGGCTATGACTTGGTTCAGATTGCCGATATTATTGTAGCTGTTCGAGACGTTATTGCAGTTGACATTACCGCTGTTAGCAGAGTGCGTATATGCTGTGAATTCCATGATGGCCTATCTGAGGTGTTGATCGTCGATATGTCACAGTGGTAAGCCAGATGGCGATATGGGGGGAGTTTCATTAATGAGCCAGCCGGCTGCCGGCTGAAAAAGCGGCGGTGTGGCTCCTTTTGCTAATCACTATCCAATCATTTACCGCCAAGCAATCACTTGTATAAGAGCCTCATGATCCAAGCTCACGGAATAGCACCGCCACTTATGCTCCGGTAGAGGGGCAATCTATTCTCCAAGTTCCCAATGGAATGTACTCGAGTACTCGAGTGGTCTAATATCCTATCGAGTGGGCTCAGTATCCCAGGTCACTCTGCAGTATTTATTAGAATAACCAACCAGTTTAAGTATTATATTGCTAAACACCCAACATTCCTCATCAATCAGGAAACTGTCCCAATCGTGAGGCAAACTACTATCTGCCGGATTCTAATTGTGTTTTCTTTGGTATTAACGTTCTAAAAGAAATGCAACTTCGGTACATGCTCAGTGAGATAGGCTGACATGTAATTTTTCGCCAAGCTACAGTAGATATCCCAATCAGCAACTAGCCTAACCGCCAATCGGATATTCCCTAAGTTACTAAGCTAGTTCGTGGCTGGAATAGAGCATATCTGGTATCATGAATGCTTCCTGGAAAAAATTCAAGTGATAACCTACCTATCGCAGAGCTGTTAGACCCCGCAATGATGTGGCGTATGGTACAAGTACGTTGATTACCGATCTGCCGACTAACCAGAGCGCAGGGATGTCTAATTGTTAGGACTTGGACGGTGTCGCGATAGGAAACTCCTTGGGAGCAAGATCGCGTAATACCCGTAATTTCATCACATATACCGGTACAGTAAAACGGAGCCCTACTGCACAACACTTAAATCCGAGGCTCTAGCTAATTTTTGGTTGTAATCAATAGCCGTCCTTGTCACAATTATCACTACATTACTAGTATGATACTGAACAGCTGTGTGGACCTAGGAGAACTGAGAGACAACTAGCGACCTCAGGCAAAATGGCTTACCAGTCCAAGTAGACTAGCATAGTCTCCAGGGCCTGGAGAGATTTGGAAGCAATTTACTGACTGTGCAGTTGATCCGAGACCTGGAGCCCAGCACCTGGCCCCGCGGAAATGCGTGGAGGGCAATCTCTTGTATTTCTGCTTGGTTAGACATATTTGTGGATTCCATTTTTTGCTCTGTTTTTGTTTTCCTTGTTCTTTTTTTCGTCCGGGATACTATGGATGCCCCGCCGTGCTCCACGTAGGGCAGAGCAGGGGGGAGAAGGAGATAGGCTTAGGTAGGCTGTCGGATGATCAGATCACGTTTCTTGATAAGCTGCCGGCACACAATCGAACTAGCCAGGCCTCAATCGAGACCTCGAGCCTCAGAGCTTGACAGGTGTCGGCTCACTATGCTTTTTTGCTGTTGTTTTCGCTTTCTTCCTCTTCTAACCCGGCCGGCCTTTCACGGGTTGCTGCGCTTTGGGCGGGTTGTCGGGCTCACTCCCAGCAGATACAGTGAGAAACAAGGTGTAATGTTGAGTTGCAGCATAGGGACGCGGCATTATCAGAGAACACGCGGTTCCCCAAACAAGAGTTTGCGGGTCCGATATATGCGGGCGGTGAGATATGAGTCTTGAAAACCTCCTCCCGTTTGTCACACACAGGCCTTAATTGCAACATTAGATGGTATCGCGTCGCCCTATATGAGTATGGCGGGATATTATAGTGCGTAGTACGCAAAAAGGGGAATCTATGAGTAGAAAACAAGGTCCTAACTAAATTTAGATCTAGCAGAGGAGATAGAACCCCTAGCAAAAGTTAACGACTTTATAGCATAAACTTATATAACTAATCAAGCTAAATCCTACAAACTGCGCTAGCGGTGCCCGATTAACCACATTGTGTCCATCCCCATCCCATCCAAACCCAACAACACCACGGGACCTGCATCAACACATGAATCATACTGATAGATGATTAACAAGCATAGCGTTCGGAAACAACTGAACTCGAAGGAGAATTAGAATTAGAACGGGAAAGGCTCATGAAGTGAAGCCGTAGACCCCAGCAGGCTGGAAGGCCATGTCTGAGCAAATTAGCGCAGAGATGCTGTAAGATACAAAATCTCCGTCTTCAAGGAGGCTGGGCGAAAAGAAAAATACTCCCCAGGCATTAAACCATGCTGGTGACCGGGTCTTTCCGGAGACCTAGGAGCCCAGCCACGCTCCCGTGTCCGCTATCCAGGATGTCGGTGTTTGACGGCTCATGTCCTGCCTGTCAGGGTTGACACCGCCCCCCCTAAAACCACACTCACTACCCTGCATGCGCCCTCCCCGTAGCCGTCGGCCGCTGTGACATCGAGAACGGGGTCGACATCTTTTCGCGCTAGCAACCCCCCCGTTGTAACTTAGTAGCTTCACAACTCCACCTTGCCCTCTCGTGGTAGCCTCCGCGAGCGCGGTTCGGTTGCGCTCCAGTGCGCATCAGGTTCGTCGGGGTTGATACCTTCGTGGTCTGGGAGTGGCTTCACTACTTTCTCGTACCCATTCCCACCGGTCCACCAGAGTGGTATGGGCTGCCGCGTTTCCGACTTGGCTCCGCTGCCAGGGTATCTCTTTTTCCCCCTCCTCTAGGCCGACTGAGTGCTGTGCTCAAGTACTATGGAGTACTTAGGGTGTTGTGGGGTATGGGTGTTGAAACCGCCGTTGATCATGAGTATGGGAATTTAGTGCGATCATCTAGTTGCAGGGGGTGCGCGCTCGGGAGATGCGTCTCTTGGCACTTGCGGCATCCTTGTCGCTTACACCATCCATAGACGCAACCTATCGGCAACCAGGTAACGATCGCCTACCTGTGCTCGAGTACAGTACAGTACCAGTGCAGTGCTCAAGCACAGGAAAGCAAAAGATTCCTCCTTCATTTATGATAGCACATGCATTGTGGTGGCCGACCCACTTAGTGCTTGCCTCCTAGTTGACCTTTGACAACCCCGACAAAACCCTTTTTGTGGGAAGCCCGCAAATAAGCACTGGGGCTGTACTGTACTCGAGTACTGTACTGTACCGGTATTCAATCCACCATCCATAGTACCGGTACCGGTATCATACTGCACGGTACAAGAGAAGTGGATGAACAAATAAAGGTGTGGATATAGCAAGTAGAAGAACAAGTGTCTAGAAGAAAAAACTATCTATAATCTAGAGAAACCCTACTCTGCTAAAATCAATTTATCCCCGCTCAAAACTGTTAAACGAAGCTTTGAGGTTCCTTCTCAACCACAGAATCATTTACTGACCTATGGTATGAGATTAGCTTCAATAAATTAACCACAATGGAGGACAACTCCCAAACCTAGTTCCTGGGCTAAATTTTACGGCAGGCAAAAGGGGGGGATGTGCGATGGCGAGTTCCGGAAGGCAGTGGCGCAATCCCCCCAGGATACGGGTCGTGATCGGAGCACTGGCAGGGTGCGTGTATACTGGCGCATTTGAGCTTCCGCAGAATGGTGAGGGAGGTAAGGGCATGTGCCCTCGGCACCAAACCGCGCCGTCATCTGCGGGCTCCTGGCACCACATCCGATCTTTAGCGCCTGCCGGTGTGAGTGGTATGATATCATACTATTCTGTCCGAGAACCCTCGCTCCTTCTAAACCCTGCCAGCAGCCTAAGACAGTAATTTTTCGCTATTCGCCACGCCGGCATCTTCCAATCCGGGTAGCAACCTCACCACTCCCTTATGTCCCTGCTGGTGGGCGGCCTACCAGAGTGGTGTTTAGCCTCATCGATAATACAAGTATTATATACCTACGATAGTTATACTGACCAAGTAGATCACTGGGATTTTTATCAACTAAGTTTTACGATGTAAGCTGAATAATTAACTTTTTGGAACCCGGGTCATGCATCATTTCTAGTCTTGTGATGAGTTTAAGGCGGGCTCCTATTGCATAGAGCCAAAGATGTGGCGGAGCATTAGAATTCCAGTGTTTTGCGACAACATGCAATACTTTCAGTATAATATAGCCTAGTCTCCTCGGGACCTCAATGAGGATGGAGACGATTTGCTATCTGGTATGAGGACTTTAGCCTGAAAACACCTAGCTTCTCGCAATGTGGAGATCTGGTAGGAAGGTCCCTCTTTGATATTCAATTAAGTCAGAGGTATTTGCAAATTTCTTTCTTTCTTCTTTTATTTCTCCTTCTTTCGTCATTCCATTCCACCAAGATTGCTGGGGATGCATCATTGTTGCTGGATGTGTAGCTGAGATAGAAGGGGAAGAAAAAACTGTTTAAGTTGGCTTATTATATCTACTGATGCCTCATTTCGGTATCAAACCTGTCGGTACGCACATCTTGGTGCCTTCTCCGAGGGTCCAGTGGTGAGAGCCATCGCATAATCTCTGGGTTCTCATCGGCTATGACTTGGTTCAGATTGACGATATTGTTGTGGCTATTCGCGACGTTATTGCAGTTGACATTACCGTTGTTAACCGAGTGCGTATATTCTGTAGATTCCATGATGGTCTATCTGAAGTGTTGGTCGTTGATATGTCACAGCGGCGAGCAAGATGGTGATCTAATGGGTTTTTATGGAACGTGCCAGCCTGGCTTAGCTGAAAAAGTGGATGTGGCTCATGGTGCTAAAATTACCACCCAATTACTTCCCTCCAAGTAAATGCCAGACAGAATACGGTACGGTATGAACAAAGATCAAAGGCTGATGATCTAAGCTCAAACTTCATAGAACATAACACCCACACTGATACCAGTCAGAGGTGCAATCCATTCCTCAAGTTCTCAATGCAATGTAGTCCAATATCCTGTCGGGTAGACTCGGTTTCCCTGGTTGCCTCGCACCGTTTATCAGGACAACCGACCAGCTTCAGTACGGTACTGCAAAGCGCCAAATATTCCCCCACAATCAATCAACTATGGCAACAGTTTTAGAGCCGCCGGATCCCAACCGCGTCTTCTTTGGTACAGTACATGCGTACCGAGAGAAATGAGTCTAGTACTCAGTAAATGGTGCTCAATTTTTCCCCAAGTTAGAATATCCCCTAAGCCAAGCGAGTTACTCAGTAGCTAGGATAGAACATATCTGATACCACCAACACTTGCAGGAGAGATTTTCAGTTATAACCCTATTTAGATCTGTTAGATCCCGCGAGGATGCGGCGCACGGTACAAGGGCGTCCATCAATCAACGGTATGCCGACTACCCAGACCGCAGGGATTACTTCCACCTTACTGTTAAGGCTCGCACGGAACCGTGACGATAGACTCCTTGGGAGCACGATCATGTAGCACCCGTAACCTCGTGACGGGTGTGAAATAGAGCGCTAAGTTACTGCACAACACTTAAGCCTTGAAGCTCTAGCAAACTTTTGAGCATAATTAATAGCTGCCCCTTTTGCAACCGCCACTGCATCACTAGTACTGCACAGTGTGTGCCGACATAGGCCAATGGCATGGTGAGGCAAGAGCGAACACTTGAAAGAATCGGAAGATAACTAGTGACCTCAGGCAAACTAGCTTACCGGCACAAGTAGACTAGAGTAGGCTCCAGGACCTGAAGTGAGTTGGAAGTAATTTACCCTAGGAACTGGAATAGTTGAATCTCTCGCCAAGACGTCCGATATTCCCTCTCTTGGATAATGGGGCGAGCGCACAGCGAAAACTGACCCTCTTAGCCCTAACTTAGCGTAAGACCGAAAAAAAAGAAGAAAGTACCAGACCTTACTAGTAAAGGCAACTCCAACTTCCTATTACTCTAATAGCCGGTTACCCTCCTATTCGCTTCGCTCATAGTCGGGAAAACCAAGCGTTACGCAAAAGCAAGTGTTACGCACCTTTTTCTTTTTCTGAGCAGACAGGGTTACATAATACAATATATCC
>Ga0307510_10012233_pt1 | contig 10174 bp, 15 predicted proteins | sample 12_EM_MG_FD_207224 | JGI IMG/M metagenome (GOLD analysis project Ga0307510, IMG submission 207224) | Populus trichocarpa ectomycorrhiza microbial communities from riparian zone in the Pacific Northwest, United States - 12_EM | ecosystem: Host-associated > Plants > Roots > Unclassified | place...
GTCAGCAAAGATGAGACTCACTTAATCGCCCCTGCTTGACCTGCTTCGTTACCAGAGCAAGAGTGGAGAGAACCTCCACCAATATTTTTATGACAACGTTGGTAATGGCTTGCGTAAGAGGGATCCTCGTGTAGATATCAAGTCTGCTGAGGAATCTCTCGATGGACTCGAATAACTCGACAAGAGCATCATAGCTCGCACTGACGTCCTTTACCGCCTAATGCACTTGAACGTCAGAAGGATATAGGAATAAGAGTTGCAGAAAGACACTTACCTCGAGTAAGACTGCAAATGCAGCAAATACCGCATTTGCAGGTGGAAATAGCTATGGAATATGCGTCAGGAACATGAGATGGGAATGACTGCATTGGGACGCACTAGGCCGATACCCTCACCAAGGACAGTACTGGTAGAGAGTTTGTGGAGCACATGGATGGCACACTTGAGTGGCTTCATAATCTTTCCATCTTCTGTTCGGAATTCGCGGAATCTCTGTACATTCTCTTGAAGAAGAGAAGAGATGGAATCCACAGATTTGCACTTCTCGAGTTGTTTGGCAAATGGATGATCGATTAAGTTTGTCCCCGTCTGGGTTGTGTAATCTTGCAAGGCGGAATTGTACAACAAGAGGAACGATGCGGAAGCTGAAACATTCATATCTTGAAAGGAAGAGCTGTAGGCACTGGTGCAGGATGTGTTCTTGGCGAGATGAGGGCAGCTAGATGGCAGGACTCCGTGGTAGAGACTTATGAGCTGGGCAGGAAACGTGTACTGCCTCATGTTCCCATCGATAAGAGTTTCCCACGGGGGCACATGGTGTGCTTGTGAGTATTTCGAGCACAGAAGCGCTGGGATTGTGTTGGAATAGGCTATCATAGACTTGGCGCTCACGCGCACACCGCTGTGCGCTGACCCCTGAATTTTCGGGAGACGGCGCCAGATAAAACCAAAGTGCACACACTGGGAAGGTCATTGGGTTGAACACGCCAGCCAGTATAACGACCAATACGGCCAAAGTCAGCAATTACAGGCACATATAAGACGTTTCGCAGTCCACTGACAGATGATGGTGATTCCAGTGCCATGGCCATTCATGGAATCGTGGGGAAAGTGTGACCGAAACGGTGGTTCATCGGGAGTTGCCGAGAAACCGAATATCGCAATTCGCTTCCGGGCCGAGTCGTGCCCGAATCCCGGGTCTGTCTACGATCCGCGTTTAAGCGGTTTTACTCGCGATGGCCTCGAACCTGAGTCTGATGCGCTGATGCGTTGAACGTCTATTGTCATAATATGTACTGTCGCCATATTGGCCTCATGGGTGCGACACCCTTCCGTCTTTCACACTTCATACCCCAGTGATTCCTCTCGTGCGACCTCCGACAAGGACAAAATATCAATTCACCGATCCACTAGGCAATTGGTTCTCATGCTCGCCTTGACCCTCAACCTTACCCGTTTAATTTCTATACTCCCGGGAAACATTGGCACACTGAACCGCCTTCTGCTTTTCTCATCGGAGACAGGCAACTCTCTGTAAGCTCTTCCCCCCCACCTTCTCTTCTTTTCTCCCATTATCGTTCTTCCCATCCCCAGAATCCCCGATGCAACCACGTCCTCTTCTGAAGACCCCTCGACGGACCGCTCAAGGGTCGCGTCACCTCATCTTCCACATCATCTTCTCAGTTAGAAAGGACTTTACTGTTCCAACCCGAGTGGCTTGCCATCATCAATTTGCTCTTTCACACAACTACCAAGCCCCACCTGCTGTCATTTACCATCTCTCAAATCCAATAGAAGGCCGTGGGACCAGACCATGCATAGACAGGGAGTAATGCTTGATGAGTATCCAAAGGGTCCTTGACAGATAGGTACGCCACATCGTCCTCCTTATCCCTTTGACACCGTCCTCATCGGGCGTCCTCCCTTGATGCGCCACTGATCGCTTGTATGATTCTCAACCCTTTGATGTTTAGGAATATCAGTACACACCTTACACCGATCAGTGTCCGAGAACGATAACATCATGGCGGTAAACAACCTCGACTGCCACACGCATAACGCGCGCCAAGACCCCCGTCAATGCGGTCACGGTTCGTCATTTTCGCTGATGTGTCGTCGGTCTTTTTCCTCGCCTGATATCGCTACCTAGTGGATGACAGAGAGACGCCGCGTACTGACCAGTTCCATGAGTGGGGAGTTCACGACTTGGAACTGGTTGAGGTTCAACTTTGAAACCTTCTTACGAGCGTAGGATACTGCCACCCGTGCGCTGGCCTCCAACCGCACCGGCACCCACATCGCATCCGCAGACGAATCAGGAATCATCAAATACACAAACAACCTCAAGGGATCACCCGCGCATCAAGAAGCCATGCGTGGTCTCAGTTTCTCGCCGAACAACGCACGATTTGCCCAGCTAGCGACGACTCTACTGTGCGTGTCAGGTCTTTCCCGGAGGGCCGAGTGGAACATGTCCTTCCGGGTCACGGATGGGACGTCAAATGCGTCGAGTGGCATCCGACGATGGGCCTGCTCGTGTCCGACAGCAAGGACAACCTCCTCAAGTTCTCGGATCTCGCCCTGGAATCTGGCTCACGATGCTGTATGTGACTTATATTCTGCCTAGTGACATATAACAAACACATGGACGTGATATCCTCTAGCCATTGACACAAGAATATGATTCAAACCCTCGCATGGGCTCCACATGGGAACCTGCTCACAAGTGTATCACGCAACCAAACTGCGCACGTTCGATATTCTCCCTACGAAGGAGTGAGTCCTCCTGCGTGGCCGTAAAGTCTGGTGTGTGTCCACTTCTTCCTCTTTATGCTCCAAGAACTGACAGGCTATCGACGCTTGTGTCCTATCTTCGTATCTGGTAGCTCCGAAGGTCCCCTCCCCGACAGTAGCCCCGCGCCGATTATTCCAACGGCCCCACCATCCTCCACCACCGTCGGCACTGCCACCTCACCAGCATCACAGGCCGGGCCTGCCCTCTCAGCTGCGGCCCCACAGCTAACCCCTCGTGTGATGCTCTCCAAAGCACCCGACTCGATCGTCTGAGCTCTGAGCTCCCACTCGCCCGGCCACCCCCTCATCTCTGCCTCAAACGACCAGTGTCCTGATTTCTCTCAGGTTGTTGAGCTTTCACAACAGGACAGAGAATTATCGCAGGAACTGTAGGAGCCGATGTAGGACATGCGGTGGCGATTCAGTACCCCAGCCATGCCATGTTACCATAATTTCCGACTTGGAAGGCGGCTCACCGCATCTGACAAGCGACCCAGTGCCGCATCGACAGATGCCATGGCAGCTGTCCCAGATTGCCTGTGAGAACCTTGACCCCCAGTGAAAACTGGAACTGAGAAAATATGAGTAAATATGAGTTCATTGGCATTAAGTGGTGCTGGTCTGAGGACTTGCAGTGCAAATCTGAGAAAGTGATGTGACTTCAGAGAACCTCAGATAATTCTGAGTTATAGATCTTATTGTCCGATCCACCACTTGAAAATATGCCTGTGTAAGGTCACCTTACAGTGCATGTGTGTGGCCTGGGAATGACTGTGATCCAAACCCTTTGTGGATTTGCAAGCAAGATGTGGTGGCTGTCCCACTTTTCTTCTCACTTCTTCCTCCCTTCTCCAAAACTACCACCACCACCATTGCCTTCACCAATGTCAACCACCTTGCCATCACTGCAATGTGAAGCCAACCACTACCCTCCTCCTCACCTACAGGCTACCAACTCCTGACTCATTGCTTCCCATCCATACTATCACTGTTCTCCACTTTTGCCTCCAGTTATGCCTGCCTGGCCAACATCACTTAAGTTGTCACCATTGTCTGGAACCTGTATGATCCTGCTCCTTAGCTCCTCTACTAGTCTGACACTTCTTAGTTTGCATTACTTCACCCTTTACAGTGCCCCTTGCCAGCATCATGCCCACTTAGTCCAGGCTCCAGGCCAGTGCTCACTGTTTGGCCCCTCTACCACTTTTTTCAGCCTCCTGAACATCCTGAATCATGACAGGGTCTTTCAAAGTTGCCATTATTGACCCCATTATTGGTTCCATTATTTTCACCATTAAGCTGTTTTTAGAGCCAATTTTCGATTAATGGACTAAATAATGATAAACTTAATGAGCAATTAATGATCAACTTTGAAACCCCCCCCCCAGAAAATGTCAATAATGGGCTGAATAATGAGATCCCTTCGTCTTGTGGACCTGTTGGCATGGTTTCGGCAGCTCCAATTTTTTGAGTCTCCGACCCACCATCGCAATGCATCTAGGGCCGGACTTTGTGTGCACTTGAAAAAAAAACAAGTGCCCAGTCATGACCACTACACAAGGCCAAGGAATTGTGAGCAACAGTCTCACTTCTGTCAAACAGAGGGCAATCACACAAGGAACATTTAAATGGTTAGATTTCTACATGCACTCCACAAGAGCAGGAGGTGTGGTTTATACACATTTGAGTAGCTACAGAGATCTACTATAGTAAGGGCGGCAGTATTGTTGGTATCTCAAGAGGCGATATCGGCGTCATTGGGATGCGATGTCAGTGTCATCGAGCTGTGGTGTTGGTGCGCCTCCTTGCCATCAGGATGCGATGCCAGTGTTATCGGGGTGTGGTGTCGGTGTTGTTGGGATGTGGTGTCAGTGTCGGTGTCAGTGTTGGTGTTGTCGGGACGCGGTGTTGGCGTTGGCATCATTGGGAGGCGGTGTCGGTGTCGAAGTTGTGGATGCTCAGGGACCTTCAGTGTCAGCAACTGCACACAGCACGCCCCACCCTTCCCACTCGATGCGCCCCTCCTGAACATCCACAAAACACTCCCAAAGCGCATGCAGGATGCTGTCCTCTCCACCAACAACAGGTAACACAATACCCTGCACTGCCTTTACCTCCGCTGCTTCCACATCAACACTAGGACCGCTGTCGCTGCTGCTGCACTGCCATCTGATGCACGTGGCGGGGATGACGGCTGCCGTGCTGATGCAGAAGACTTCACGCAGGGTGCCGGATGCCAAGGCCGCGAAGAGCTCAGACATGGTCAGAATGCGCTCGGATATGTATAGGGTGGGGATTTGGGGGAGGTTGGGGTGCGTGGCGGTTGTGTGGTGTCGTCAAGAGGCTATGTGGAAGGAGGGCCCCGTCATGGCCGTTCGTGTGTAGCTGTGAGGCCTGCCTCCCAGCGATACCTGAGATGCCGACAAGACGTGATACGATCTGCAGAGGTGAGGGACAACGAGAGAGTGGGGAATGTACGAATTGCAAAAGAACAATGATAAGCAGCCCATTGGCCTGATTTACCATTGGTCAGTGGCTGGTCAAGAGTCGGATGCATGTAAAAACAAGGCAAGAGAGGGGACAGACCCACATGGCGATGTAGAGAGCAAAAGGGTGGTGGGGTGCGTGTCGTGTGATATTGGAATGACAGCTGTTGAGGCGGTGCGCTCTTGTGGCACAGCTGGCGAAAAGTAGGCGATCTGTGTGTTGTCAGCAGCAGGGTTTGTGTGAAGAGAGCAGTGTGAGAGGGCGAGGAGGTGATAGCGATGGGTGAAGGAGGCAGAGGACAAGGGGGCGTGGCATGCCATGGTGGCAACATGTCGCATTGGGGCCATCACGTGTCATGTCATGGTTGAATGTGGCCGGATGGTGCAGCGTGGCTGGAAGGTTCCAAATAAAACTCCGAACAAAATTGGTCTCATTAATGGAACATGGAATAATGGCCATTAATGAAGTAGGAGCCCTTGAAGGCCATTAATCAAAAAATCACCATTAATCACACCATTATTGAACTCCTTAACAACACCATTAATATTAATGAGAAAAATAATGGAACGAATAATGGTGTAAATAATGGTAACTTTGAAAGACCCTAATCTGGGCTGCACACATCCCTGTATTCCCAGGCATGGGCATTGTTGTCCAGGCCTGTGCTCCTGGACCTCTCTCTCCCTGCAACATGTTTTTTTTTTCTCTTTTCCTGTGGGCTCAGAAACTGGAGATGCCACTGCCATTTAAGTGAGTCCCTTTGCTCACTTGCTTTCTTTTCTGACCACTTGCTTCCCCCTGTCCCCCCTTTCCTACACATTATCCCAACTTCCAACACTAGCTATCCAGTGAGTACAGGCATGGTTCATTCTTGGACCACTCTCTAATCAATGTTTGGACAGTTGCAGTAGTAGTTTGCAGCAGCATATATGGTTCTGGTCATGGCTGCCTATCTTTGTCTCTATATCAATGGCTTCGTTGGCTTCCAGTTCGCTAAGGATGGTACACCGTTATCATTATGGGTGCGGCTGCTTTCCTTCATCTCTATGACAAGACAGCATACTAAAGCCTCCTTGGGTTGTAGCTTTTATGACTCAGTTGCTTTGCTGTCTTCAGAGTCTTGTTTTTTGTCACCATCATGATGTTTAAGGACCCCACTTCTCCACCCAGTCCCTATCCTGATGCCTTCATGAAGTCTGGGGGATTATTAGCAGAGAAGGTGGAGTTGTTTTGGTGGGTACAGCTAAGATCAGATGAGCTCAGAGATGGGGTGCATATACAGTAGAATGATAATATGTATTTTCTGAAATAAGAAGATTCTGAACACCTCTGTAGAGTGCAGCTGAACACAGTGGGACACAGATTGCAACCGAAAATGAGCAATAATCATCCAGATTTGTCGCAGACAACCTCAGATTTCATATGAAAAAGCAACATTTTCTGGCACAGGCCGAGATCGTCAGCGTACTCAGTTCAACTCAGTCGAATGCAGAAAAACTCGGTCCGGCTCAGTTCCGGTTTTCACTGGGCTTGACCCGTTGAATTTGTCTACATCAGTGCGCATTCCACCCGCTTCTGTTCCCTAGCCTTTTGTCATCTGCTTGTCCAAGTTTCACATGAATGGAAATGGCCATGTTAGCGGTTGCAAGGAAAATAAGCAGCCTACTGGCCCATGACTATTTGCAAACTAGGCAAGCACAAGGTCAATTGTCAGTGAGTAGAAATGGACATGGATTTAATAGGTGAAGATGGGAATGTCCAATTGCATCCTGATATAAAAGCATCTGTGGAAGGGTGTACATGGACCGAGGGCACCCAACATGATGACATGTTACCAGAGCACTGTACCCCAGAAGGCAGCTTTATGCAAGACTTGGACATTCCCCTCAGGCACTGAAATGAGTCAGATGTATGGAATTATTTGAGAGGTTGTTACCAAAACCTGGGACATGTGCACAAGGCTGCATGAGAGGGATGTGATGGTGCCATTATCAGCTGCAAGATCGAAGATCATGGCACATCCCAATTTCCAAACTTTGTCTGATTCTCTCTACGATCTGCATTTACCTGCGATGTCTGTGGCCACTTCCCTGTTGATTAGGGAAACCGACGCTCTGCTTGTGACCACTGTCCCAACTGTAAGACTCCTCCCACACATATCTCCAGTGTGGCCTCTCCTCTGAACCCAACATAGTTGCAATATTCATCGACCCATCTTGTTTTCTGATCCAACTAGGAAATTCTTTTTGTCCTTACTCTGACCCCACCCTCACCCTTTTAGTTCCAATGCTTTCAGCAGACTCCAGCATAGCCTTCCTCTTCCTCAGAGGCAGGCACTACCCCTTTCCCATTCTCTTTTTTCCTTCCCTTACCGTCCTTTCCTCAAATTGACACAGCTGTCTCCTCTGGAGATCCCTCCAAGTCAGAGGAATGCTAAGGCATCGCCTGCTTTAACACTCCCACATCACCTGCTCCTGCTCAAATTCAAAACACTTCTTGGCCTCTCCCATCCCAACCCTCACCATCTTCTCATTCCTCTGCTCTCTATCATTTCCCAGGTCATTCAAACCATCCCAGTCCACCTGGTTCCACTCATTTCACTTGGCATAATTGGTGCTCTTCCCACCTTTCGTGATCTGGGCCATCAAGTCTGGTGCCAGATGCAGAACCATCATGAGCTGCCCATCAAACTTAATAAAAAGCCGACATGGGCAGACCCATGCATCTTTGCATGCAATTGGCCTGGTCTGCAAGGGAAAGACTTCAACCTTGCTAGGGATTGGCAGGGGTAGGGTAAACCCCATGGGGTGCTGGGTAGGGTACAGTGGGGTTGGGGTCAGGGTGGAAGTTTGTCCACCCTGCAAAAACCCTCACCCCAGTCTGGGGTACCCCGGGTATTGGATGGTGCATGCCACAGTGTAAGGTATGGACTTGCACTGGCCTCAGATTTGGCCATTTTCAACCACATGACAGTTTCTGCACATCAACGTTCCCTTCACAAGCATGCCTCGTCCCTTTGCCTCTTCCCCTGCCTCCATCGCCTTGCAATTGATGCCCATTCCCTTGTCATTTACATATCCCAACATATCTCACCTCAAATCTTGCTACTGACAACACTTGGATTGCCCAGAGCCACCAGCACAACAGTTGTGTGCTGCCTTGAGAACAGCAAAGTAGGTGGCATAGGCCCAAGCACCATGGCCTTGTTGGATAAGGAGCATTGTCCATAGGTTTCCATGCACTTTCGTACATTTATTGCCTTCTTTTCTTATCAGAACATCCACTCACTTCCTCTTTACCTTAGCATTCCCTTATTTGACCTCACACCTGCTGCCATGCCCCCAAAACTGAACAATGCTGCATGGGTCTGTCGCTGGCAAGACCGACACTTTTTACATTCCTTTTACATTCCTTGATCTCTCACTATCATACTTGTCTTGTAATCGCATCAGCAAACCATATAAATATCTGTGTGCCCACCTTGCTGAAAAGCAGGCAACTGTGGCCCAAGATTCCCCTCCTTCTTGTGTGTGTGCTGGGTGATTGAGCCCCTTCCTCTCCTTCCCTCTTTTGCTTGAATACAACTGCTAGTGGACGCACGATTGCTACTTGCTGTCTGTACCCCAATCTACTCTACGGCACATTCTCAGATCCTCAGGAGCGTGGCCTGGTTCCTTATCTGGTTTCTATTACATCCCCTTCTTCTTGGACTCACACGCAGACACAACATCTGCTATACAATGGATCTGCCTACTCTCTGACTTGCTCCTCAAACCACTTCACTTATCACCACTTCACTCTTGCAGAGACAATGATCGCACAGGACTGGGACCATTTTATAATGACAAAGTATGTGCTACCCGTTGTCTCTACCCAGTGGGGTTTTCTGACCCAACTGACCCAGCAGACCCTGACCCCCAACCTGGAAAAACCCTTACCCTGAGCAGGGGTGGGGGTTTTTCAGGGTCAGGGTCAGGGTCAGCCTTGAGTGACCCCAGGTTTACCCTTGCCAATCCCTAAACCTTGCTGAACTCTGGGCGGAAGCCCAACTCACCACCCTGCCTGAATGCCAGCCCCCCCTCCCACTGAAATCCCTCCCCTTCTGCCTCTGGGATGTAGAACAGGCGAACTGTGCAGATCCACCCTGATGCAAATGGACAGGTGGCACAATCCCGGTTCCCTCCTCTTCTCTTCCCTCTGACCTGGTCCTGGGTGCCTTGACACTTGGACAACGGCGTGCCATGTCGGCAGTCCTTCAAGTTTTCTTCCTCCACTGCTTTTGTGGGGCTTACTTATTAAAAACTGTAACACTCCCTCAGCAGTGTGATGATACACAGAACTCAATCATTATACCTGTAACACTCTAAAGTACAGTTAGTTGTGTGTGTAGGTATAGAGTGTATCCGTATTGAGAACAGGACGGTAAGCCCTCGCATTATCAGTTTTGAAATAACAAAGCACTGATGTCACCCAGGGAAAGCCTGTTTTGTGATGGAACACACTAGTCCGGACACTGCCTTTCTTGATCACATCAGCATGACCTGTCCTAATTGTCGACCCATCGTGACGTTCAATCCATCGCGCCGACAACAGATCGTGGAGCACATTGGTGCTCATGTACTTCATGACCCCTCAGTCGACCGCCTCTCGGAACCATGCAGGCTATGTCTTCGGCCTGCACCCCTTTGCAAGGTCGTTCTGAAGAAGGCGAAAGGACAGGGAGGTAAAATCTCTATTGACATGAAGGCAAGCTCGTGCCCCAACCTTGTCAGGTTCTCCATCGCCGCCGCAACAGGGTGTTCTGGTTCATCGCCTTGTACAAATCACCCGGTTACTTGCCCACTTTGTGGTGACTCGGAGTCTACGGTTTGGACTTACAATTTTAGGTCACACC
>Ga0307510_10012234_pt1 | contig 10173 bp, 7 predicted proteins | sample 12_EM_MG_FD_207224 | JGI IMG/M metagenome (GOLD analysis project Ga0307510, IMG submission 207224) | Populus trichocarpa ectomycorrhiza microbial communities from riparian zone in the Pacific Northwest, United States - 12_EM | ecosystem: Host-associated > Plants > Roots > Unclassified | place...
TAGCACAATTCGATTATCCTCTATTTTATCACGAAATCTCCTTCCAGTACCGATTAACAGGCCATCCTATGGTGCCTATGTTGCTTCACGTCATACTACCTCTTTGCCGGGGCCAGCACAATGAGCTTTGGGGGGAAAAGTGTCAGTGGGCTTCCTCTACTGATGTCGAGACAACATTTGAGATCTAATCATGGGTCATACTGTATTTCCATCTTGGTTGAGTCTCTAATGCCGAACTGAGACTGCAGGTTTGATGCGAGGTGCATGCTCCGGTCTCAAGTACAGTATAGTACTTACCATCTGCATTAGCCGCTACTTTGAGCCCCTCATTGGGGTGGTTGAGCTTTCGGGAGATTGGAGGTTTGCCTCCCACTCACCTTCTTGCTTGCCCATGAGCCCTACGCAAGCTCCTTTTGGGGATTTAGATTAGGGGTGCGGGGATCTTGCAATCGATGGCGGCCACCAGTATAAAGAACCAAGGAGGTAATGGTGATAGCGTTGGGAAGCATGAAGCATCCTTCTCTTTTTTTATGCACGGGACATACTGACTGCTGGGCTCACTGTAGGATTTTGGACTGCAGTTTCGTCCTCAAATACCCGCCAGTAGAACCCATTTCTCTGGGGCATCTCCTGGCAATACCCGCCATCGTGAACACGACCCGACTGACAGAATGTTTGTGCTATGGGTGTTGGATTTAATCAACCACTCATCCGAATGTATTAGCCAAATTACGATTCTTGGGCCGAATTGCTCTCACGAGGCGATTGCAATAATTATTGTGGGTCTCCTGGTGCTTGACGCTGTGGGGTGGGGCCTGCGCTTAATTCTAATACGGTTTAGCCAGGGGAGCCGGTGGGTTTGGCTCATGGTCTCGAGTATTCAACCAATATTCATACTGAGACTACCGGCTGAGTGTCTGGTGTGGGGAACTCAATTTCGGGGTTGATTCAACAATAGTGTGACGATCAGGCTTTTATTAGATAAGGTTTGGTCGGCACATCGGTGCGCTCTTGTCACTCTCCGGTATTATACCCGCAATCACTCTTTATTGTCTTTTCTACACACCAGAGATTATATGAAATCGTGGAATCAAGAGTTGAAGATTGTGGAATCATGTCTCCTGTGCGCTTACACAATTGCAAGGAACAATGAGGTCGGGTATCAGTGGAAATTGGGGGTTCTCTGATATAGTTGGTGCATCTGGTCAACCTGGTGGATGCAGAGTTAGCGGACACCTTTCTCACTTGGAAAGAGGGCGGGAGGGTAGGAAAGGTATGGTCGTAAATTTCGTTATTCCATCTTGCACTCTAAACAACCTTGAAGGGACAACATTATAAATAAGCCAGAATATCACCCTGAGCCTTCCACGGCCACCACATCTCTCTCCATGCCTCCGCAGGTGTTGACTCCTCCGTCTCGATGAGCTGGAGAAAATATTCCTGGGGAACCTTTTCCTGTACATAACGACAGCTGTGAGCCCGAGGAAAAGGATCCATGAGCTTCTCCTGGCTCCCACAATTGCCAATGAGGAGCGAGCTCCCTCTCCCAATCTAACAGATATATGGGTGAGTGGAGCTCCTGAAGAAACCATGGCCGGGATAACGCTTCTTATGAGAAACATGTAGAGTAATTTTATTGCCGTGAACTGGAGTTAACGGGCGACTTAGAGGGAAAAGATACTTAGAAACCTTCGTCGGGGGTATCATACTGGGATAAGGAGTGCTATCACTAGATATATTGAGTGCTGGATACTGGAAATCAAGATTATTTTAGCCAGCTCCTTTGGTCCAAGGTGCACGACTAGGAAACACGCTATTGAAACAAGGGAGGGTAGGTGTGATACTCTAGAGCGCGGTATGACATGTGAGCATAAGAAAGCAATCGGAAATATGCATGTCCGCTTTTGTATTCTTGACGGCTTGGGTATTAGCAAAATGATGTGTATTGACTTCAAATTGCCCTGTCATCCCCGCCTCCTGATACAAAATCTCTCTGTATGTATGATATGTGTTGGCGACACTCTGATGGCAGCTCGCTCACGACCCAATGATGACTGGGGTAGCGTAGGTAACTGCGCGAAGTCCAGGAGAAAAGCACGTAAGTGTTGGTTGTGGTATGTGTGATGTCCGATGTACAATACAGGAAGCTCTCTACTGGTAGCTCAGACTTAAATACAGAAGAGAGCGCACAAACGCACTAAACAGGAAAAACCCACAAGTGGCAGTCACGACCCTAAGCCGGTGGTACCCCAAACTAACTATCATACCCTAACGACTATGGGATTCTAGCTATCAATATGGTCTACGCCTGGCTTCTGGGATCGACAAGAACTGCACCGCCCACCGTGGGGTTCCGACTAGTAGTATCTGTAGATCTGGGGATCATCCCATTTTTTAATTCACACATGCACGTATCCGACTATTGGTGAGGGGAGAATATGCAAGAGGCCATTATCTGGAGAAAGGGAGCCTTGGGCCGCTCAATAAGCAAGATACCATTTTGGAATAAGTGGGCCCCACCGGAATGCGTGTTTCAGGCTACTGGGCTTGCGGTCCTATCATCACTTCCCTTTGCTAAAATACATCACTGGTCGAGTAATGAAGTCAGTTTGAGTGTGCAATATTTCGTGCTGGGGATGAAGCCAATAGATTGCTTACCTAGAGCGAGGTCAGGAAATTTTGTCTTTATAGAGGGATGATGCTTGCTCCTGATCTGATTCACTAATAGAAAATTTAAGATGCAGACTGTGTGGGATCTCCCCTGGAATATGGGACCGCAGCTGTAGAATAAATCGGGAGCCGAATCTTGCCATGTTTAGATCAAGGGAATGCGGGACTGGAGGAATGGGACGGCTTAAAACCAGCTTGTGTGAAAGAAAGAGGGGCAAGTAGTAGCTAATGCAGGAAGATGCGTTTTGGTTTCATGAGGAACAGATTATCCGAGTGATTACTGGTGATGGAAGGTGTCATTTCCAGCAACCTGATTGATTTTTGGCAAGTGCTTAGTTGGGTTTGGATATAGGGCTAGAGCGCATCTGTTGTGGACAGCCAAAGCAATGGTGTAAAGGTGCAAAGGGGTGCGTTGTAGTTGGGGGTTTTTGAGGAAAACGAGTTTTACTCGGGAGAATCTAAAGCTTCCACTAGACGTGGATGTTGGGAGGCATCTGTAGCATGGAATATGAGAATTTGGTGATAGATGTAATCATATGTGATAGTCGTTAGAGTACTAGAGTAGTTAGCTTGAGGCCTGCCTAGCCGGGGGGTTGTGACTGGTGATTTGTTGGGTATTTTTCCTGCTGTATGAGTTTTCATGTGTGTGTTGAGTGTGCTCTCTATCTGTAGAGAGTCACTCGTTGAACATCAGTACTCAACTGCGCTGCTAAAGTGCTTACTGTTGAAAAATAAAGGAATGTTTTATTTGTGTGTCGGAGACTAGGAAGAGTAGGAGATGTTTAAGAACTTGGGGCCAATCTAAGGGGAAAGGAGAGGTTTACTATTTATTCGGTGAAATGGCAACATGTACTGGGAGTGGAAAGGATGTCAAAGGAAAGAATATGGAAAATAAAAAAATACACTTTAATGAATAGGGCTAAATATATTTTATATCAGCAATGAGGATTGAAGTTGTGACTTCAAATATTCAAAAAAAGCCTTGACCTAGCTTTTATAGGGCAGTTCATTTTGCAACACCAGTGGTCTACGTTATAGGTGGCGCCCACCATACATTATATTTGACTCTTGGATCCAAGTTGGGTTATTCATCTAGGAGCCAGACAGAGCAGGTTCGCCTTGCTTACCTTTATTCAACCGTATTTTATCACCCGTGGCAGAGCAGTAAGAGCACGGAACGGCCTGTGGGGTCACCCTTAGTTGGAGCTCGGTGCCCATGTCAGTTCATGCTAATCTATTCCTTTGACAACTCAATTTTTTGTAGGCAATTATGCGCAAGCCTTGAACCTCCAACTCCCCGGCTCATGTTTGCCGCTAACAATTCGCTGTATCTCTTGAAGTCTCAGGCTCATGCATATATCACATCGTGATATCTGAACAACAGGGGTGAGGCAAAAGTGCAATTCGCATTCCAGAGAAACAGAAATATAGAGCATCCCCCCCCTTTCTTCTCTCATACGAGTTTTGGCAGTAGGACGCTACTTCTTGCACTTTTTGCTGCTCATATCACTTACTGTTACACAGGAACAATGTAAGTCTCTGGTTGCTTTTTTTTTTTACATCGAGCAGGAAAAGCGCACAGCACCTCACGGATCGAGACCAGCCACACAGCAGAGCATCGTTTCAACTATGCGGTCTCGATACACTCGGCAACCGACTCGGATTACCTGCAGGACTTGGCCATCTCCCACTCTATCCAGAGGAAGATGGGTGGTATTCCGTTCTTGGACCATGGCGCACAAACGGTAACCCTGCCGATGTCAACGAAGACAACCCGGAAGCCAACCTTGACATCCCATCCCCGTCCGTGAACCCTCCTGGAACCGCAGACCCAGCTCCCAGCCTCATATTCTGCCAATACCGCGGGAGCTCCGGCAACAGGTTAGCACTCAGTCTTTCCCCTCTGCTCTACTCTCACCCATACTAACTTGTACTCTCCCCCCCACAGCGGCCCCCACTCCTGCGCTCCAAGCCAATTTGCCTGCCTTGCCCCCAATTGCTCCTGGCGCGGCACCTTCAAGACGAAGCAAGCCTTCAACAGACACTACCAAGCTAAACACCTCAACGACCGTGTGGATTGCCCAGTTGAAGGGTGCTTACATGTTGGACATCGGGGGATCAAGAGGGCTGATAATCTTCATGCTCACTTGCTGAGCAAGCATGGTATTTCCCGTGCTAGGCCGCCATATAAGAATTAAGTTTATTAGTATGAGGATAGGGTATTGTTCGCGGTTGTTGTCTTATGTGTTTTCCTAATAGTCGAATAGTAATTCTCTTATAATCTCCTTTGTCTTCACTTGTCTTAAGATATTATTTATCTGTCCCATCCTCTCTCAACTGGGATACGGTATATCTTCTCACTCTTTTATCATCATGATATCTTAGTGAGCCCAGTATCTATCTGTTTCATGACGAGAACATATGTCTCTATTTGTTTTTTATCCTCTTTCTTCTTTAGTTCCCTTTCCTCTAGCGTTCTACAAATCTCCTTCCGTGGCTGTCCATTTCCTATGGCCCTCTTCTGGTTCCTTTAAATACACCTGACCATATTTCAATATATAGCCACTTCGCTCCTTGCGCTTTGGAGAGCATATTGGTATTCCAGATAATCATGAATTAATAATTGCCTCCATACTGGCGTTCTAAACGGGCAGAAGGGTCCTAGAATGGCCAAATCCAGGGACTATGGACAGCCAAAGGAACATCAGTCCCGTAAAACCAAAGATGGCGATTATCACCAAGGTGGAATGGCCCGAAAACCTGAGATATCCTGGATGGACGGTACCAGTAGAATGGCGGTTGAGGATGACTATACGGGACTGCGGGTAAAGGCCGCTAACAGGCTGGATAGCAGGGGACTATCGGTAATAGCGGATCACACTGAGCTACATAGAGCACTAAGGACACTATAATAACCCCGGTAATAGAACATTGTATTAGGACCGGGGATGAGCGCGGGCAAACGAAACCCACATGCCAAGGAGGAACAATGAAGTGTGAACACCATGAACATATATAAGGCATATGTGGAGACATGGGGCTACACATGTACGGGCAGAGCTTTCACTACTTAAAGTGAACCGTGGCTGGCAACCTTCCTTCCTCGGGAATACACACCTTAGCATCTACACCAGTTAACACATGGGCACACAATCGTACCATCTCCGTCAACTACCCCTTTCATACTAGCTTGGTGCGGGGGGGTCGTCTCCAATTAGACAAGTGACTATCGTTTCGCTTGTTAGATAGGAAAATTAAAAACATGTATCAAAGCGGAAAAATAATATACTTTTAGAATCTGATAGAAATAAATTGATAATTGTCGCGTGAAGAGGGGGATAAATGCAAAGCTTGTTCAACAATAGAATTCACACACGAGTATTACAACGGGCATTATTTCAATTCTATTCCTAGAATTCAATATTAATTCAACCTGTTGCCTATTGAAATACCAATGTATTTACTTCAAGCTATTGTAGGTGGACAAAATTAACTGAACATTGATGCAACAGGAAATACATTTGGCAATGACAACGCTACTCCCCAATTTCATCCTGCCATACCGATAAGAAAAATAAAAATTATATTAAAAGTATAAATATATAGGAAAAATTGATATTTTCTATTCTATCTATTAATTCTAACAACTGCCACTATTTTGCTAACAGTTTATTTTGTTAGAGGATCAAACACTTAAGCTTGAAGAGTTTTCTATTAATAAGTTATGACCTTCTATATATTGCAAGGCAAGTGTACTGTTTGTGCTATTAAGATTTGTAATAAATAAAATGAGAAGTTGTGGAACTGAGATTGATATGGTAAGATTACGAAACTTTTTCACATGTGTTTATTTCCTCAGGATTCTCTGCAAAAGTCTTTGTGCTCATACAAAAAGTCTTGTTGCAGAACCTGGACTATCCACCCACTCGGCAGGAACCGACATTTACGGAATAGGATAGCGGTATAGTTACCACCTGAAAGAGGACTTTTATGTTGCCACCTTCCTAGAAAGGGGGGCTTATTCCCTTTGGCCCAGACATTTTCCATCAGTTCGGACATAGTTTGCTAGGTAGATAAGGTGCAGCCGTGCTGCTCCACTAGCTAACTGGCTGTAGTAACCGGTATTCAATTACTGTTGCCTCCAAGGAGGCTCAAATGTGTGACCCTATGGTAGCAGGAGTGGCCAACTGACTGCTAATCTAACTAGCCTGTATCGAAGAGTTCAGAATATGGGTCTAATGATTGGGTATTATACCCCAGTCTCATGTAACCCCAAAATAGCGAAAACACGTTTATCCAACAACACTTATTGCTATATATCAACAAGCAGATGTTGCTAAGACAAGTACATTACATGAAAGCTATCTTTTGTTTTACTTTTATAGCTTTTGTTTTTGCATTATTTGGTGTTGGGATTTGGCTCATTTAGTGAGCTTTATAATTTTAGTAACCCCTCAGTAGATGGTAAAGACCACTTATAGTGCGCTGCCTAGAAGTATGAATATCTTTTTTAACTTCTTGACAGGTTGTCTGAGAAGACCTCAGTGGTCGAAACAATGCGGACATTCTAACAAAAACCTGCAACTATATGATACACAGCATGCCTAAACAAGGCAAGCAATAACGACAATTACGTCCTAAGTGAATAGATCGATAGGCAGATCCCCACATATGAGAACCAGAATGTTATTACTATCCAGAAGAACATGTACACATTTTTATCCTTGGCAAATATTATCAAATCCCAGTTCTGCCAGTTTCTGGATTGAATATCTTTCTCATTAACAGACATGGCTTGAAGACCTACACATCCTTTATTACTTGAGAACTGATGCAATTCAAATTCAAGGTTTTACTGGAGAAACTCTATTGTCTGGCAGAACAAATTTCACCAAACAACTATTCCTAGAAATAGGACAAAATTCAAAACTTTCTCTCGTTTCCTGCGAAATAGGTCATGCGGGAAAATATGGTATAATTATTTCACGGATATTATTAAAGCTCTAGGTTTTGTATATAGAGGATTGTCCACTTGGAGTTTATACTAGAGTAAGCGGACTGGTTACCTAATTTGTGTATATGTAGGTGTGTAGTGACTGTCAACCTGAGACAGTATAAGGCGAGAATTCTGTCAGTTAGAGTTGCTTCTTATGCAACGTCTTCTGTACTTACTTACACATTCAACTGCGTCTTAGTGCCCCTTCTGCTTTCCTGATTGGAGTCCACCTCTCATATTCTACTATCCTTGTCAGCCCTGTGGAACTCATCCCAATCGCTCTCTATCTCCTTGGGCCTCAGCCCGTAAGATTACGTTGTGTGGAAATCTGCACTGCTCACATATTCTATACCCGTTTCTAATTCTTCCACATGGATTCTCCGGCATCTAGTTCTCCTGTTGAAGGTTCCTCAGCCAATACCCAATATGGGGAAGTATTACAAACTGTTGAGGCTCTTTGAGCAGCCATCACAAATAATGTATCCCATTCTCTTGCTGCGCTATGGGCAAATGTAGATCGCATGATCACTGCAGAATCACAACTTGACTCCTGACAGCTTGAGGTTCAATCCTTGACACTCCAAGTATCCTCTCTTGAGGCCCAGGTTAGCCTGCTTATGGCCTCACCGCCTGACCCAGCTCCGCCAGCTGCACTTTCACTATCAAATTCCAACCCCTTCCCACAACCAGTTGCTCCCATCGTACACCGTTCAGCTGGGTTAGCAGATCGTGATACATTCTCAGGGAAGTGGACTGAGTTACCAAACTTTCTTGCCCAATTGCAGCTCAAGCTGCAGGCCAATGCTGACCATTGGCCTGATGAGCCAGCCAAGGTAGCATACTGTATATCCAGGCTTGAAGGTGATGCCTTGAGAAATCTTCGCTCAGCTATCCATCAGGAACCAATCCCTGGCACTAATATTCAAGTTACTCGGATTGTTATCGACTTCGCCTCTAATACTCTGATTAAACGCCTACAGACATCCTTCGAAGACCCAGATCCAACACAGACTACACACATGGAGCTTTCTGAGTTGCGCCAAGGCAAGCAAGATTTCGCTACCTACCTGAGTGAGTTTACACGGATCATGTCCGTTCTCAACTATGATCCAGCAGTGAAGATAAATGCACTGGAAGCAAAGCAGGAATGTCTTCGAAACTTCTAGAAGGGCTCGTATACAATATTCGTCCAACACCCAGTCCAAAGTACTATGATACCTGGTGTAATACTCTGCTTCAACTAGACGACTGCATCCGTCAGCTGGAGGCTCACAAGCAGGGGACTTATTCCGCAATGCCACAAGTACCTACAAGTGTTGGGCATATTGAGCAAAATTCCTATCCTCATAGCCCGGATGCTATAGCCCTTTCCCTCAGTGTGTTAAGGCCAAGCACACCATCTGTTTCCTGCCCAGCTCAACATCAACGTTATGAGACAGAAGCTCAAGGCCGTCCTCATGTCTCTGCTTCGGAAAAAACATGGAGTTGCGCGGCAGGACGCTGTGATTACTGTGCTGGTGATCATAGACAGCTTGTATGTCCAGTTAAGGTGCAGGGACCAGCAGGTGGTGCTAGAGTTAGTTGTAGGCCTTCAGGGACTAACAGTAAGAATCCATTTGGCTTCTAAGTAGCCAATCTCACTCCGGGAAGGGCAAGTTCTACACAATGCCAAATGGTATCGGAACATACTTACGAGTCGGGTTTTCCATCATCCCTGGACTGAATGGCCCAGCTTAGGGATCAATACCATCAGTATCTCTCAAAAGACTTCTCCTGTCATCCACTTCTATATGTTCTGATGAAATGTTGAGTACTCATCTTGTTCTCCCATGAGTACTGTCACATAGAAGAAATGGGATTTCTTCAAAAGTGCTGTCGGGCTTCTAGATGAATTGGTTAGGTGTTTGTTTCTTTTCATGTTTATATTATTATGTGGGACTTGGGGAATGGACTGCAAGCATATGGCTGTAGCGGGATAGGTATCAGCGGTTGTCAAGGGAGATATGGGAAGGATACAGGTATATAAGGCCGGTAGATAGCTTCATAGGCAGAAGAAGATGACGGAGACAACTACAACCTTAGCGAGTAAGGACGTTTAGTGATCGTGAACCTTTTGCTTTCTTTCTTTCTACGTGACTTCGATTGATTTTACTCACAGAAGAGAGCCTCCCAGTAGTGTCAGCGGTGTTTGCCCATACCGGTACTCTTGGTAGCTTGTGTTCTTTGCAGACCACGATCTCTATCCTCCCGATAGAGGAAGTCCTACCTTCAATTCGTCTCGTCCACCGGGCAACTATTTGTCTGTACAGTAGTGCTCTGAAATGGATTTCCTAGTTCCTATACTGGAAAGACTGTTTGCTCTATCTTTTGTGTTTTTCCCTGCTGCCCTTTAGTCTTGATCATAACCTCCGCTTTCTACTTGTTTTCCTTCTCTGTGTCAACCTGGAGACAAACACTCCTTTCTCGTATAGCAGAGCTATTGACATTAACAGGAACCTGCTTCGGAG
>Ga0307510_10012235_pt1 | contig 10173 bp, 8 predicted proteins | sample 12_EM_MG_FD_207224 | JGI IMG/M metagenome (GOLD analysis project Ga0307510, IMG submission 207224) | Populus trichocarpa ectomycorrhiza microbial communities from riparian zone in the Pacific Northwest, United States - 12_EM | ecosystem: Host-associated > Plants > Roots > Unclassified | place...
AAATGGAGAAATTTCTCATGATTCGTTCCTTTACGATGGAATAATTTGTCAAAATGCTTCCAATGGACGCAACTTCTTTTTCCTTTTCTTTTGGCTTGATCTCTTTTGATTCCTATCCCATCCGTATCTAGGAGAAGAAGTGGCCATCTTTTTGACATGACATTTATGTACCAATATTTTTTACTGTTTTCTTAGTACACATTAAAAAAAAACCTAAAATACATTTGAAGTTCTTCATCAATAATTAAATGATAAAATTACCCTTAAAATCTAAAAACTTTAAGGTTGATTTCAAGAGTGTTTTAGTTTTTTTATTCTATTTCTTTTTGTTATTTTTGGATTTGATTAGGGGCTATTTGGTAATTTTAAATAATTAAATATTATTAAAAAAATTATTAATGCGTGTAATTCACGCATCAGCGCATGACAACCCCCACGCCATTCAAGTGATGCGTATAGGGTTATTTGGTTACCAAAATTCTCCATCCACGACGGCATTGAGAGTAGTGAGTCGTTTTTTTTCTGGCGGTGTGACGCGTGCTAACATAGAAGGTTTGGTTAGGTTGCGGTGAAAGTTTTTCCTTTCCTCGCTCATGCCTTTGAAATTTATGCCGGCGCTTCCAAAAACATAATTATATCTTTTAATTTGTAATTTTTATCGATTTTGGCCCTTATTTTCCTTCTTTTTTTTATTACTATTTTCTTCGATTAAAAAACTCCATCAAAATTGAAAATTTGTACTTGCTTAATTTTATTCTTAATTTCAAGGGTCCAACACTGCAAACATTGTTTTTTTAATATATTCTACTTTCATATTGTTTTTAAAATCTTAACCCAGGGTTTACATGCAACAACAAAGAAGGGTAACCTAAAAAATAAAAAAACAAGAATAAATCCACATACACATCAACATGAACATAACAAATTCAAATTCAAATAACAATTGAGTACTTATAGATAATTAAAAAAAAATAACAAATATTTATATTTATAATTTGCAAAATAACAAGTCGCATATTAATCACTTCCATGTAGGACAAGGCTCAGCGGCTGTTCATTTATGCTATGTTGATTAATGAATAATAAAAATAATTAATATGATATCATAAAAATATTTTGAATATAATAAAATCATGTATTAAACAATTTTATAACTCACTCATCAATATTTCAGGACAATGCTTGATGACAATTTATTTATTGGATTTATGAATAATTTAAAAATTAATACACAAAGAAATTTCAAGGAAAAGAATATCTTAAAAATATCTAAGCTAGAAAAATGCAAAATTGTAGGGGTTTTCATATATTGAGCTGATAAATTGCAAGATTTCTCCTGGCCTTAATTGATAGCCCATTTCTGATAAACCAAGTTAATGGTTTTTGCTCATATGGGCCCAAAAAGGGGTGATTCAGGTCCTCAATCGATTTATTTCTCGGCACCTGAACAAGCTATCGTTCTTCGTTCTGTTCAGCACATGCTGCGGTTGGTCGCCTATGCCACCGCAGAACACAGAAGGGGAGAATGTTCTTCCATTCTCCCCTTCTTCTTCTTGTTTTGAGCTGCATGTTTTGTGGCCACGGATGCATTGGCCTTCCATTTTCAAGATGAAGGACAGTTTCCACTCTCTGTTTAGTTGACGGGGCAAGAATGTTTATTCTTCAAGTATATTACACTGTTACACAAAATGGCTACTGATCAGCCCCCCACACAATAAAATTCATCAAAGAATTTTAACGAATACTTTCGGTTTAAGATTGGTAGAGATGCTCCAAGCGATGCACGAAATACCCTTCTAGCGGTCGCTGCCCTGATTGCAGCTGTAACCTTTGAAGGAGGTGCAGATCCATCCTTTGTTATAGGAAACCTCAAATGTCTCTCCTTCTTTCATGACTTGTTATTTGCACTAGAATATATTCTCAAAGGTAATGGCAAACTAATAGAGAACAAAATAAAAAACGGAGCTCCCAGCTCTGCTCAACCAACAGGCAATTGATCTCATACTATCAAATATCAATAAAAATCATTTCTGTCACCAGTTTATGATTGTAGTCGGTTTTTTTTTTTAATTCTTCTTGTTGGCCTAGTGAGGTTTAGACCGAGTTTAACGAAGTACCCGATAATATCTTTTTATATTCAAATTAAAATCCAGCTCGAATGAAGTACTGAGTTGCGGGTTTAATAACTAAAAGTTTTAGTGCATGAATGTCTCCAACGTATATTTAGTCTCCATTTCATTTCCGATTTGCACATAATTTATCTATCTGGCCTGATTGTATATATGATACCTTTTTTGTCAGTAACAAATCATGTTCAGGATATTGATATTCTGGTCAGTTGGAAGTAAAAAGCTTTCATTAATCTTGGACAGGATTTCATTGCGACAAAAATGATGTCATAAATTAAAGGTTTACAATCATGCCCAAATCATTAAAAAGACTAGCGCAAATATGTTTTCCATTGCATAGCTTCAATAAACAACTCGAATAAGATGTGTGTACTAAAGAGTGAAATGCTCCAAGCAAATTCGATACAGAATCAAATAAAAGATAGACCACAGGCAACATCAGCACCGCCCGAAAATGGCTGCTTCAGGTGCCTGGGCTACAGTACTGGACGCAGGGGCAAGGGCTGCGTCACCATTACTTCTAGCCTGGTGTTTGGCATGCAAGGCAAGGATTGGCGCACAATGTTGGAAGATAAGTTCCTGGAGACATTGTTTTATTGTATGAAAAATGTTAAGAACTGCATGTGAGAAATTATAAAGAAATATGGCTATTCGATTCATTGGTGGCAGATAAAGAAGTGTAAATGGATACCTTCTCCCAAGGCCATATTGGAGTATAGATCAACAATGTTAGGGCAAGCTTGATAGCATTCATCTGAGCAAAGTTTAGCCAAAAACTGAGGCTGAAGGAGAGTGTCTGATGAAACACCAACAGTTTCTCTATGGAGGCCACATGAACTAACACATTCATCGCTCTCAATCCATTCATTCACGGTATCTACAAAAATCTCTGATGTCTTGCATTGGTACTTAACAGTTCCATCTTTTTCTTCATAATTCTCTAACAAGCATCTCTGACCAGATGTTGCAATTATCAAAGAACCATCTTAACCTAAAAGCTTAAGCTGTTAGGTGAGGTCTCAGGATATGATTTATATTATTCTCTAACACACCCCCTCAAGTGAAAGCCCTTTGGGCTTGAAACTTGCACGGGCCCACAATACCATGTGCTTAATTTTTATCAAATAAATGGGGATGATGAGATTCGAACTCGTGACCGCTTGGTCATCAAGGCTCTGATACCATGTCAAAGAACCATCTCAACCTAAAAGCTTAAACTATTAGATGAGGTCCCAAAATATGATTTATATTATTCTCAAACAGCAATTGAGTATGCGCAAAGATCCACCGGCAACTGCTCACATATAAGCTCACTAAGATAATTTTAAAAAAATCATAATTAATTGCCTTTTATTATATAATCATTTTGATTATATAATATCCGGCTAGAAAAAAATAATTTAAAAAGGGAATTAAGCTTTGCAACCAAGAATGTGCATGCCACTTTTATTTCTATATTTAATTTTGATTTCATTTAAGTTCCTAATATCTAACACAAAAGAATATATTTTACGTAAGGGATAATTAAGATATAGGATAATTAAGAGGCTCCCTTCTCTTCTAATTTGCTATATTTGGACAGAAAAAAGAGAGTAAATTCAATGGCCAATCCTCTCCTCTCATTTCTTGCCCAAATTGGATCGGTGGATGTACAACATCCAACGTCATCTTTTCAAAGCAGCATTTAGTGTGGATTGCATGTTAAGATAAAATTAAAGAGTGATTAACGATAAACAAGTTCTTAATTTGCAACATAAACATGCGCGGCACCAAATAAAAAACGTGTTTGTTAAGCTAAATATCTACCTTCCTTTTATTGTTGATTAAATACGAGTTAAGTTTATTTTCATATATGTGTGTGTGTGTGTGTCCGTCCTTATTTGTTCCACATTCAGTTCATAATAGTAATTACTAATTAGCTTTTGAAACTTGATTGATCGCTATTGATTATTATCAAGATTAAAACCTAACTAATAATTAATTAATTAATTAATAAGAATATATCACTAAATTTAATGTGAGAAACGTGCATTAGATAAATAGTCAGGCAATTACATTATTATTTCAGAACTTTTCTAGCAACTTTCACAAATATATATATATATATATATATATATATATATATATATATATATATATATATATATATATATATGCTAATTTGCATCAATTTTCTATACGAATTATTATGTCACACCCAGAACCAAAACAATCATGAAAATACTTATTTTTTAATTTTTAATTGCTAAATATTTTATAATTTCATATAATATTGTGAATGTATTTTTGTTTTAAATGGAAAAATGTCATTTGCTTTAGTGATCCTAAGCATATCAAAGCTTACCATTTTAATTTTAATATTACCTAACTAAGTTTGCTGATTTTTTGTTACAGATTGAAGGTGATATTATGCAGAATCCCTACTCTTGTGATGATTTTTCTTCAATTTCATATTACTGGGTGTCTTTCCAAATTATAAGAGCTTTGATTATGGGTGATTGATTAGACTCTTATACTACAAATGTTTTGAGTATAGTTGTCTTTCCAAAACGGTTTATTAAGATGAACCGGATAACTTAGTGACTTGAAAATATGACAACAATGAGTTTGAGATAGTGAACACAATTAGGTTTTTAATAACCCAAGGAGAACGGATGCCACTTCGTTACATAGGTCCAGTCCCTATATAGGCCTGCATAAGCCCACTTTGGCAAGTTAATTAACATGAGCATTTTGTTCAACTTTCAAACACAATTTTACGGAGGTGCCTCAATTTTTTTTCCAGCAAAGTTTTGGTGTACATGCACTTCTATTAAAATTCTATGAGAGTAGAATATTAACAATTTAATGAACAAATTATGCTAAGAATTTATTAATGATAGATACAAATAAAATGGACCAAAAAACCTTTTTTTTAAAAAAATTAAACAATTCCTCCAAAATAGACCAAACAAGAATACTTCTTGAGCTCAGGTTTGGTATCCCAAGCCTGAAGTATAACGGGGGGCCTAAGGAGAGTGGGCTCGGGCTACTGCCTGAGCCTAACTTCCTAGAGGGAATAGGCTCGGGCAAGAAGCCCAAGCCCATGCAGGGTGTATGTCATTCAGGGCATACGCCTTGTTGGGCGTATGCCCAACGTGGGCGTGACATGCCCAGCACCCTTGGTGGTGGGCATGTACCCTAGCCCCCCCATGGACTTCGGCTTCTATGCCCGAGCCCAACATGCTCGAGCTCAGGAGCGCTCCTTAAGCACAACATGTTTGAGTCCAGACAATGCGCCTAAACTCATTTCTCACCTTTAATACGCCCGAGCCCAGCGTGTTTGGGTCCAGACAGTGCACCCGGGCCAACTTTCACTCTTTGTGGGCTCGGGTTGTCAGCCTGATCCTAGTGTGTTTGGGTCCAAGCAGCACACCCGGATCCACTTTCACCCCTCGTAGGCTCGGGCTGTCACACCCGAGCCCATTATGTTTGGGTTCAAGTAGTGCGCTCGAATCCACTTTCACCCCTCATGGGCTCGGGCTATCACGCCTTAGTCAAGCGTGTTTGGGTCCAGGTTGCGCACTCGGACCCACTTTCACCTCTTATAGGCTCGGGTACCTTCACCGAGCCCAACATTCCCTAATGAATTTTTTCTAGACCCCATGTGAGTCCCTCAATATTTTATATTGATCCAATACATATTATTTTGAGTAGAGTACAATTCAAAATATCATAAGGGTAAAATTACACTCTAGACCTTTTTGTTCACAAAAAGACAAGACTTATGGGCTATAAATACACCATGAGACCTTATGAACAAATGTTCACAATCTCTTCATTCTCAACATTTTTAGCATATATATTTTTAAAGTCTATCTCTCTAAAATATTATTGCACTTTCTCTCTTTACAAAGTTACTGACGTTACCATCAGAGAGTCTTCACCTCCATCAAAAGAGACCTTTTACAAGTATTAGCCACAAGACACCTTGGATTACCAAGCACCAAGTATAAGTTACCAATTACCTTGGCCAGGGAGAATGGATGAGATTGCAGGAACCAAATGATTAACCGATTATCTAATCCGAGAGCCCTATTCCTAGACTACTTGGATTTTGTAGGACATCATCAGTTAACTAGCTATTATTTCCTCATACACTTGTGTCGGTAGCATACCATCCAACACAAATTGCAGAATTTATGTACTAGCAACTTATTAATAAGAAAACATATTTTCATTTTAACTATTAAACTGAGTTTGGTAGTAAAAAGTAAAAATCTCATATTAAATCATTTAATCCTGATATAGATAACATATCTTTCACTTGATTGATATATTTAGGGGGTGTTTGAGAGTACGGTAAGAATTGTTTTTCAAAGTGTTTTTCGTTTGGAAATGTATCAAAATAATATTTTTTCATTTTTGACATCAACATCAAAACGATCCAAAAACACTAAAAAAGATTAATTTGAAGCCAAAAAAATTCAAATTTTAATGAAAAACAAGTTAAACCAAAGCCCCAAACAGGCACTTAATTTTAGTGTATGAAAATAGACCAAAGATATCCCTTACCATAAAACCAAAATAAAATAAAAGAATGAGTTTAGAATTCCAAATATCTATTCAATCCTCCATAGTTATTAGACCTGACTCGAAATCTAACTTGATAAAGAATCTAAGTTATTAGATTACTGGATCAACTCATATCAATATTTTTTTTATATCAAAATATGTCATTTTTATCTTTTTATTAAAAAAAAATCTTTGGTTTTGGTGTAGACAGGGTTTGGCTAGGTCAATTGAATCACAAGGTGAACGTACTCAGTTACCTATGTTTGGCATTGTCAATGTTAAAACCTAGTTGAAGTTAAGTCTCGAATCATAAATTTATCGAGTCAATCTATTGGCCGAGTTTAATAATTATATATTCCTTTACGCCTACTTGTTCATTACAAGTTTTGTAACTTCTTGTTTACTGAACATGTGAGGCAACAAGGTATAGTCAGCGGACCTGATAACAACATGCTTTTTTAAAATAATTTTGCTAGCTATATCTAGGTAACTTCCTTTGTATCCAAGTCTTTTATGAAGTTTACTAACTCACCACCATGTTAACACAGTCAAAATACTAGCTTAGAAAACTCAATAAAGTAAAGAAACCAATTTAACATGTGATGGATCAATATTTATTATTTTTTATCTTTTTGTTTGTTTGAAACTGTTCTCTAAAGGGTTGACCATGAGAAGATTAAGACCCATCATCCTTGGACTCAGCCAAGCACCGAGTCCAGACGCCTATGAGTTTTAAGAGTTATCAGACAAATTATTTATTGGCTCAGCCAAGTGCCGGGCCTAGTCACCTGTGAGTCTGATGAGCTGCGAGACCTATCATTCCTAAGCTCAACTAATTACTAAGCCCAAACACTTATGGGTCTGATGAGTTGCTAGACCCATCATTATTCGCTGAGCCCCAACATTGCCTGATGGATCAAATATATTTTATTAAGATGGAATCATAGATCAAGGATTTTTTTATCCTGATAGGATAGACCAACATTTCCCTTATAAGGAAGAGAAGCACATTGGGGCTATAAAATGAGGAAACAAAGATGATAGTGTTAGGTTTAAATTTTTCTCTTTGCTTTAACAATGACAATTATATCATAATAGAAAAAATCTTACTCAAAGGTATAATAGATTTTTCCTGAACTGATTCTAATTTAATCATTGAAGATACCCCAAATCGATAAAAGATGACCTTTTACAGGTAACAACGATGATCTACCTGCGCTTTCACCATAGAAGGGTAGGTTAGATTGCTAGAACTAGGAGATTAATGACTTTATCTTAGACCCAGGCTTGGCTTTTAACCCCACGAGATAAAATAGAACCTCATCATTGATGTTATCTGTAAGAAAATTATAAAAAAGCCATCGATCGCTCATTTAGGAGCTAGGCCATTATCATTTCTAATTACTATTGGATTTGGAGCCATGAAGTTTTGAAAGATTGTCATTAGGTACCAATAAGATGTCAGTTCAAACCGTGTAACTTCAAGAGTTATTGCAAACCGGTAGCTTCATTTCCATTATCATCCTTAATTACTATCGAAACTGGAATTTTGAGGTTTTAGAAAGCCTTCAATGGCTACCAATAGAGTGTTGGTTTAATCCATGTAACTTCAGAAGTTATTGGTAACCAATGACTCCTACCAAGCTTGTAGACCTCACAGGTAGATGATCCATAAGTAAAGAGGTTATATTCTCTTTTCTCCAGTCATATTTTCATAATAATTAAAGGACCTATGTTTATTAAAGAAGATTCCTTTTGACTAAAAATCCTTCATCGGAGAAACACAATTCCTTCTCCTCTTTAGGACCCTAAAATGGGATAAAAAAATGTATTATGGTCAATGATTAAAAATATAAGCTTCTTGTATATGAATTATATTGTTCAAAATAACAAATACTTACTACTTTCTAGGTCTCAAATATTCCAAAGATAGGATGTATTTACTTTTCTTAGTGTGATATCATATTTATTTTAGAAGTAACAAACATCTCTCTAGTGTTACGACACAATTTACCTTAAAAGGGATTGACATGTTCTCTCTAGTGCGATCACACCTTTATCTAAGGATATGATGAATTTACTCTTCCTAGTGCTACAGAACAATTTACCTTGGAAGAGATTGACATGTTCTCCATAGAGCAATCACACCCTCCTTTAAAGACATGATGGACTCTGCCCAGTTGAAAAGTTTTTTGTTCTTATGGGAACAATGCCCATGAGGCTTTATGTAGACCAAAATTAAAACCATTTGACACCACTCCCTACCAAGAGGCTTCTTAACGTTCCACAATAAATACACCTAAACTAAATGACATCTCTCATTATTCCTAAAAGATAGAGCCCTAATGAATCCAACTAAGGTTAGATCATCTATCACTTGTAACTAGAAATGCTTCATTAAGTATTGTCATTGGACCTAGAAATGTTTTATTAAGTATGGGCATTTGACCCAGAAATGCTTTATTAAATGTGGGCAATGGATTTAGAAATGTCTCATTAAGTATAAGTGTTAGACCTAGAAACGCTTCATTAAGTATGGGCGTTGGACCTATAAATGCTTTATTAAGTATGGATAATAGATCCAAAAAAGCTTTGTTAAGTGTTGGAATTAGACCTAAATAAGAACTTTATACAGAGACTAAAACTTGTGCAAATCAACAAAAGAACAAAAAGTTGTATTAGAAAAATATGATAAATACAAAACGATAATAAACATATATACGTATGGGGTCTAAAGATCTAGCCTAGTTTTCTTAGTCATATACTCCCTCTGCTGAGCCGAAGTAGCCCTCACTGGGAAGCCGTCTGAGAAGTCTGAGACTAAGACTAGATAGAAGGCTGCACTAAAATCCACCTGCATCCCCTTGGAGAGGTTGAAGAACTTTATAGGTTGGATATGACCAAGAATATCTTATCTCCTACCGTCCAGTCAAAGATGTCGAGCCTTTGAAAAACTCCTGAAATTTTTTAGGAGAATCTCTCAAAACTTCAACTTCTCCTAGGAGAATCCCTTAAAAACTCAAGCTTTGCCTGAAGATGCTGATTCTCTTTCTTGGTACAAATAACTCAGCTTGCGTGGTAGCAATCTCAGTTTGCATATTAACTTGGGAGTCCCTAGCTTGAAGGAGCTCCTTTTTCAGGGAATCACCTTGTTGTAGGAGGCGTTAAATGCTTTCTTCTGAGATCTCGGTTTAAGGGAAAGACCATACATTTGGTCCTTCAGTCTGAAATAAGCTACCTTGATGCTTTGTATTTTAGCCTCCATAACATTTTTTTTTTCTCCTGAAGGCAGTAATAGGTTGCTTGATTTTCCTTATTTATGGTTATGACCCTCCTCACATAGCTCTTTTTTGTTGCCCAATACCTCTAGGAATGGGCACACATCATAAAAACCTACCAAGAGAGAATGTTAAAAAGAAGAAATCACTTAACCAAAACTGAAAAACAAGAGGTTTTATCCCTACATTGAAAACTATTTGGCTAGTTAATA
>Ga0307510_10012236_pt1 | contig 10172 bp, 9 predicted proteins | sample 12_EM_MG_FD_207224 | JGI IMG/M metagenome (GOLD analysis project Ga0307510, IMG submission 207224) | Populus trichocarpa ectomycorrhiza microbial communities from riparian zone in the Pacific Northwest, United States - 12_EM | ecosystem: Host-associated > Plants > Roots > Unclassified | place...
CGTTCCAGTACTGTCCATCCTCGAACGGTGTGGGACATTCATTGGCTCGATGTCGACACTTTCTCCATCGAAAGGGGGTGAAGGGCCACGAATGCCTGCGAGAACCTGAGCCACTTCTTGGCTCGCGACTTCTGGGTCTTGACGATTAGCGTTGCGTGGTCGAGGGCCCCCGGGTCGGCGAAGCTCCGCGTCTTGGTTTCCTGCGCGGCGCGAGTAGCTCGAGACTAGTATGTCGACCCAGGCGTCATCCTTCGACCGTCGGCGTTCCTCCTTCGTCCTCTTCCGTGAATTCGCGTTGACGCTATTCAACTTGTCATCACTGTAGCTTGCGAGGCGCATCTCGAACTCGACGTTTTCTGCTCGTGAACGGGTCAGGCCAGACGTGCGTGGGTGCGGACTGCGTGGAAGTCCTGTGGGTACAGTCGAACCCCTCTTAACCCATACCCCTCCGTTACAACTTCGAGCTATGGGTTATCAGAGGATATGGGTTTTGAGGGTGTCACTAAAGCCTAAACCTCAAGTTGGTAACTAAAAAAATGTATGGGATTTGAGAGGTTATGGGTTATCAGGGGTATGGGTTAAGAGGGGTTCGACTGTAGTCGGAAACTCGCTTATTTCCGCTTCCGGTGCCTTGGGTGCCTGCTTGGGTGCCTGTTTGGATGACCGGGGTAGACGGACGAGGTATAGTTTCCTCCCGCGGCGCAACGAACAAGGGAGAGGAGATGTCTGGTCGAGTATGCCCCGATGAAGGACCTCGTGAAGAGCCAAGAGGTCCGCTCCCGGGATGAGTAATGTCTCGCCTTATGAGCCCATCACGACCGAGTAAAATCTCCTTCGTCGAACTGTTGTTGCCACGAAGGAGTCCCTCGAACTCGGGTCTCCCGAGAGTTCAGACTCCGGGGGACGTGTCCGCAAAAGCAGGGGCATCCATTAAGAGTGGCAGCTTGCTTCCTTTGTTTTGTCTCACCAGGGGAGGAAGGATTCGAAGGAAGCCAACGTTCTCTTGATTTGTATGCCCGCAGATAGTTGTTGGCGGTATTCGAGCGGCACAAACTCTTCGAAAAGGAAGACGGTGGATGAAGTGCGCGGGTCGCTACCGCCAGAAACAGTCGACCTGGTTAATGTAATTGATTTGAACTCGATATGTAACGATAAAGTACATTAAGCTGGTGATCACGGCCTAGACAGTGGCTCTCACCAGAGCACAATTGTACACTCTATCAACTCCCTCCCGTCCAATCTCTGTCCATCCACGGCCGTACATCAGGTCACAGAATACAGCCATAAGCGCCTCCTCAATGATCGCCTCGGTGCCCATCACAGGCTCTGTGTCACATCCAAATGGTGGGAGACTTCTGTGTCTTTTTCAACTTGCGCGTGATATCGGCTTGTTGCTCCGGCCAAGACGGGATATTGAGTTCACGAGGGGTGTGCTGAATTGTAGCGTCGCGCTCAGTGGCGCGTCAGTTCGAGTAAAACCAGTGAACGAGAAATCCGTCAAAGTGAGCGCCGTTTGTTTCGCCGCTTGCGACTGCAACACGGTAGGTGAATATTAGTAACACGACAGAGCCGAGATAGAGACGTACCGTCCGGGCACTTTCTGTCAGGTCAAAACTGTAATTTCTTCTCAGCCGGATCTAGGCCCCCAAAGCCCAGCGCTTCAAATTCGCCCCACTTAAGTTCTGTCAAACTCCGGAATCGCTCTTCTCCCGCGACAGCTGGTTTTCCTGAACCGAAGTAGTCCATCGGGCTTTCTCCGAGTGTGGATAGTGTGGTAGAGAATGCGATCGATGGATCGGACGACGCGGCGCCCGTATGTGGATGTGAATCAGGGGGATCCATGCGCTTCTTGAAACCGGCGTATCGCGGCGTCAGCTTGGGCGTCGGTGGGGCCACTCGCTCCCAATCGCGAGATTGTGCGAATACATTCGGGGCGCGAGTCACCCCGCTGCGAGAGTCTTGACAAGATCTAGCGTATACATCCAGACGTTCCGCCTTACGCTGGCAACGCGGACCGTAGGGCCCCACGGCGGGTTTGGAGCCTGTCGTGCTTCCTTGATCGAGTGGCTGGTTCCGGGAGCATGGCTGGGTAACACCGAATCCAATCTTTGAGCCGCGTGGTTACGCTAAGAGATGCAGCGCTGCCAGGTCCGTCGGCAAACGAACCAGACGACTCATCACTCGGTGCGTCTTGCCAACGAACAAAGGCGAGTAGGACCTGGTCCATTACGTTAGTGGCACGAAAGTACCCAAGGTGGGTGTGACGGAAAGGTAACGCAGTGGGAACCAAGGCCGAAAAGGAGGGGTCCGAAAAGTGGTGAAATGGTTGGAGGGGTGTGCCCTGAAGATGATGAGTGGGCTGTAAGACGCGTGAGGAGGGGAAGAACATTGATTATGATTGGAGTGGTTGCTGTAAATGTGCGATGAGGGCTTCAAAATGGGTTGTTGGATAATCTTGGACTGTGAACGAGAATCAACATTGTGTGTATAAAGACGTGGGGGAGAAAGTCACTTACCAAGTTCGACCTCACTCCACTCAACGTACCTATCCCAAGAGAGGAAGCCTGCACGGCATTTCCTCCAGAGACACGCAAGACTCGGGCGATACCCCATCGCAAGCACATGGCAAGTTCTGCGGTCGCAGCAAACCGGGCCTCCTCGTGCCATGTGCGCTTAGCGTCCTGCGCAAGGAACGACACACCAGTGCGGAGGAAGGCTTGGATGAGGCGACGAACTCCGGAAAAGGTGATGTCGAGGGAAAGACCGGGAAAAAAGAAAGGGGTTGTGAGACCACGTGTGCCGAGCTCCTCGGTGACGATGTGGACTAGGCCGTCGACCTCACCTCGGCCGAGGACGATGTGGTGGAGATAGGAAAGGTAACCGTATTCTTGCTCCCGTTGGCGGTGACCTGTGATGGTCATTGTTAGTAAGGGTAACCAAGGTTGGGGGCTTGGGGCGAAGCATTGACAATCTCCAAAACTGCGCGAGATCGCGCCCAGCCCTTCAAGAAAGAGTGTTGATGATGATGATGATGATGATGATGGGGGAGAAAAGATAATGAAAGAAGAGAGGTGAAGGTACGGACCCCGATCTGAATCTGACAGACTTGCAGGTTCGCCGCCGATTGCGCCGAGGTTGACAGCAAAAAAGCTCACATCGGGAATAACGATATCCTCTTCGTTGGGGACAGCACCGGGTGCCGTGCCCTTTGACACCGCTCAGGGTGCGGGTGTGGGTCTTTTCGACATTCCTGTCCCTCTTGACGGGGACGGTCACCGCACCGCGGGCAGATTTCGGCTGGAAACGCGGCCAAACTCGTCTGAAAGTTCTGTGTGACTTGAGAGGAGAGGGAGTTGTGCGGGAACGAGAGAATAAGCTGTGTGTGAGAAGGACGGGATGACCAAAGAGCGGCCGAAAGGGGAAAAAGGAACTAAAACGAGTCGAGGCGAGGGAGCGACTAAACGACCGCTTTGGCTTTGGGCGGCTTGTTCCCCTTTTGACTAAGTAGCCCATTCCGGCCATGGGCTCAAACTTTCCTTTCCGTCCTTTCTCACAACTGACACATTCGAACGCCTTAGCCGGCTCGCGAAAGACTATTATTTCGTATGTGTCACTACAACTACTCTTCACTAGGCGTACTCATGTCATCGACAGTTCAAGCATCATCGAAGACACCCAGACCATAAGTCTGACTGAATTAGCGATTCTTGCAATATTCTACTTTGGCTTCCGCCATATCGCCAAACGGCATGCGCAAGATTTGCTGTCTTCTGTTCTTGTTTAGCTTTGTCGACAATCAGATAGATTCTCTCGTCCGTCTGTTCAACCTATGGTGATGGCTCCCGAGAGCACTCGACATCTTCCGCCTGCGCAGGGGTCAGTCCAGACGTGCGTGAGTACGGACTGCGTGGACAGCCTGCGGGCTATCAGAAACGTCGCATATTTCCGTTTCCGATGCCTTGGGTGCTTGTTTGGATAGCTGGGATAGACGGACGAGGTGTAGTTTCCTCCCGCGGCGTAACGCACGAGGAATACTACGAGATATCTGGTTGGTACACCCCGATGAAGGCCTCTGTGGAGAGCCAGTAGGTTGACTCTTGATGGGTAATGTCTCGCTTAACGGGCCCATCATGACTGGGTGAAATGACCTCGTTGACTTGTTGTCACGAAGGAGTCCCTCGAACTCGGCCTCGTAAGAGTTCAGACCCCGAGGGACGCGTCCGACAATGTAGGGGCGGCCATTAAAGTAAAAGCTTACTTCCAATCTTTATCTTGTGCGCTCGCGGATAATTGTTGGCATCGGCGCGGGGAACGACGTACAAGTACGGGGGGTGCCTAGATGATGCGTACAGTGCGGACCCAGTGGCAGGATAGCATGTGGTTCCTCAACCGATGGCTGGTTCTGAAAAAAGTGGCTGGGAACTTCGAATCTGACCTTTCAACTTTGGTGGGCGCGGACACGCCAAAAGGCGGAGCACTAGCATGTCCGCTGCCGAACGGAAAAGTTAACTCGGAGTCGTTGGTGAATAAAGACGGTAGGTCGTGCCACAATTCGTCGATTGGGCGAAGAATTCGGGACCGAGGAAGATCAGAATTAAAAAAAGCGCGAGTGCTGGGGGGGCGCGATCAGTATCCAGAGATACACAAAATGTGGGCGAGAACACGCACGACAAGTTTTGTGCGGTAGCCAGGGCGGGCCACCTCGTGCCATGGGCGCTCGATGTCCGGCCTAGGGGACAGCACACACGTACGGACGAATGCTCGGACGAGGAGATACGAGCGACGGAAGAGTTGTTGTCAAGGATGAGACTAAGAAAGAGGAAACAAGTGATGAAACTATGTGTACCGAGCACCTCACTGACAGTGTAGGTGAGGTGGTCGACCTCGTCGACGCCGAGGGCAACATGTTGATGGGAGAGGTAACCGTATCCTTGCTTGGTGAGAGATTATGAGTTTGCTGAGGGATCGAACAAGTTGGCGGAGCCGGTGAGGCAGCAGTAGCGGAGGCAAAGACAGAGGAGAAGTAGTGCACACAAGTGAACTGAATCACGCACACGAAGGGGAGTTTGAAGAGAAATCGCAGATGGCATTGCCAGCCCACAGAGGGCGCGATTATATATTCCGCACATCAATAAAAGCATGTGGAGCACTATCAAGTGACTCCACTGCAGTGAGATGAAGGTGAAGTGAGTGTATGAACGTCGCTAGGACACAGAATGAGAGCGATAGTGTCGGAAGTGATCGTGAAATGATAAGGGGCATAAAAGCCCTCGACCGATGGGGCTGCGTTGATAAGAGCCCGTTGACTGAGGCCGAAGGTCCGTGCTCAGGGGCACAATGTCCGAAGTGGTAAGAGGGTTGCGGCGACGCCTTATACATACATGCAGCGCCGCCCTACTTGGGATGAAATCAAATTAGTCCAATAAAAGCAATAAAATGTGCCGGAGGCGTTCGAAATCAAAGTGAGACAAGGGGCCGCACTCGGCGTTGCCCCCGGTCAATCTCCTCCTCCCCGATGTTGCCTTGTGCGTCCCTCGTCAATCCCAGATTCCACCATTGCTTCCATTGGCTGTGACCTACGGTGCCCGTTGTTGGTAAGGGCATTCAAGGCGGGGGAGGGGGTGTGACGAAAGGATGAGCCCCAGTGGGAGACCCACAGGTGACAAGCGAGGTGTTGACCGGACGCGGCATTGACGATTTCCCAACATGCAAGACTGCGAGATTGCGCTTGGAGCGCTTCTGGAAAGAACGAGCAATGGAGAGAAGAAGAAAAAAGAGGGGCAGGTACGTACACCGTTCACGGTCGGACGGACATGCAGGGTCGCAAAGGGTACTAACTTACTGTAGATGACTGGATGGTGATGTGGCGACGTGCCTGCCCACTGGCTGCCCCCGGCGGTCATTTTCGACCCCGTGACAGCCGCCGCGTTCCTGTCCTCCTGAGATTCTGGACGAAATTGTGGTGATCAACGATTGGCATGACTTCGTGTTTTCTTGATCTTTGAGTCTCGTGTCGTCGCTCTCCCTTGCTTTCCCCTTTCGCACCCTCGCCCATTCTCTTTGCTAGTCACTTCTTATATCAGGCGGCGGCGTAGGTGCATTTTCAAAGGTAAGTAGATAGATATCTCGTTGGTGTCCACCCTGACTCATTTGAAGTAGATAGTGTCTTTCTTTTGGCAAGCGGCACCATGTTGCTTTTTGTTCTTGTGCCAATGCCACGCCCCCTAGTGGCATCCCTCGCAGTCGCACCCACATTGACCCTCAGTCGTTGTAGCTGCAAGACAGACCCATGCCTGGCCACCGCCCATGCCGTGACAGAAGGTAATCGAACGCAAGGGAGGTCTATATGCGTGAGATCTGCACGAGTACGAGGCAAGACCGCAGGGGCGTTACGGGAGCAGCGCGGACGTGCTCACCCCATCTTGCGAGGGCTGACAATCTTTAGAATGAAATCCCTGTTTGCATCGAAAGATAGTATGGCAATGGTGTGTGAATAGAGAAATCCGTGAGGTACGCATCGACCTGCTCTGGGAAGGATAAGTCCGGGGGAGAAGACATGTCTGAGGGCGGGTTATGTCTGTCTTGGTGAACTTGAGTTGACCTCGTGGACGCCGAGGACAACATGTCGGTGATGGGAGAGGCAACCATATTATGGCTCACGTTAGTGGTGACCTACGGCGCTCGTTGTTGGTAAGAGTATTCAAGTTGGGGGTGTGACGAAAGCTCAAGCGCTCAAGGCTCAGCGGGAGACACACAAGTGACATGTGAGGTCACTGGGAGGACTTGACCGGACACGGCATCGACGATTTCCCAACACGCAAGAGTGCGATATTGCACCTGGAGCGGAAAGAATGAGCGATGGAGGGAAACACAGAAAGAGGGGCAAATGGGCCATGTAAGGACGCCCTGCAGCGGAACGGTTCACTTTCGACCCTGACCGCCTCGAGCTGTGCCAAGTCAACAGCCTGCACAATGCCTCGCCAGTCAAGCCCTCACATATCTCCGGATGCACAGCGGGCTATTCCTACTTCAAGTTATACCCATCTTTCGTACGTTTTCTGCACTGCTCCTTCGTGTAGACCTTCCACTCCCTCTTTTAGTTCCATTTTCCACCTAGCCATCGGACTCGGGACAACACCATTCCCCTCTGCTCGTAGCGTACTTGTATATAAACCCTCCCACCCGGCCGCCCCGGCCAAGCATGGGAGGGTCGTGGAACCAATTCAATAGGCCCTCATTTCCCCCTTTCTCGCTCGCGTGCCCGTACCTCAAGACTCTCGTTACGCCCTTTACGATTTCCTTCGCGCGTTATCGGCTTTCGGGAACGCGTACCCGCTAGTACCCGCTTTTGACATGACCTTTCCCCAAACTCACTACTGTAGCAGTGTGGACGTTCCACCTGCGATACAGCACATACACCGTTCTCGATCGGACGGGCATGCAGTGTCACTGAATGTAGATGGTATTGCAGGAGGGGAGCTGCCATTGGGAGTGACGGGCCCCTCGTTGAGAAGGGGACCTGGTGGCCTGCCCTTGTTGGTCGCACCTAGGGTGCGTGTGCAAGTCTTTTCTACATACCTCTCATTCTCAAATGATATGACACATACCCCACCGTCGCTACTCACACCTGTAGCCTCGCCGGCCCTTGGATCTTCCACTCAAAACCAGCCCGGTCATTCCTGACACGAGACATAATGGGAACGGGCTTCCAAGCCAAGCCGGATGGCATGACCACACGACCATCATTTAGGGTTAGGAGAACGGATCCCTGTATGTCCACCGTCCACCCAAAAGCCGGCTGCCGGCATGATCCCTCCGCTTCGCCGCCACAGCACTGCCTACTGGAGTACTGTCTCTCCCCTCCCTTGCTTTCACTTTGTGGAAGGTAAATGTGTGTGAGTGAAAGGAAGCACACAAGGGTAATGGAGCGGGGAATCCCACTCTCCTAATGTCTGAGATTGAAAGCTACGCAGTCATATATACTAAGACGGATGATACTGATAAGGCATTTATCTTAGTAAAGTATTCGGGCACCTAGTTGGGCTTGTCACGGGTTGTCGGGCTGACTCCCAACACCCCCCTTCAAGCCGATACAAGTCCCATTTCTTTAATGTGTTTTTTATGCTTAAAGCCTAATAGCGCTTTAGTAAGAATATCAGCAGTTTGTTCTAGGTCGCAGACACTTTCAAAATCAATGACTGCATCTTGAACTAGATCGCGAACCCAGTGCCAACGAATAGCAATATGCTTCGCTCTTTTATGGAATACAGGATTTTTCGCCATCATGATTGATCCCTTGTTATCGCCATGTATCTGCGTCAGCACGTTTGTTTCTAAGATGCCAAGCTCCATATGAAGACTTCGAAGCCAACATGCTTCCCGCGCTGATTCAGACATGGCAATGTATTCTGCTTCCGTGGAAGACAGAGCTTTTGTAAGTTGTTTCTTCAAGCTCCAAGTAATCGCTCTGCCGCTAGCGATAAATACATAACCCGAAATCGATTTGTGATTGTCAGCATTACTGTATGAGGCATCTGTGTACCCAATGAAGTCTGGGTACTCTGTGTTTGCCTTGTAGATGATACTGAGATTCCGAGTACCAGCCAAATATCGCAGTATCCGCTTAATAGCGGTTGTGTATTGTAAACTGGGATTGGCTGTGTATGACGCTAGCCTGTTGACCACATAAGATATATCGGGACGTGTCACATCCGCTATATACTGCAATTCTCCCAGCAATGTTGCGAAGGAATTGCTACAATTACCGTCATTGCCTTCTGGATTATGCACTAATTGTATGTTCAGATCAAGTGGTGTGGCAACTGCGTTAATGCCACTTAAACCCTCTTTGTGAAGAATGGAATCGATATATTGAGATGATGAGATCGTGATAGATTCAGGAGTTCTAGTTATCTCGATGCCAATTATCTTTTGTGGCTCACCAAGATCAGTGACCTCCCATTCACGCTCAATGTCAGTTTTAGCTTTATCCCTGAGATCGATTGTAGTCGTAAAGATTAGTAGATCATCTACCCATACAGCAATAATTGCAAAGTCCTCACCTATGTGCCAAACATACATGCAAGGATCTGATTGCAAACATGTATATCTGCGCTTTCTCATCTTTGAATCAAACTCATGATTCCATTCACAACCAGCTTGTTTTAAACCATATAAGGTCTTAATTAAAAGACAAACACGTCCACTGCCATCGTTATAACCTTCTGGTTGTTTCATATAGACTTTCTCTTTTAGGATGCCATTTAGGTAAGCACCTTTGATATCCATCTGATGAATATATAATTTGTGCTTCGCTGCAACTGCTAGCAACGACCTTATGGTCTCCATTCTGACGACTGGCGAATGCGTTTCGAGATAGTTGTACCCCAGACACTGCGTGCACCCCTTGGCAACAAGCCTGGCCTTATACTTCAAGAGTTTCCCTTCCTTGTCTCTCTTTTTCGCAAAAACAAACTTATTGGCGATCGGAATCATGCCTGGAGGCTTGTCCACTAATTTCCAAGTCCCCATGCGCTTCAATTGGTCGAGCTCTGTATGGATAGCTTGTTCCCATTCTGGCCACTCATCTGATGCCTTCGCTTCACACAAGTTATTGCAGTCTTCTTCTTGAAGGACTGCAAACGTTTCTTCTCAGACTTCGATGATTCCGGCTTCTTCCTTGTCAGGGAAGGGATCATTCATAAATTTGTAGTCTGGTCTGATCCCTCTAGTTCTGTAAGGTTCCTCCGGATCTAAGTCTGAGTCTTCGTTACTTGCAGTTCACTTTTTAGGTATAATGCTCTGTGTGTCTGTATCTGTGTCTCCTTCTTCCCCCCCTTTGCGCAGAGGGTTCTCCCCCCCTTGAAGTTCTGGCAGTTCTATGGTTATCTCTTCAGGTGGGATAGGATCGACTGGGTTTAAGAAACAGAAGTTTCTTGCGGTTTGGACGGTCTTCGTCGCCGCGTTGTAGAACCTTACCACTTTTGAGCCCTCATTGTATCTGACATATGCTTGACGTTGGGATTTAGGCAGCATCTTACACTGCACATTCTGACCTTGTAGAAGCACCCAAACTGATGCGCCGAACTCGCAGAGGTGAGAAACATCAGGTCTTTTTCCATACCAAACTTGATATGGAGTTCTGTTACCCAATCTTGGCAAGGATGTATAGG
>Ga0307510_10012237_pt1 | contig 10172 bp, 5 predicted proteins | sample 12_EM_MG_FD_207224 | JGI IMG/M metagenome (GOLD analysis project Ga0307510, IMG submission 207224) | Populus trichocarpa ectomycorrhiza microbial communities from riparian zone in the Pacific Northwest, United States - 12_EM | ecosystem: Host-associated > Plants > Roots > Unclassified | place...
CCCTCCTTTATATTTGTCCCCCCCCCCCCCCCCGTGGGGGGGGGGGGGGGGGGTTGCAAGGGCCTGGACAAACACCGGAAGCCAAGCGGTTGAAAACGTCCATATGGTGTCTTAGTACGCCTGAAGTAATTGTGGGCTGCCCCCTCGCATGACTCCTGATAAGCAATTGCCGGTATCAGATTGCGGGTGTTCTTGATGACGTGATGGGGATGGCCTCGAGCATATCTTATGAATAATGTATAATCTGTCAACAGAATCTTGCCCAAGCATTAATCTTATAGATGTAGGCCTGCGAAAAGCACCCCTAGTGAACCCGAATGCAACCCGAGTGATACTAAGTGACGCTCGCATTTTTTGAGAAAGGATCTGGCAACGTGGGAAAGTGCGAAAGGCCCCAGAGCACTCGCTATAGTATCACATTAAGATAAGCAACCGGCACCACCCGTCGTGTGTAGGTGCGGTGCGGTGTGGGTGGCAGGACTTGGACGTGGGCTCGTCGCATTGGACTTGGGAGTCAACGTAGTGTCCTGAGTGAGATTACCATGACTCGTGGGGACCGGCCATAACACTCTTCCATGACGCACTCATCAGTGTGCCCCCCCGTGCTTGGCGGCCTTCGGCTGTGCACCCACCACCCACAATCCATAACCCCAACCAAATCCCGTCTTCCCCACAGCCAAACCCACCCCCTTCATCATTGATATTCCGGGTATCGGTATGTTTCCTCCTCCAGCCCCGAGGAGACCTTATTTCTAGTTATCGGTGATCAGCACCTATAATCTCTCGTATCTCGAGAATAGATATGCTCGCTCATACCCCAGGGTTATGTGAGACACTTGTGGTGCCGGTCAATCAAAACCTTCTCTGTACTGAGCCCAAAGTTCTTGGAAAACCTGAGCATACTGGATGATGAGCTCCCCCCATTCCCCGGTGAGGGGGATACTTTAAAATAGTTGTTCCCGCAATTTTGTAAGGAAATCCTTCGCAAAGCCCCCAATGGCGTTTATGTTATTTTTTCTTTATCAATGCGATCGAAGAACAACCGAGGTCGTGTTGCGGTGGGTTGTTTGATAGAAAGCACCTAACTCCAACAACGACGACCCCCCATATAACAAAAATGATGGACTAGTTCTAGTTTATTGCTTGGGTGGCTTCGCTAGGGGAAATTGTAATACCTCCTCAAGGAGAGGTTGTCCCTAATTAAGAAATTTTAATCAGGTTGGTCGCAATGGCGGGTTCTGGTTGTCCTGAACTATACCTAGCTGACCCTAGGAGTTAAGATGTTCGGGAGACCAACTGCGGCCCATATACTGCGATTTTATCAGGAAGGGGGGAGGGAGGGGTTACTTTCCCCTCATCACGAGCTGCCATACGATTGAATGGTCCCTTTTGGTGAGAGAAAAATGATAGGTCCTCCCTTGTGGACACTAAAAGATTGAAGTGAAGGCCTTGGCTTCCCCCGGCAAGGCTGTAGGGTGAACCGGTGCTCCTACGGGGTGGTATGGTTCGACTCTGGACCATCCACCTTGGGGGATGCCTGCCATCGGCTGAACAGCAGAAGAAAAGAGAGAAGGAGAAAAGGGGGGGGGACCGCTTCACTCAGTTTGGAAAAACAGCTGCGAATACAAACTCCATTGGGCAAGTGAGTAGACTGGTTGTCTCTAGGAGGTAGCCACAAAGTAGCCTTTCGGCTCTCACTCGTTTTGTAAAATGGCTGCTCCCTCAGAAAAAAGAAGTACGTATGAGGTTGCCAGTAAAAGGTATTAAATCCGTTCAGGTCCCTAATGGTTGCAGCGGGGGTGAAGCTTCTAGCAGAAGTCGTCTTGGAATCCCATCATCCAAAGCGATGTTAGAAGGTTCGCACTAGTCCAGATAGTAAAAAAGAGATACATGATATTGGCAAGCATCAAAGGAACCCCGCTAGCCACTGTACGGACCGGACGTCTGTTATCACAAGAAATCACTCGAGTCAGTGTTCCTACGCAACTATGTTGATGCGTCATACAGGAGCTGGCGACGACCCGTCGGGTGCAATTCTTGGGCAGCCTTCTAGTAGAGGTGAGATCTTTTTTTAGTATTACGTAATTGAGTGTATGAGTGTGTTTGAACCGAAGCTCTGGAACACGTTACACGACCCCCAAAATCCTTCCCAAGACAGGACCAGAAAAAAAGAAAAACTTGACCATTTTCCCGTGCTAATCTTAGAGTTCCAAGTACCGGGATTCCTCTGGACGGGATGGGGCTTTAGCATTACCACCGTATGTTGCGGCTGGGACGTATAAACTCCTTTCCTGGAGATATATTTGTTCCAGATCCTAGTGTGATAGGGGGCTTTCGCCCCCTCCCCATACGCGGGGAAGTGTCCAATGCGTATCACATGCCTATGATCCCCTAGCCATCTGAAAATCTTTGGCTGGCTGCGGCATTCCAGTGGGATCCTACGCAAATCCTTCGAGCTCCTTTCCCGTGAGGGGCTTAGCACCCACATTTCCTTGCTGTGCTGGCTTCTGCTTGCTGGGGCAAATGCTGGGAGCGAGGGCAACCTACTGTCCCGTGTTGCTTCCTTCAGTTAGCTAAGCTTCTTCCTCATGCTGGCGCCAGCCCCTCGGGCCGCTGCGCGCCCCCCCCCCCCCCCCTACTCGGTCGAGCATAGCTTATACCTGAGTGCCGATGAAGTACCGGCAAGAGTATTCCAGGTCAGAAAGGCGGGCTCTAATACTCATGTGCTAGTAATACCTGTTTGTTAAAAGTCTCCAAAATGGGATGAAAGGATGTGATTTAGTTACCATTTAAATGATGGCTTCGCGGCCTCCAGATTTTGCAGGGACTGTCTTAACCAGGGAGAAAGACATGTAACTCAAGTTCAGGAACCGTTAGGGAACAGTCACCGCAAAAACTCATGAAATCCACGACCTTCGCCAGCCCTATAATCCCCAGGTCCAGAGACAGAGCCCCAGAGAAGGAATAGCCCTTTTCTGAGGCGATATAAGATCAGTTCATGATATCCTTTGGGTCTCATTAACTATTCTTCGTAGTTTTGCTAAACCGTCAACCCAAACAGGATGGTTTCTGCTGGTAGCCTGATACTGGTAGCAGATTTCAGGTAGTATTTTAACCTGCCCTCTCGGACGACAATATGTGTTGATTAACGAACATGAGTCCTCCATGAATGCCAGCGCAGGATTGCTTGTTTCTAGGCAGGGTTTCTCCTACTCTGCCGTAGATGCGACTGCTGTTTCGTATCTATCTCGCAACATGACCTCATTTGGGGATATTTTGGGGGAAGAGCGTTTCATGAGATTATGTACACTCCCGTTTGAAAAGTCTCCGTAACTGCACTAGTCCATTCATGCAGTTGTTGCTGTTATTACTCCGCTAGCACCAACATGCTACGCCAGCTGCGACTAGATGAATGGGCCAATGTGATTACGGGAACTTTTAAACGGTGAACTTGATAGTATCCCTCGGAGGCCCAGAATGGCCACTCCCCCCCCCCTAATTGAGATAGAAGGGAGGGGCTAGTACCGGTAGTTTAGGGGGTGTCAAGGTGTTGCGTGTTTGGCGGTTTGGCAGTTTGACATCGAGTGATAATCTGGGTAATGGCGTCAAAGCTATCCCACAGCCAGGGACTAGAAGGAATCGGAAACAGGGAGCTTCGCTCCCGTGAGCGACCACCGATCGGTATTTTTTTTTAATGATATCACACGAGGCTCTGTTTATTGTATGGGAGAATTTTGCCAACTCCCGCAACTACGGCTACCCCCAGATGGAATACATACCCTCCATTTTAGCGCGGAAGACTCGGTATTGTGGACTTAAAAGTGACAATGCTCTAGTGGGAGGAGAGTGTCGTAGTATATAAAGCCAAGGGCAGAACCTTAGGCACTAGATCCTCGTCCGCCCACATACATCCCACCCTTCCCCTCTCTGGGGGAATGTAATAGTCCTGAGGATGGACATAGCATAGAGACAGATGAATATTTTTGCCGGCGGTCGTTGGCAAGATTTCGAAAATTTAAAGCAGTGTCTGGGGAATCCCCGGTCTTGATTCACCCGACTGATATATCCCAAGTCTCCAGCACAATGTGGTGAATCCCGTTTTCTGTTCCGAGCACCAGAATTGTGTGCGAATGGTAGGTTATTACCGATAAAACAATGTCATTTCGCTATTTCTATTCTATAAGGTCGCAAAATGAGCTAACATACTAGCTGCCAATATAGTAACATAGGCTATTATCAAACCGGAGAGAAACTTAGTGCTGGTTCAGCACTAGGCTCCATCGAAGGCAAAAATTTTCCAGTATCAGTCAATATCGGATATAAGTAAACTGGAAGCCTTCCGGGTACCGCTCAATTTTCGAAATTCATTTTTCTTGTTCGACTAATTATGTCTACCAGTACCGTACTCAATATCAACAGTAGAGATAAGGTTATTTTGTTGGCTGACTAAACAGCAGACTAGCTAGATCCGCTAACTCATCTAGGAAACAAGAATCTGCATGTCTCATCAGTCTATGGGATACAGTGGGGTCGCTTCGTCGTGGAATAGTGTAAGTGGTCTGTGTGTCCCGGGTGGAGCAGGGTGTGTGGACATCACACCAATAGCAAAGTCATGCGATATGATTCGGCTAGAAAGCCAGGGATTCGTTGTCTTCGGCAACCTCACACCATCTCATCTCCTCTTCTATCATACAGTAGCAAGCACCCACTAATTCCATATCTCTGGAACAACTATCACTACCTGAATTACTGCTATATTTAGCATTTAAGTGGTCTCAAAAAATTATAGATGGAGGACTATTTTTAACAATTAGATGAGTAATTATCGAACGCTGACGAAATCTGGCTTATCATATCTTTTAGGTGCCCGGCCAAGGGACAAATTTACCCTCACTAAAAACAACCCAGTTTGCTTCTGCTACAGTATACCCCGGAGAGAAACTCCAGTCCTCCCCAAGGGGTTTCCTCTGGTATTATATAAAAGAAGCAACACTTGGGTCTCACAACCTTGAGCCCACTAGTAAGTCTGTTTCGGGGCCTCGGTGATATCTTAGCTTAATCACCAGGCTCCCAGAGAACCCTCTATCTCTGCGAGTCTTCCACAATCTACTAGATTTGGAACGCTTTCTGTCTGTACGAGTACTTGAGCATGGAACATCAGGCCACTGCTTATAATACAGCGGCCAGAACCCAGCACAAGGCTTTTCTGTCGAATTGCAAAACCTGTTCTTCTAATTCCCAAATCTCCCGTGACCAATGTAGGAGCCCAAATTCAATGCCAATGTGTGAGTGGGAATAAAGCATAAGCTGTCCCCAAACGCCATAATCGGGTTGAGAAGCAACATAATCCGACAGGGCTTGATGTTCGCTATTGGACTGAATAAAGTACGCGTTGGCGCATTCCAGCTCAATATCAGTTTTATTGCGGGGTCTCAGGCTCCATAGATCCTGTGCTATGCTTCAAGAGCTCCTCGTGAGGAAGACGAACGTCCGGTAAGTATCTTTAAATAGTTGGATTCAGATGAGATTTGTATGGGTTCAAGATAAGTTGATTCCCTAACAACAGATTATATGGGCCATCGAGTAAGAAGGCCTCTAGCATCCAAAATTAGGTTCCTGGCATGCTGAAGATCGAAACTATGTGCTATCCGGTTAGTGGGGTAATTAGAAAATGCTCGCATTGGCGTGGTCAGGTTCAGATCGTCAATATCACAAAGCCCACCGGGGGTTTTAGACTAGTAGGGGGATGCACTTCGTTCGAATACAGAGATATAATAGGAATTTAGCTCAGTCAACTGGGATTGCAAATTTCCTTCTCTAGCCCATCGAAAACCAACCTACAGTCGGTGGGCAGTCTTGGTGATCGAGCTGTTTCGCACCAAGAATCGGCAAACACCTCACTTTTCAATTGTTGGTGGCTAGCCCAAAGCCGGATCTCCCTTCTCTGAAATTTCTGATTTTTTCCAGTCTCCTCATGCGCGCACGATCTCATGATAAATCCGAAGCATACTCATTGCCAATTGAAGGTCCTATAAGCTTGTAAAGTTCCGTCACCGGTTAAAAGTCATCCTTATCATTAATTCACAAAGACACTCGCCTAAGCTACCCCACATAACAACATCTCACAATCTTTGATGAGGTGTGGCATGACGAGGAAGAGTCGCAGTGCTCTGTAAACTGTTGGAAATTCATATATAACTACCGGGTTAGTTCTTGGAAAGCTTTCTGCAGGTTTAGTGTTGGGGCCTATCAAAAGGCCCTTAAAATGACACATTTCGGCGTAAATATGCCCAATCACCGCGGCTTTCGCCTACCCTCTGCCGACTTTAGGGAGCCCTTATCATTCTAAGATAAGCTCCCGATTGCAGAGGACGGAGTCCAACTATTTAGGTCCAGATGTACCTCACAAGACTCCTCATGTGACCGGTATGGTCACCCTAATGTATCTCTGTGGGTAGCGGCAAATTGTCAGGCTATATATTGACATGCTGTATGCCTCCCGGGACCGGCAGTGGCACAACGCGCATCTTAACCTCATAATTGGAGAGGAGAGGACTATTCAAAGCTTCAGAATCGGACCGCGCGTCCCCCCACATTGTCCCCCTCTGAAGGGGGCAAGACACTCTCATTCAAAACATACTTGCTTTATTAACGGATACCGGTATACGATGCGAGTGCTGTAGATCAGTTGCGTTTAGGGAATGGATACCAACGTTAGAGCTAGTCCTGGAATGCTTATGGAGTGAAGACGTAGCCAGAGGAGATTTATGATGATACCAACACTGTGATGGTTGAGGGCTAAACCAAAACCTCTTCGCTTTGGTGCAGTGAGGCGTCATCTCTGGCAGGGGTTATTCATATTGAGGGGACATCGGCCTGGAGCTTCCGAAAACAGGTATGGGCATGCCTACCATCGCCGGGTCTATGGCGCCAGGAGCGAAGGGGGGATTGTGTAGCCCATAGCCATAGAGTGGCTTGCGTGTAAATATCGAACCACCATTACGATTCTAATCTTCAAATAGTCTGGCTGACTAATTTACCTTCTCCCAATTGAAAAAACACCTAGTGAAGGGGTTGCGCACTCCCTCTCCACGGGTTCTAGAACCGTAGTGAATCCGGGACTTGTGAATCCGGGTGGGATGTGGGGCAGCAGGGCTTAGGAGACAATTGCGGGTCATGAGCTAAAGAAGTATACTGGGTGGCGGTAGACACTATGTATAGCCAGAGCATAACTTAAAACTAGGTGATGTTCTGCTACAGGTCCAAGCCCCTCCCTGATACAGGCACACGGGAGGCATCTACATTGATACACATAGAAAAACAGGAATCTTTCCAAAACAAATAAACACAATAAATGTCACTTAGCCTCCACAATTATCCCTGAACCGCTTAGCAGGAACTACCGAGAGCCGAAGCAATCTTTCTACGGATGATAATTTACTTATTCCCGATTCTGCGGTTTTATTACAAGCGTTGATGGGCGGGTATCATCATGTATCACTCGGTCCACGTAACCTCTTCCCCTAAACCAGTAGTTCAGTTTCCTCACGGAACCTTCCTAGCGGGGCGCCACTTTCCTATTTCTATCTGAGCAATATCGAGCCTCTCCCGAGTTCAATCGATGGGCAAAACTTCAGCAGGTCAAACAGTGGCTATGTTTCAGATTTCTACAGCTGCACCCCCCCCCCCAGGTTCCCCTTGCTACCCAAGCAGTATCATTATCAACTCAAGCCCCATCTATCCATAAAAACTCCTAATAAGACCAATTTTCGTCACACCTGTAAATAGTCGTCCCCAGGCAAGTAGACTACGGTATTCGATAACAAGGGTTCACAAAATATCTGGTAAAAATATCTGTACGCACCCGCGGGCCCATGCAAATTCACGACCCCTGATATTGAAAACTCCTTGCCTGGGACGAGCACAGCTTCCTTGCATCTTGGCATCGCCCCCACGGCAATGTTTTGATTTTCGTTGAACGCCACAGTATGACTGTGACTTCATAGCCACATCACTTCTCCCAGCATCAGGCGTCACTCACATTATCACTACCTTTCCCTGGCACTCTTGAGCAGTCACACTTGGCGGAAATATTCTCTGCCTATCCCAATTATCTCTGCATACTGTACGGTGCAATTTAACCGCATCTCCTAGAATGTCGTCCCTAATGCGTTTGATTTAAGATTACTCGCTGGAAAATGAAAAGTCCTCTATTAACGGCATGCAACACGAAAAGTCCTGTCCATCGCCCCAGACTTGTCCACCACCTCATGCATTGGGTCGCGAGGCCTCGCGCTTGTCATCTGCCAACTCAATCAACTTCTCACCCCTGCCATCATCGGTCCTTACGATGACCAGCCGATGGCTACCTTGATAACTGGGGGGGGTTTTGAGGCCTCTCTGATCAGATAGTGCCCACTTCAGGTCGGAGCCTCGAGTGGGTTCTTCATCCGAGTGTTTCCAGCTATCTTTATGGTGGAGGAAATGTCATTTCTCCTGCTAGGATGGTTCCTGCCAATCCCATTCTTGGAACTCGGGAAATATCACACTGACGATTGAGGTAAGCGGGAGAACGATCATACTTTCACTCGAGATATATGCTATCAGTCCCGTCACGCGAGGTATAATCTCCCAGACTCATAATATACTATTTTTGCCTCGGCTTTGATGACCATTGTAGCCAATCGGGGTCATCCACTATGATTCGAATTTGAATATTCTTGGAGCAGCTTGTGGCTGTAGCGCTCCTAACCACAGCATTCCACGTGGGGAGATTGTGGCTGAGGCACCCAGGCTCGCTAAAGTACTCGTACCGGTACTTGTGATTGTCTTTTTTTCCAGCCACAGACCATGAACTGAGCAGAGCTTACGCTTCTGGCTGAGCTGAAACAACAGGGGCCTTTTTACTTCCATTCGAGTAAGAGATCAAAAGGATTTCCCACCAAATCAGGCATCTGACGCTCTCGAGGTATGAGAGAAGCTTGAGGAGATTTTCTCTCTCTTCCCTTCGCCACACAAAGTACCTTCCGTACTGGCGCGGTATGGTAGGGTAGGTATGGATACTTGAAGAATCCGTTCTCGAGATGCCCATCTCAAGGTTTAAGACCGAGATGTTTTCATTCAACTCTGAAACGATTAGGATTTGGGCACCAGTCGAAATAAGGTTAGTCATTTTCCTTTGGCGGACACGCACGGTGCCACTCCTCAAGGAGCCAAACCAATTAGGGACAGTGGGACAGGGTGAAAGGAACGGATGTGTGGAGGGTGGAAGGGTTTATCGGCTGTGATGCATGGCGGGAGAAATTCAGGAGGGAGGTGATGCTATCTTGGGTACCCACCATTCTGACATTCCCAGTGTTCACATTGTTCTTTCTGGGGGGGGGTAATCGAGTACGAGTACTACCGGTAGGAAGTGTTTGTTGGTACCTAAAAATGGTCTCACGAACTCCCTCCAGGTCTACTGAAAAGCCCGATTGAGTGGGTGATTGGATGTCCGCCACTCTGAGGTGCCTTTGGCTCATTCTATTATTTTTAATTCTCATTTTTGGATCATTTATCCTTTTTTTCTTTTCTCTTTATCGGCTTTGTGATCGGGGTCTGCATGGGATCTCCCTGGTTCGAGTCCATCTGCCCTGCTCTGCTTCTACCGCTACTTGCCTTTCGCTACCCGCACCTGTCTGTTTCCCTCCTACTTCGTGTGCTCACTCGGGCGAACAGGTGGACCGCTAAGCTGATTTCAATATCACAGCAGCAGCTCTCTCTGCTTTCCCTTTTCCCTCGGCGCATTGCGAGACAGCGGTTTTGTGTCGGAGCCGCCTCCTCCTCCTCCCCTCTCTCCCTCCGACGCTTGTCGGTTCCCACTCAGGGTGTTCTTCTCCCTTTTACCACCCGATCTAACCTCCTCGTTTGTGGATTTTCCTGGTCAGACATTGCGACCTAGTCGGGGTTGGCTCGTTCTTCTCTCTTCTCTGCTAGGATTCCTGTCCTTCGTCTTTTGCTCCAAGACTGAATACAGTTCTCTGGCGAGGCGGTAAGTTCTTCTCTCTTGCCTCACAATACCCCCGAAAGGAAAGCCATCTTCACTACCACCACTACCACCACCACCTTCATCCCTCCTCCTTCCTCCCGGGCCCCAGCAAACAAATACCCTTCTAGGTGCAGACACTGCCCTT
>Ga0307510_10012238_pt1 | contig 10171 bp, 4 predicted proteins | sample 12_EM_MG_FD_207224 | JGI IMG/M metagenome (GOLD analysis project Ga0307510, IMG submission 207224) | Populus trichocarpa ectomycorrhiza microbial communities from riparian zone in the Pacific Northwest, United States - 12_EM | ecosystem: Host-associated > Plants > Roots > Unclassified | place...
TTTGTTGGCAATAGTTCTTGAACAATATTATAAGAACTTTTTTCTTTTTTATTGTTTTTTTTTAGTTTGAACAATAATTTTTTTTAGCGCAGACATTAATGATGTAATCAATTGTTGTTAAAGGCAGTATTATTATTATTTTAATTTCTTGTCTAAACAAAAGGCCTTGTAAGCTTGGACTATATACGAGGGATGATCCTGTTCTTAGACTTGAAACCTCCAAATAAGATTCCCAGATTTAATTTGATCCTTCAAGCATCCACTTAGATTAAGGAAGATTTAATTTATTCAGCATTACATGTAAGGAATAGTTAGGAATTTATACGAAGATACCCTCTTGGAATTGACATGGGAGTTGTTAGTAATTGTCAATTATCTGTTTTTTTCTAGTTATTTTAACTATCAGAAGTGTGGTTGTCATTGCTTTTCAAAGTATTTTTTATTTAAAAATATATTAAAATAATATTTTTTATTTTTTTAAAATTAACATATTAAAATAATCTTAAAACACTAAAAAATATTAATTTAAAAAAAAATATTTTTTTAATTATTTTTAAAAATACTTTTAAAATATAAAAAAAACATAAGTGTTTATTAATTATGGAAGAAGAAATAGCTAACAAAGTTCTTGTTTACAGTCTTGTTGAGAGAATTGTTTTCACTGGTACATCCCTTTATTTCAATAGTTAGTCTTATTTATGAAAAATATATATTTTTTATTTTTCATGAAAAACATTTTTTTTAAAAAAAATAAGTTATTTTTCATTTTTGAAATGTATTTTTCTGTAAAATAAATTATTTTTCATTAATGATTTTTGTATAACGGTATTAAGATAAGAAAAATTGCAATGTTTGTGATTAAAATGATTATTATAGTATAAGAAGTGATAATTAGTAATAATGTTACTGATTAGGATGAGATAATGATAAAATAATAATTATTTTAATAATAAAATCGTGATTGATGACGGTGATGTGGAGATGGTAGTACATATTAGTGGTAGAAGATTATGATGAGATGATAATAAAATAATAATTACATTAAAAATATTAAAAATAAAATAGTGATTGTAGTGGCTGTAATAGTAGAGTGATGATGAACGGTGGTTATATGGTGAGTGTCATGGTGGTATTGATACATATAATAAGTTAATATTGCTAAGAAGAATCTTCTCTCTTTTCTTGATATTAAAATATGTTTTTTTTTTCTAAATAGATACTATTCAACAGTTGACTAAAATATGATTTTTATTAATTTATTTTTCAGTATTATTTTAATTAAAAAATAAAAAATAGTTTTCAAACAAATATTTTCCACAAGAAACAGAATCTAAACATTTTAATTAATATTTTAAAATTCTATCTTTTCCTTTTGACATATGGTGACAGCCTGACTTATTTTTTTTTTTAGTTTAACATGAGTGTCCGAGTCAGCTTGCGCGCACCTCGACTAATCCCACGGGTCCTGAAGTTAACGACCATGTAAGCCTCTAGTGGCCATCATATGAGCAACCATAGGACTTGAACCTGAGACCACAGAGGGAGCAAACCTCTTGGTCCCAAGCTCTTATCACTGGGCCACCACCTAGATGGTTGCCTGACTTTTCTTCTTCTTCTTCTTCTTTTTTATTTTATTTTTTATTTTTTATTTTTTTAATGTAGGGGATTCAAGGAAAGACAACTTTGACTATATCTATTTCCTTGCATTGCCACTTAATATTATGGAACTTAGTATGATAATTTTTTTTTTTGTTTTAGTTTTCTTCTTAAAAGAAGCTTCGATGAATTTTCCTCTCAATTAAAACGTAGCCTCATTATGAAATACATAATGTCGATTTATTTTTCTTTTCATGGCAGCACATAAACAGATAAGAAATCCATCACTTGTTGTATTAATTGGAAAAATCATTTATGTAATGTCCCAAATAAAATTTCACTAAAACTTTAATCATTTTCGTACATTGATTTTGAGTCAATTTTGTGCGATTGCTCAATAACTAAAATATTCATGAAAACAAGAAAAATTAAAGCTAATAATCATTCAAACTAGTGGCGAAAGCAGGGGACTGGTAAGGGCTCCGGCCTTAAAAAAATGTTTTCTAGTCTTTTTTTAATAATGTTTATAATTTTAATAGTAAAAAATCTTAAATTTTAATCGTTTTAAAATAATTCTTTTAATTTAAATTCCTTAATTTTTTTTTCTTGCTCTGCCCTTTATTCGCCCTTGATTCAAACCCCACCGTGGCATTAACGATCATGATTGTCCTAAGCTTTTTATACCTCATACCGCTTCGAACACCTCTTGTGGACTTTTAAGTAACTTTATTATATCCCTTTTTTTTAAGGTTTTTAATTAACTATCAGAATATTTTCAAATTATTTTTTGTTTTTAAGTTTAACTTTAAACAGATTGTTTCTACCGTAATTCATGTATTTATAACAAATTGTTTTTTTTAAAACATCTCCTTTTATTATTAACAACAACATAATAATAATTATATATACTTACCAACATACAAGCAATGCTATTAAATTGACAGATTAATTTTGTGACTTGTTGATCTGCTATATGATATGGATTGGATTTCAAATTAAATTAGATAAAAGTTGACCCGGTTAAATCTAATTGATTTTGTTAGAACTTGACTTGATTTTTTTAATTTTTCTAAATGATATTATTTTGATTTTTTTTTAATTTTAAAATAATATTATTTTTTAAAAAATCTGAGTTTACCTGTTTAATCTACGAATTGAATCATATACCGGTTTGAGTTTAATAACTTTTTATATAAATATAATAGGTACTTTTCAACATTTGGAAGAGAGAGAGAAGAGAATATAAGAGATCAATTTGGTCAAAATCAAGCCGTGTAGAAGGATGTTGATCAATTTAATTCCCACAGAATTCCACAAACAATGCAAATTGTTCTGTTATTCTACCACAAGCTCTCTTTTCTATTCAGTAGAAGACTCGGGGCACAGTACCCTGCCCCCTTCAACCATTCCACACTTCAAATTATTTGGCATTTTAATTGATCTGACTAATAGCTGATTTACACCAAGTAGTGTTGATAACAATTTCTCGTCTATAATAAACCTACTAAAATCATTAATTTTCTACCGCCATTATAGCCGCTTTGCAATTAATTAAAATTGCTTACTAGCTCTTATGGACCATGTCAAAAACCGCTACATTTTGCTCGTTAGTCGTGATACTTTCCTTTACATGAAGAACAACACATTGTGCTTGTGCCTTCCTTGGCAAGCTGAGTGTATAATGGTGATGATCGTCCCATTTTCTGTGACCTTAACTGCTGCAGTTCTTTCTTCAATCTTCTATTCTCATTGCTTAAACTTTCACAACATTTTTTCAAGAACTCACAGTCTACCTCTGTTTGCTTCAGCTTGGTCCTGCATGTTATTATTTTGTTGTCATTATTGGGAGCTAGTAGTTTTAACTATAGAAAAGAAACTGAAAACCCAAAAGAAACCGACAGACAAAAAAACAAAGATATCGTGGAATTAATTTAATGTACAAACTGAGTTATACCGTGCTCTCCTGTTCTGAAACCAAACTTCAACTTGTCTTGGCTTCAAATTCAATTGCTCGGCAAGTGAATGCTTTTGAGCCTGCATGCACGTTGTGAATATTTCATCAAGCCACTGGATAATTAATAAATTAAATAACAAGAGGTAATTAAACAAAAAGACAAATAATAAACAAAGCAAATATTACAGGCATCCTAATTTGAAGTTTTTGATAGCAGGATCAAGGATTTATAAAAAGTTCATGCATGGAGAACTTTGTAATTATTTTAAAAATTAAAGTTTCCATACTATAATATATTTATTAATCATAAGTACTTACAATAATTAATGATATATTAAAAAAAAAGAAACATATATCATTTTAATTTTCTGATATCTTATCAAGATCAAGAGATGGAAAATTTGTGTTGCTTTTAGCAGGATAGCCAGAAGTAACTGCCCAAGGAAGAGAAAAGAAAAGAAAAGGACAAGAAGAGCTGCTCAAAAGGGTACCGGATTAAGAGTGGTATGCCTTCTGAAGCTCTCCTCGAGCAAGCTGGATTGCTCTTTTGTAAGCCTGAGTTTCTTTCTACCAGAACCATCGATGTTACTATCAATGGAATTATCACGTCTCTTAATTCCATATTCTTCATCTTCTTCAGACTTGAAACATATCCCATCTGCCTTGTCATGATGATCCATATCCATGGCATCGTTTTTCGGGCACAGTGTAAATGAGAGGTCTAAACGTACCACCGGCTTCTCCTTCTTTTTCTGTGGCCATGGCTCATGGTTATCACCACCTAGTCCAAGCCCGAGTCTTGTGTCACAGTATCCTTCTGCTTCCATGTCCAGTGAGAGAGATGAGAGGACAGAAGAGAAAGAGATGATGAATATAATTGGCAAATGGAAAGAAGGGGTTAGGAGGTGACTTTATACAAGATTGAATTAGATGTTATTTAGGAATATATAAATGATTTTAAATATATTTTGTGTGATTAATTAGTGCACTAATGACAACTAAAATAGAGTAATAGAGTATCAATATAAATATATGTGATGAAAAGGGATTAATGGCGTGCGTTAGAGCTATGACCCCTTTTAGGGAAACCAAAACTCCCTCAAAGCCATATCATGTTTGACTTTGCGATTTCCACGGGATTTTAATTAATAATTAATTACTTCTGGACTTTGATTGATTTTAGTCTATTGCCCACTAGACCTTAAATTTCCAAACACTTTCCCTATTTAAGAAAACAAAAGAATTCTTTGTTTTGAATTTGGAGTCAATTTGTCTATGTATATGCAAACAACTAATCATATGTTCATATGATAATGCCCAGCAGTGTTCTTTAGAATCAAGTTAATAATTACATCTAGATCTTTGTAGTACAAATGCAAATTGTAAAATCCGATCTTGATTTGATTTTGATATATTCGAGTAAAAACCCGTATTATTAGTTATATTCTATACTTTTTTTTAATAAAATAATAATTAAAAAACATGAGATATATTTTCATCCTCTCGATGTTATTTATTCGAGGAATAAGGCTATAAAAACATTAATATAAGTAAAAAAAATCTTATAACACAGATAAATATTCAATATGATAGTACGTTCTCATCACATATATAAGGGAAGTAAATCAGTTATTATATGCTTTTGCAGTAAAGAGTATATCGGGCCGGCTAGTGGAGACGTAACAAGTTCAGTTATATTTCCTTTTCAATAAATTCCAATAAAAAAATTCCTATACAACCTGTTTGGATCTACCACTGGTACTCACCATGTAGTAAATGTGTGCCATTAAATCATTTTTCTTTACTATATACTTTTCTTGGGTATAGTTTCACTTCATATCTTACCTACTACTAATCTCATCAATTTATATATATATTTTTATTAATATTGGTGTTCGGGTTATCTTACATGTATCTCGACTAATCTTATGAGTCCTGAAATTAATAATTATGTAAATCTTTAGTAACCTTGAGATTTAAATAACTCGAACTGGTTATCATTAAGAAGTAAATCTAGAACTCGACTAACCTACTTATATTTATTTTTTCAAGTTGGATGAGCTATGTTTAGCTGATTGGATCCCTACAAGGATATCACAAGAGTAGAGAGGGCACAATTTTCTGGTTAGAGCACTGTTACGAGAAAAGAAAAAAAAAAGGATATATATGGAGAAAATTATTATAAACAGGGCATGTTTTCATGGTTTTTTTTCACAAAAATATATTTAACCAAGAATATTTTAAAGTCTTGGTGGAAGTCCACATTATTGTGGGTATTTATGATCCAAAATAAATTTGTATAATAATTTTATGTTTCTGGTTTTCCTTTAAATTACACTAGGTCAAGTTGCAAGAGCCTTTTTATAATTATTTACAGTACCAAAGTTTGAGAAACCTGGATTCCATGCATACAAAAACAGGTGCTAGCAATTTGAGAGCACAAAACGACACTGGAGTGTATCCTAGATTTCTACACACGATATTGTCTTAAGAGTTAAGCCTTGAAAGGATTTTTGTTAAACGAGGCCTAATCCCCCGTCTTAAGGGGAGTTGAACATTGACCTCTTGGTTTTATTAAGAAAAAAAGAGGGTCATTATCACTAAGTTAATACAGTCACGAGGGTAAATTCTGTGGGTGAATTGCATTTTTATTTATTTATTTATTAATCTCTCAATTAATAAAGATGGTTACAAATTTTAAGAATATATATAGTTCGATTGATAGTCAAGGGTGATATAAATTTCTTCAAAACACTCTTGCAAAATAAATGAATAAATAAATAATTTCCATCTACACAGTCAATGCAATTGAACTGTTGAAGTGACCAGTAATTATGCCATTAAACGTAATTTACCCAATATTATGATAGGGTTGAAATAGAAACGCCATAATTAATTATTTCGAAATGAATGGATCTTACTAAACTGCCCACTTGTAATATTGATTTTTTACTCTAAATTCCTCATATTTATTAAACTAGCTTAACTCTATGGGTTCGTTCACCTTGAAAATCTTGAATCAAACTGGATTTTTTTTTATTAAATTAAGATATTGATAAAGCTAAATCTCAACCAAATATAAATCTGATAATAAAAAAAAATATTGTTGTTTTTTAGTGCTCGATTGGAAATGCAGTGTAAACCAAAAAATTTTGATTTTTTTTGTTAAAAATATTTTTTTATGTTTTCAAATCGTTTTGATATGTTGATATCAAAAATTATTTTTAAAAATAAAAAATATTATTTTAATATATTTTAAATAAAAAACACTTTTAATCTTAATCGCTACACTATAATCTTAGTCATTAGTACACTAATTAATAACACAGCAAATTGTTTTTTTAATTCTTGTCTCCTATTTTCCATCTTATTTATTCTTCTACTTTGCTATGAATATTTATGATGACGTTGTAGACATAGATCCAGCCCACTAAAACTCTATAAAAAAAAATTCAAAGCATTAACTCACCAAAGATTTTATTTGATTATAAAAGAGAGGTTTACATTCAATATCTTCTCGGAGAAGAAAAATATTGAAGACATTTTGTGTTACAACTGATTGATTGGTGTATTACTCATAATTTAATTTGAAATGGGAAAAGGTAGGGAGGCAATGAAGGAGATTGATTTGCTATATTCTTTTAACTTCTAAGTCCGAATCTTAATTTAAACACTTAAAATTAATTATTCTTTATAATTCACAAGGATATCCATGTGCATTTTTTTAAACTATTTAGACAAGTAATTTAATTTTAATTAATATGCAAACTAGTTCTAAGAAATATTCAATAATAAAATTTTAAGTTAAAATTCTTGTATGGTACTAAACCTATTTAATATAATTTTATGTTGTTTGTATTTGCTATCTCTCTTTTGTTGTTTCTATTGGTATCAGAGTTCAATAATTTCTGGTAATTAGTTGTGTGTTGTTTGATAATTATGGCGGGAAGAGATCACCAAATAGAACATGCTCGTGTAGGAAAGGATGATGAGATCATCTCTTGAAAAAAAAAACGCTCGGTAACTAGTGATAAAAGACATGTAAAGACAAATTACAAAACTAACCTAGACACCATCAATGATAAAGCTACAGAGACAAGTTGAAGAATTATCCTATCAATTGATAGAGATGAAGAAGAAAAAATTAAAGGATCGAGTGGAGAGTTATCACAAATCTATGGTCATTTTTGAAAACTTGTTTCAGAGGAGAAAGCGAAGAAACAACTTCTTAATTGGAATGAGTGTCCGGGAGATTATGATGATTTGATTTATGATGAGGTAGATGTAAATTGATATTCTCTATCAATTTATTATATTTATTTTAATGATAATTATATTGATAATTATAGCAACAACAATGACAATAATGCCATGATGATGTAATCAATAGTAGCATACTCATTGATAAATTAGAGGTTAAATGCAAAGAGAATATAAAATGTGTTTAATAATAATAAAAATTTAATTTAAGTTATGTTAATCTGATTGATTACAAGTTTACTGTTAAAGCAAAAATAAATTTATTCAAGAGTTATATGCATACAACACATATTGACGAAAATAGTTAGAGGTCTGCAATTCATTACTTTAAAATCTCATGAAAGAGAAATTATTTGTCAATTAATGTTTTCTATGTAAAATTTAACATAAAAAACTGAAGCTAATATCTAAAATTATTATAACTTGAAGCTGAAGTAAAGAAAGAAAAGAGGTTTGAGAGTTTTAATTGGACATCCACAAGATTAAGATAAGAGTAATTTAAATTTAAGGACAAGTACTGTAACTCGCAGATAGATTGATGCAAGATTATTTTTTTAAATTTTATTTTTTCTTAGTTATTTTTTTTTATTTAGTTTATGAAATCAAATATATTATGCTTAATAATTCTATATTACTTTTTCTTGCTGTTTTTCTTCTGGTGTTGTGTACATCTATGAGAGGCCATGCTGCTTCAGCAATTCTACGTAAGTTTTGGAACATGAGATGATATAAATCTACTGATAGAATGATTGAAATTGAGAATCACAAAATAGATATAATTAAAATTGCCAACGTTTTATTAAATGTTCTCCCAGCCAGTTCTTAATTATGCCGAAGCTTACATGCGACGTGAAATATTCCATCAGTAGATTGGTTCTAAGAACAATCATAGCTGCATTGACACAAAAAATTATAACCTAATCTATCACAAAACCCTTCACTTAGAGAACCTTGCTGAGCACATTTTGCAGCACAACACGCATCATTGCACTGCGCTGAACAACGACCCAGACCAACGTTGCACCTTTTCTCCGTCCCACATTCATAGAAGCAAACACAACTATCACCCTGACAAGCTCCCTTGCCACCGTTAGGATATTTCGAAGCACATATATCACTGCAAGACGGAGCGCAAGCCCCTATTTGCCTTGTGCATACAGCAGCCTCTGCCGAGAGCTCCATTGTTGCAACTGCATATAATGATCATCATGCATGCGAAACCAAAAGGAAAGAAATATATATATAAACCATGAATTTGTGTTTTCAGATTCTCCGTTATTGAATGAGCAAATACATAACCCTACCTTAGCACCATGCTTAAACAGAAATGGAGGAAAATCGAAGGAATGAAATATTACCTGTTGCAAAAATAAACAGAACATAGTGGAAAAACTTGGCCATGTCTCCCAGTCGGTGAGAGTGCAACAAATATTCTCTTTAAGTCTTCGCAACTTTTGTGGAGGTGAAGAACGATTGACATCTCTATTTGTACAGAAAGAGATAGTTAAATAAGGTAATGTATTAGGTATGAAATATTAAAGGTATATATTTACATATTAGGTACTTGGAGATTTTGATCATTTATGTATTGGATATGCCTTCCTTTTCTTTTCGATTGTGGAAATCATTGGTGGTATGCTCCTATATATATAGTAAGCAATAATCTTTTGTTATATTGAGTATGATTTTATGTTTATTTTTGGTATGTCTTCCTCTTCAAAATATACCTATAAAGTGACTATCAAATATTTTTTAAAAGGAAAAGATAAAAAATTATTAGGTTTTTATTCTTTTTTTTACGGTAGATAATTAAGGTAAAATAAAGAGAATTAATTTTGATAATTACCAGAATTAATTATTCATAAATTTTGATTCCAAAAATTACTTTTTTCTTTTTTTGTCCTCTCCATTTTAGAGATTTTAGAGTTTTTATCCATGTGGAGAGTTTTTTTATTTTGTTCATCGACTTCTAATTGCATATTTTAAAAGTGTAGTTATAGCAATGATAAAAGGTTGATTGCATCTATTTATTTGTATCAAATAATAAAAAATAAAACTTTAATGACAAATTATGAATGATTGAAAACATTTTAAATTCTTCAACAAGTAAATATTTTATACTTAGACCATGTTTGGGAACACGATTAAAATCACGTTTCTCAAATTATTTTTTTATATTTTTAAATCTTTGTGATGTGCTGATGTCAAAATTAATTTATAAAAAATAAAAAATACATTATTTTAATATATTTTTAAATGAAAAATATTATAAAAAACAACCATTACAATACTCTGAAATATCCTCTTACACTAATTTTCTTTAAATATTTTCTTATGTGATAGTATGCATACTAGGGTAAT
>Ga0307510_10012239_pt1 | contig 10170 bp, 9 predicted proteins | sample 12_EM_MG_FD_207224 | JGI IMG/M metagenome (GOLD analysis project Ga0307510, IMG submission 207224) | Populus trichocarpa ectomycorrhiza microbial communities from riparian zone in the Pacific Northwest, United States - 12_EM | ecosystem: Host-associated > Plants > Roots > Unclassified | place...
GGTTGGCGATGGCCGTGACCACCGGCTTGGCAACGAATTCGTGCACCAGCCAACCCAGCCCCAGCAGCCCCACGACAACCGACAGCAGCGGGCTGTACTCGAGCCATTCGCCGGGCCGTTCGCGGGGTGGGAGCTTCGGCGTGGCGTTGCCTGAATCCACCACGAAGTCGCTGGCGGTACGGGCATTGGCGTCGCCTGGCGCCGTGAGCCAGCACACGATGAGCGAGGCTACGATCAGGCAACCGAGCAAAACCTGCGACTGCCACAGGAAGATCGTCTGTGAGAACGGCAGCACGCCGGTGATGGCCAACAGGCCCGGCGGCATGCTGGCGGGATTGGCCTGCAACTGGGCGGCCGACGAGCTCAGGCCCAGCGCCCACACCGCGCCCAGGCCCAAGTACGCCGCGGCGCCCGCAGCCCTGTAGTCGATCTTCAACTCCTGCCGTCGGGCCAGCGCCCGTACCAGCAGGCCGCCGAAGACCAAGGAGAAACCCCAGCTCAAAAGCGATGCCAGCATGCTCACCAGGCCCACGTAGCACACCGCTGAACGACCGCTTCGCGGTACGCGGGCCAGCAGATCGATGAACCGGGCCACCACCGGCGCCGTGGCCACCACGTAGCCGCCGATCACGATGAACGCCATTTGCATGGTGAATGGGATCAGGCTCCAGAAGCCGTCGCCGAAAGCCGCGGTCGCCGATCCCACGCTGTGCGGCAGCAATGGGATGAAACCCGCCGGGGCGCCAGGGCCGGGCAGGGCACCCATCACGATCACGGCCATCGCCACCACGCCAACGGCAAGGGCTGCGAACACCCAGGCATCGGGAAACCATCGCTCGGCCCAGGCGGCGCACCGCAGCGCCGCGCGGGCCAGCAGCCCTTCGCGCTTTGTATTCAACGGCGTTCCCCTTTCAAGCAATTAAGGGGTCAGAGTAATGACTCTGACCCCGCCGGCTCTCGTGGCATCGCGTGCATGGTCGCGCCAAGCCCGGCTGCCCGCAAGCGAGGCGTCCCTGGCTTTAGCGCGCCCGCAACAGGGTGATGATGCCTACGCCCACAAGGATGATCGCCATGCCGGCCAGATCGAACGGCCCCACGGTTTCGCCAGCCACCAACACGCCGAACAACACGGCGACAGGCGGGTTCACGTAGGCGTAGCTGGTGGCCACTGCCGGACGCACCGTCTTCAGTACATAGAGGTAGGCACTGAAGGCGATGATGGAGCCGAATACCACCAGGTACGCCAGGGCGAGCGTGGCGCGCATGGTGGGATGGGCGGGCATGCGCTCGCCCAGCGCAAGCGCGAAGATGATCAGCACGACGCTGGCGCAGGTCATCTGCGCGGCGGTGTTCATCGGCCCCGATGGCATGTCCTGCCGCTTGCTCCAGACCGACCCGAAGGCCCAGGCGCTGGCGGCAAAAATCAGCGCGATCGCGCCGATCCGCGAGCTCGACAGGCCACTACCCAGGTTGAGCACGATGACGCCGATGAAGCCCACGGCGAGGCCTACGGTTTCGCGCCGCGTCGGCCATTGCCCGTACATTCCCGAATACACCGCCGCGAACAGCGGCATGCTGGCCACGGCGACCGCTGCGATGCCGGAGCTCACGCTGCCTTCGGCAAAGCACACGAAGCCATTACCCATGCCCAGCAGCAGCACGCCGGTGAAGGCCGCATTGCGCCACTGCCGCGGCGTGGGGAGGGCCGCCCCGCGCACCACCAGGACGGTGAGCAGACCCAGGCCTGCGATGAGGAAACGGATACCCGACAGAAGGAAGGGCGGATAGCTTTCCAGTGCGAAGCGGATGCCAAGGTAGGTGGAGCCCCAGATCACGTACAGCGCAAACATCGCCAATGGCACCAGCCACGGGCGTGCCGGCACGGGCTGGCCGGGCGTGGCAACGATGTCGTGCGGGGCGTTGACGGTGACGCGGGTATCCATGCCGTTTTCTTCAGGGGAATTCGAACAATCACCATAGCGACGCCGCTCACGTCGCAGTAGCGCGGCGATTGCGCGGCAGCCATCAATCTGGTTCAAGGCACGGCGAACGCCATGCCTGCGGCATCAGCCGTTGCGCAGTACCACGTATTCGCCTTCCAGCACGTTGGCTGGACGATGGGCACGTGCCGCCTGCGGCTGGCGCGAGAGCTTCCAGTGGCGTACGGCCATCAACACGCCGCCACCGACAATGAGCACGCCCAGGACCACCACGCCGAAGACCATCAGCACACCGACCACGGCAAGCCCCGCAAGTACCGACAGCGCGCGGATGAACGGGTGGCGGGATCGGCGGATGGGCGGGAAGTTGAAACGCATCGTTAAAAATCCGTATGGCACAATGATGGGTTCATTGAACTGTCACTTTGGGGCCGAATGCCCCGCGAGGCAAGTGCCATGGTTAGTATTTCCCCCGGCCAAACCCTGTGCCTGCTCGAGGATATCCCCGACGGTGGGGCCATCGCCGTGGACGCGGTGCTGGCCGACGGCGAGGACTCCATTATCGTGCTGCGCGAAGGCGGCCACGTGCGCGCTTATCTCAACGTCTGCCCGCACGCTGGACGCCGGCTGGACTGGGCACCGGGGCAATTCCTGGTCAAGGCAGGCGTGCTGGTGTGCGCCGCGCACGGCGCGAGTTTCGCCACGGCCAGCGGCCTGTGCACCATGGGGCCGTGCCGCGGTGAACACTTGCGGCGGGTAGAGGTCAGCGTGGATGGCGACGCGGTTACGCTTCGGTAGGTGGGGTCAGAGTAATTACCCTGACCCCCAATGCACTAGCGGTACATCAGGTTGATGCACACCAGGGTAAGTACCAGCACCATGATCGTCAGTGGCAGGCCGGCGCGCAGGAAATCCGTGGCGCGATAGCCGCCCGGGCCCGCCACCATCATCAGTGCCGGATGGCCCGAGGGCAGCAGGAAGGTATTGGACGAAGACACCGCCACGATCAGCGCATAGGCCGATGGGTTGCCACCGGTGGTGACCGCCACGCTGATGGCGATAGGCACCATCATCACCGTCGCGCCCACGTTCGACATCACCTGCGAGAAGATCAAGGTGAGTATTGCGATGGACAGCTGAAGCGTCCATTGCGGCGCGCCGCCAAGCACATGCAGCACCTCCTGGGCGATCCACGAGGCGGTGCCGGTGGAATCCATCGACCAGCCCAGCGGGATAAGGCACGCGGTAACGAAGATGGTCTTCCAGTTGATCGCCTTGTAAGCCTCGTCCATGTTCAGCACGCCGGTCAGCAGCATGCCCACCGCGCCGGTCATCATGGCGATGGAAAGGTCAAGGTTGGTGAACAGGGCCAGGCACTTGGCCAGGGTGAAGAAACCCACCGCCTGCCAGATCTTGCCGGGGCGCTGTTCTTCCTTGGGGATGTCGGTCACCACCACCAGGTCGCGGTCTTCCTGGGCCAGCAGGAGATCCCGCCAGTTGCTGTGCAACACCAGCGTGTCGCCGGCACGCAGGCTCACCGAACGGACGTCTTCGCGGAAAACCTGGTCGCCTCGATTGACCGCCAGCACCGAGATGCCGAAGCGCTTGCGCAGGCGCAGCTCGCCCACCGATTGCTTCAGGAACCTTGAACTGGGCGGGATCACGGCCTCGGAAATACCCGCGCGGCTGGAATTGAACTGCTCGCCCAATTGGCGCATGCGCGTGGACACGCGGCAAAGCTGGTTGTTGGCAAAGGCATTCACTTCATCGCGCGGGCCCAGCACGCCAAGCACCGTGCCCACCCAGATCATCTGGTCCGACGGTGGCGCCATGCGCGCCTCGTTGCCGTTCTTGATGGCAAGGATCAGCGGCGCGCCGTGCAACTGTTCGGTTTCGCCGATGCTCATGCCCACCAGCGGGCTCTCGGCGGTGACGGTGAGTTCGGCAGGTTCACCGGCGATGCCGTAGGTGTCGGCGAAGTAGCTTTCCGTACGGCCGGGCGTGACCTTCAGGCGGTCGTCCTCGCGGTCGGGCAGGAGCTTCCGGCTGAAGAAGTAGAAGAAGGCGACGCCTGCCACCGCCAGCACCAGGCCCACGGGGGTGACGCTGAACAGGCCGAACTTGGGGATGGTGTGCGCGCCCGGCGGCAGGTTGGCGTTCGCGCTGGCGATCAGGTCGTTGAGCACGATCAGCGGGGAGTTCGCGATCAACGTGGTGTTGGTGCCGGTGAGGATGCAGAACGCCATCGGTAGCAGCAGGCGGGACATCGGCACGCCCGTGCGCGCGGAAAGGCGGCTGGTGACCGGGATCATCAGCGCGGCCAGCGCCTGGCTGGGGATCAGCGCGCTGAAGAGGCTGGTGACGCTGTTCACCACCACGCCCAGGCGCGATTCCACGCCCCGCGCCATGCGCATCACGAACGAAGCGGTGAGGTTGAGGACGCCGGCGCGGTCGAGCCCCGCGCCCATGATCATGATCGCGATGATGGCGATCACGGCGTTGCCGGCGAATCCCTTGAACACCTGCTCGCCCGGGATCAGGCCGGTGAGGCCGATGGTGACCACCACCAGCAGGGCTACCAGATCGGCGCGGATCCACTCCAGCACCAGCATCAGCATGGTGAAGCCCACCAGCCCGAGCACGAGGATCATTTCGGGGGTGAGGGTCAATGCCACGTGCCGGCAATCCTGGCCAAGGCGAAGGAAGGTTCGTGCCGGTGAGTATACGCGCGGCTACCGACTCCTGGCTGACTTGGCGCTCAATTCACGTCGTAGAGAAAATCCCAGACGCCGTGCCCGAGCCTCAGGCCCCGCCGTTCGAAGTGTGTCTCGATGCGCCAGTCCGGCCGCGGTGCCACCGCACGCGGCCCCAGGCGGTTTGTCCATGCCGGCGCCGCTTCCATCACGTCGAGCATGTGATCGGCGTAATCCTGCCAGTCGGTGGCCAGGTGCAGCAGGCCGCCGGGGGCCATGCGCGTGGCAAGCATGGCGGCGAAATCCGGCTGCACCAGGCGGCGCTTGTTGTGGCGCTTCTTGTGCCAGGGGTCGGGGAACCAGATGCGCACCTCCGAGAGCGTGCCCGCGGGGACCTCGCGTTCAAGCACTTCCACCGCGTCGTGCTTGTAGATGCGCACATTGGCGGCATCGCGTGCGGCCAGGGCGTTCATCAGCCGGCCCACGCCCGGGCCGTGTACTTCCACGCCGAGGTAGTCGCGCGCCTGGTCGTGTTCGGATGCCCAGGCCAGGGCCTCGCCGTTGCCGAAGCCGATTTCCAGCACGCGCGGGACCTGGCGCCCGAAGGTGGCATCGAGGTTGCGCGGCTGGCCCTGGTAGTCCAGGCCGAAGCGTGCCCAGTGGTCGTCGAAGGCGCGCTGCTGGGCGGGGGTCATGCGGCCTTCGCGCAGCACGAAGCTGCGGATGCGCCGCATGACCGGCGATGGGGTGTCGTCGCTCATCGGGCGGCTCCGATGCGCTGGGGGGAGTCGATCTGCATCAGGCCATTGTAGCGACCTGGGCCATGCCTACCGAACAGTGCCCATGCCCGAGTTGCCGCCCCTCGAGCCATTGTTGTTGCCATTGCCATTGCCGGCGGGCCTGGATTCGGCGGTGCGTGCCGGCACGCTCATGTGTACCTGGTTTCCAGGCGCCGGTTGGATCGGTGGTGGCCGCTGCCAGCCGCCGTGGTTGCCATTGCCGTCGCCACGTCCGTTGCCGCCTTGCCAGCCGTTGCCGTCACCGCCTTGCCGGCCATGTCCGTTGTCGTTGCCATTGCCATTGCCGGCTTGCGCGCCATCACCAGGCTGGTCGATGGGGCGGCTCATGTATTGAACCTCCGGCCTGGCGCCGCCGCCCATGTTGCCGCGATACGTATGGACCTCGTCACCGCGGACGCGAGGCACGAAGCCCGATGTCTGCGGCATGTCGTCGGTGGAGACGACGCGCGGCCGTGAGTCGGCGGCCTGCCGCACCTGCTCCGGGGTAGGCGCGATGAAGCTCAGGCCCGGGCGCGCGCTGGCTCCGGCGTCGGGATTCATGCGCCGCACCGTGGAGACGATCGTGGGTGGGTTGCGGTCAGGCACCCGCATGACATCGGCATCGCGTGGCCTTCCGTCATGGCCGCGTACTGGCCACGGCCTCGCGTCGCCGATGGCGGGGCCATTGGGTTGGGCGGCATGCTGCTGGAAGCGCCGGATCTCGGGGAAGCTCGATGCCGGTGCGTTGGCGGCAGCCCACGATTGGGCGGGACGGCCGTGGCCGGGCGGTGGCGGTACCTGGGCGGCCTGGAAGCCCGGGTCGTGCAGGCGGCGGCGCCCAGGCACCCAGCCCCAGCGGCCATGGCGGTGGGTCCACGTACCGTAGTGGAACGGCGCGAAGCCCCACGGCTGGTCGCCGACATAGGTCCAGCCCCAGGGATCGACGTAGTCCCACGAGCCGGAGTCGTAGGGTTGCCAGTCTTGCGCCACGTCGTTCGGATACCACACCGCGCCGTCGTCAGGATCTTCAGCCCACGTCCCGTAGTGATCCAGATCCTGGTAGCCGACAGTGTCCGACGACACGTATTGCGTGGTCGCCGGCGCCACGAAAAGGCCGTCGCGGCCGATGGCCCAGGTGTCGAATGCGTCCGAGGGCGGTAAGCCGCTCACTGCCAGCGCCGTCAGCGTGGCGTTGTCGAAGCGATAGCTTTGGCCGCCTTTCAATGCCAGGGGTCCCGCCGCCTTGCCGTAGGCAGAAGCACTGCCTTCGCGCAGCTTCACCGAGGTATAGGCCTTGCCGGCCTCAAAGCGGTAGCGGCCCGGCTTGTCGATCAGCACGGCCACCTTGTCGGTATCGATTTCCAGTGTCTGGCCCGGGTTGAGGGTGCGCACGCTTACCTGCAGCACGCCCGAAGGCAGGGCGAAGCGGGCCTGCGCCGGGGAAAGCGAGGACACCCCCAGTTCACTGGTGCCACCCAGCCGCAGCACGGTGCCGCCCAGATCCACCTCGGCCAGCGACGATCCCTTGGTGGCCAGGCGTTCGCCCTGGGCCAGCGGACGGTTGCGCTGGGCCGGCTCCCAGGGACCGGCACCGTTGGCGAACAGCGAAGCATCGCCATGCACGTAGGAAATACGCGCTACTTGCGGTGAGGTGGTGGTGTCCTGGGCGTGCAGCGTGCCGGTAGCGACCAGCGCGGCAAGCGCCACGCCAAGCAAGAGTCTTTCCGAAGCGGTCATCTGTGCCTCCATGGCGGCAATGCCCCCGCATCGCGCCGCTGTACCGATTATGCGCTTCGGTCGCGGCGCGGAGCATGTGCCCCGACCCTTCGTTCAGCCGCCATCGGGCCTGTTCCACCCCGCCGCATGCATGGGGTAACATCCCCCCTCCCACGCGGGTGTAGCTCAATGGTAGAGCTGTAGCTTCCCAAGCTACTGACGAGGGTTCGATTCCCTTCACCCGCTCCACCATGCTTGGCCGGCGATGTCTAAATCGCTGCTTCCCTACAGGATCGGCGCTCTGGTTCCACTGACCCGGCCTGGCTGGGCAGAGGCCGGCCAGCACCTGCTCGCCGGACTTGAATTGGCCGTTTGCCAGATCAATGACGCAGGCGGCATCGCCGGAAGACCACTTGAGCTGGTGATCCGGGACACCGCGGCTGATCCACAAAGGGCCTCGGCGGCCGTGGATGAGTTGGCTCACTTGGGCGTGGTGGCTCTGGCGGGGGAGTATCACAGCGTCGCCGCTCGCTCCGCTGCCACCAGGGCCGATGCCCTCGGGCTGCCATTCCTGTGTTCGTCGGCGGTCCTCGATGTGCTCACCGAGCAGACAACACAGTGGGTCGCGCGTCTGGCTCCGGCGCAAAGCCACGGCTGGCGGATCTACGCGGACTTCCTTCTCGGCGCGGGCCACAGACGAATCGCAGTTGCGGCAGAACCGAGCGTCTACTGGGAAGCCGGGGCGCGCATTCTTCGGGACTATCTCGCTCTTCGCGGCGGCACGGTCATCGACTTCGACATGCGAGCGCAAGCCATCACATCCTTGTGCGACGGACTCGTCGACCATCACGCGACAGCCCTGCTACTCCTGGTTGGCTACCCGGAACCGGCAGTATCGATCGTCAAGGCCGTCCGCCGCGACCAGCGCCTCGGCGAAATCATGATAGGTGCTCCGGCTGGGCAACCGGAATTCGCCGAATGGGCGACATTGTTGGGCGACGACGGTGCTGCGGTCCCTTTCTTGCGCTACCTGCCCGAGTGCTTCAGCCCATTCGGTGCACAAGTGGAGACGGCGCTTCGCGAGCGACTGGGCCAAACACCCTCCTTCGTCGCCTTCGAGGGCTATGACACCGTGCTGGTTCTTGCCGATGTGCTTCGTTCTCGCAACGCGGATCAAGCGCTCGATGCCGAACCCTGGTCCCGCGTTGCAGTCGAAGGCACGCGCGGGCAGATCCAGTTCTCCTGCACGCCAGGCATCAGCGTTTGGCAGTGGACTTGGGCGCCCGTCCAGGTCGTTGATCGAAATCCAGCAGAACCCGATCGCTTTCGGACCAGGTCGTAAGCCGTGCGCAACATCATGCTGGTCATCATCCCACTGACGGCAATCACTCCTGGACTGATCGACCTGGAACGCGAGGCATCCGGCCAGGCTTTCAAATTTGTCAGCCGGCTTGTCGAGGATTGGCGCACTGGGGCCAACCGGTTCGACAAGGCGGGTGAGCGCCTCCTGGTGGCATCACGGGGCGGAAAGGTGGTGGGCGTTGGCGGCTTGAATGTCGACCCGTATGTGTCGTCGGCCCGTATCGCGCGACTCCGGCACCTTTATGTCGCCGACGAATTTCGGCGGCGGGGCGTTGGAGAAGCGCTGGTGCTCGCCCTCCTCGACGGAGCGGAGCAGCATTTCGACAAGGTTCGTCTACGGACCGATACATCAGCGGCCGCTTGTTTCTACTTGCGCCTGGGCTTTGAGGCGGTCGATGACGCCACGGCAAGCCATGCCAGGATGCTCGATTGAAGAAGGTGGCAGCCGCGCTCGGTGGCGAATTTCATCCGCCCTTCGCTCAGCCGTCCTGTTCAAGAGTTATCCTTCGCACCCCAGCTCCCCGGACCATCCCGGATGCGCCTCCTCCAACCCGACGGCATTCCCATGACCGAAGTCATCACCCTCGGCTGGCGCGAGCGCCTGGCGCTGCCGTCATTCGGCATCCCCTCGCTCAAGGCCAAGCTCGACACCGGGGCGCGGTCCAGTTCGCTGCATGTGGAATCGTTGCGGGCATCGGAGGAGGGTGCCGATACCTGGCTTGATTTCGATGTCCGCACCGGCCGGCGCAGCCATCCGGTGCTGGTGCCGTGCCGTGCCATGGCCACGGGGCGCCGGCGGGTGAGCGATTCGGGTGGGCATGCCAGCATGCGCTGGTTCATTCGCACCGAGATCGAGATCGCGGGCTCCCGGTTCGAGATCGACCTGAACCTCAACGACCGGCGGCACATGCTTTTCCCGCTGCTCCTGGGCCGCATGACCCTGCTCGACCGCATCCGGGTGGACCCAGCGCTTTCCTATACCACCAGCCTCCGGGGCGTCGTCGGTACGGGGTGAGGCCGCTGCCCCAAAATCGTCACCATGGCGCGACCTCGGCGCGCTAGCATCGGCATCATTGAATGCCCCGCCTAGCGGGGCATGCCGCCCCATCGGAGTTCCCAAGGCTTTGAAAATTGCCATCCTGTCGCGCAATGCGCGCCTGTATTCCACGCAACGGCTGGTGGAAGCGGCGCGCAAGCGCAAGCATACCGTCAAGGTGATCGACCCCCTGCGCTGCTACATGAGCATCGGGCCGGAGTCGTTCGCCATGCATTTCAAGGGCAAGCCGCTGGGGCAGCTGGACGTGGTGATCCCGCGTATCGGTACCTCCAGCACCTTCTACGGTACCGCGGTACTGCGCCAGCTGGAGCTGATGGGCGTGCATACGCCCAACCCCTCCGATGCAGTGCTGCGGGCCCGCGATAAATTGCGGTCGCTTCAGCTGATGGCGGCCCAGGGCGTGGACATGCCCAAGACCGCCGTGGGTGACAACCCCGACGACACCGCCGACCTCCTGGACATGCTGGGCGACCCCCCGCACGTGATCAAGCTCAATGAGGGCACCCAGGGCCAGGGCGTGGTGCTGGCCGAGAAGCGGGCGGCTTCGCAAAGCGTGATCGAGGCCTTCCGCGGCCTGTATGCCAATTTCCTGGTGCAGGAATTCGTCCGCGAGGCCAACGGCC
>Ga0307510_10012240_pt1 | contig 10168 bp, 7 predicted proteins | sample 12_EM_MG_FD_207224 | JGI IMG/M metagenome (GOLD analysis project Ga0307510, IMG submission 207224) | Populus trichocarpa ectomycorrhiza microbial communities from riparian zone in the Pacific Northwest, United States - 12_EM | ecosystem: Host-associated > Plants > Roots > Unclassified | place...
ACCCGGTCGCGGGCCGGCCGCTGCTTGCGTGGACCCTGGCGGCGGCGCGTACGGCACGTTGTCTCGACCGGGTCGTCGTATCGACCGACAGCGACGCCATCGCGGCTGTGGCTCGCGAGCTGGGAGCGGATGTGCCGTTCATGCGGCCTTCCGAGCTGGCGCGGGATGACACTCCCGGAATCGAACCGGTGTTGCACGCCCTTGCCCAACTGCGCGGCTTCGGCCTGGTTGTATTGTTGCAGCCGACCTCTCCGTTGCGCACCGGCCCGGACATTGATGGCGCGGTCGAGCGTTTGATCCAGGCTGGAGCCATGTCCTGTGTTTCGGTCACAGAGGCCGTCAATCATCCATACTGGACCTATCGGATGACAGGTGAGGGGACGCTCGCTCCTTTCATCGATCTGCCGCCGGAATCGGCGCTTCGAAGGCAGGATCTGCCGCGCGCTTTCGCGCTGAACGGCGCTGTATATGTGGCCCGCGTGGATTGGCTGGAGAGCTCGCGCAGCTTTCTCGGGGCGCAGACGGTTGGCTATGAAATGCCGGCCGCGCGCGCCATCGACATTGACTCATTTGAGGATCTGACTGTTGCTGAGCGAGCCTTGTGCGCCGCCCACAGGGTGGATCTCGCCCCGACAGGAGAACGTTGAATGGCTGCATCCCAACCTGTGTCGACCGTTACCCGAGCCAGCCGCAAGATGCAGCGGATTGCGCGGTCGCTGGCTGCACGCACAGCTTCGTGGATCAATCCCGACCGCACGGTGGAGCTCTACATCGACCGGCCATTGAGTGTCTGCATGCCCTTCAGGAATCGGGAGCAGCTGGAGGCTCAACTGCGCGGCCTGGGGGCATTGCAACGCCTGAACGGCGCCTTCGGGCCGGTGAAGCTCGTTTTCGTCACGGTGGAAGGCGAGCCTCTCGTGCAGCCGTTGCTGGACGACATCGCGCGCTGCGGTGGGACTTTGCACACGGTTCCGGATTTCCGCTCGCTCGTGAGCTTTATGGCGGGTGCTCAGTTTCTGGTTGTGCTGCCGAGCGAAGCGACATCCGGCACTGCCGTTGTGTCTGCAGAGTCGCTGATGGAGTGGTGCGAAGCCTTCCACGTGGGATATTTCCGGGACATGGAACGCCTCGTCGATTCCCTCGAGGCGCGGGGTCCGCTGAAGATTTCGGGGCCATACAGCGCAACGCACGCGGTCCACAAGAGCCTGTGGCTGAGTGTGATGGGAAATCAATATGCGTTCACAGAACAGCTCGATTGGAACATCGTCAAGAGGTTGCCGGGAAAGTTTGCGGAGCTGAGCGCGACGGCAACGGTGAACGCGCTGCCTTTCTCCATGCTATCCGGGCCGCTGAACCGCATAACCCGCCAGCGCGCGGTCGGCAAGTTGTACGAGCAGTACCTGCAGGGTGACTGCGTGGTGGACCTGGGGTGTGATGTCAGGGGCGTTGCTGATTTCGTGGGCCCTCAAACCCGCTACGTGGGCATCGACATGCACGGCAAGCCGGATATCCTGCTCAACCTGGATCGCGATCGGCTGCCCTTCGAACCAGCCGGCGTGGATACGGTTGTGTGCGTGGAAACCCTGGAGCACCTGCAGAGAATCCACGCGATGCTCGATGAAGTGATGTCGATCAGCCGGCGGTATGTCATCTGCAGCCTGCCGGTGGAAGCTTCGTTCACGGGCAACCGCCTGGTCGACGCGTTGGGCGGCACGTTCTCCTTCGGCACGCCGCTGGCGCCTGTGTTTGATCGCCACCAATGGCTCGGTAACATTGCAGACAGCCTCGATCTGGTCTATTACCGCGGCTCCCGGGGTGGCTTTCGGATCTGCCGTCTGGATCTTTTCTATCTGCCGCGCCGTGGCAATCCCGACCAGAGTGCCCATGTGTTGAAAAGCTTCCGCAACGGCCGGATCGCGGATCTCAATCGCCGGGTCGGTATGCTCATGTTCGTTCTCGAACGTTGCACATGAGCGCGTTGCTGTCCAACTATGTGACCCACTTCCGGTTCACTTTCGGTGAATTCAGGACCAACATCCCGAAGGTGGGTCTGAGCACCGCGTGGCGGTTCTTCCTCATGAGGCTCACGGTGCCGTTCGGCCGGCCACGTCGTTATTTCATACGACGCCAGGCACAGTCGCGGGTTGTTGCCGCAATAGACGCGACAGGATTTGTACAACTGCCGCCGCTTGCACCGCAGACCGTCCAACAGGTTCTCGGCCGTTTGCTGGCCAACGTGTCAGGGCAGCTGCCCGCGCATGTCCGATCGGTCGACGAGTACGCCGCAGCCCTGCGGCGTTCGAATGTTGAACGCCAGACTGGACTGCTGTCCAATGGAGCCTCCGACTGTGTCCTGGCGGAGGTTGCCCGCTCGCCGGAGTTTGCCGAGTTGGCGGCACAGTATCTCGAGCTCGACGCGGCCGATATCATCGTCGAAGCCACCGTCGACATGCTCGTGAGTCTGGACACCCAAAAGCCGGCGGGGGCCTACGACAATGCGCTCGAGTTTCATCGCGACATCGACGGCTACCGCTTTATCAAAATGTTCGTTTATCTGACCGATTGTTTCGAGGGTAACGGGCACCACGAGTTGTACCTGGAAAGCCATCGCAGCTATCCCCTGCAACTCGCTCCCATCCGGCGTTATTCACCTGAAGAAATCTCACGCTATCTGCCGCAAGCGGTGCTGAAGCGAGTTATCGGACCTGCCGGGTACGCCTTCGCGGAAAATACGCTGGTATTCCATCGCGGCACGCCTCCCGTGCGCTCACACCGCGTGATTCTGAACCTGATCTACACAGAAGCCTCGCTGCGCCGCTATTACACCAACGCGTTCCAATTACGCCCATCCAATCTGTAGCCGCTTGTAGCCGCACGTCGGCCAAACCGCTGCAAAACTCAAACAGATATCGCCCCTCGGTCCACTTACTGTAAGTCGCCGCAACGGAATCGCGGGTTTCACGTGGGAGCGCTTCGCAGGCCGAAAGTGTGTGAAGTCAGCGACAGGCGCGTTCCGTGAAGCTGCTCACGTCGCAGGAGCGGTGTGGGACCGAGACTTGCTGCGGTCAACTGCGCGCCATTGAGTGCGTTCTGGGTTGGAAAGTGTGACTTGAGTTGGCCAGACAGCTCAATCAGTTGTCGATTGGCCTTTGAGAATCCTTTACAATCGCGTCACTTTTACGCCCGAGTACAAGGTAGCGTTTGACCGGATGAGTTAGGGATCTGCCGGTGTTCGGGGGGAGATTGCATGAAGGACAAGCACGCCGCCGCAGGACACGGCTCATCAATGGGTGTCTCGGCTGCAGAGGCGATCCTGGCGCTGCCTCGACAGCAGAAGCGCCTCATCATGGTAGGCGCCGATGCCATCGCCATCCCGCTCGCATTCTGGGCAGCGCTGGTCCTCAAGTTTGATCGCCTCGATCCTATTCTCGAGCGCACCGCAGCGTATTTCCTCGTTGCCCTGAGCGCCTCGCTCGTTGTGTTCTCGATGCTCGGCCTGTATCGGGCCGTCGTGCGTTTCATGGGCGCGCGTGCCATGTTGACCGTCGCCATTGGAGTGACGGTCTCGGTGCTTCTGCTGGTCGCATTCGATCGCCTGGTCTCCAACGCCGAAGTACCGCTGTCCGCGTTCGCGATCTTCTGGTCGCTCTCGCTCCTGTATGCGCTCGGCAGTCGTTTCATCGTCCGCTACCTGTTCGCGCGTACTTTGAACGGCAAATCAGCGGCCCGGGTTGCGATCTATGGTGCCGGCGATGCGGGCGCCCGTTTGTCTTCGGTGTTGCTCGGCGGGCCGGATTTTGAGCCGGTTGCCTTTGTTGACGACAAGAAATCGCTGCAGGGCAGCAGCATCAACGGTCTGACCGTGTTCGGCCTGGATGTGTTGCCCCAGTTGATCCGGCAACAGCAGATCGAGCGAATCCTCCTGGCCATGCCTTCGGCTTCACGGCGTCGCAGGCGTGAGATCCTGACGAGCCTCGAGCCACTCGGACTGCACGTCCAGTCGCTACCTCATCTGACGGATCTGATCGCCGGCAAAGCGCGCATCGATGAGCTGCGGGATGTTGATGTTGCCGATCTGCTGGGGCGTGATCCCGTGCCCCCGAATCCCCGGCTGTTCAGCTCGTGCATTCGCGGCAAGGTAGTGCTCGTGACGGGCGCCGGCGGTTCCATCGGCTCGGAGCTGTGCCGGCAGATCCTGCGGCTCGCGCCCAGCCGCCTGGTGCTTTTCGAGATGTCGGAAATCGCGTTGTACACAATTGAACGCGAGCTGAACGAGATCTCGCTTCGCGATCATCTGAGCGTCGATGTCGCCCCATTGCTGGGCAACGCCCACCACCGTCAACGGGTGCGCGAAGTTCTGACAGCGTACGGTGTTCAGACCATCTACCACGCCGCCGCCTACAAGCACGTGCCGATTGTCGAGCACAACGTGATTGAGGGTATTCACAACAACGTGATCAGCACGTGGTATACGGCGGAAGCCGCGATCGAGACGGGCGTGGAGACCTTCGTCCTGATCTCCACTGACAAGGCGGTCAACCCGGCCAACGTCATGGGCGCCACGAAGCGGCTCGCCGAGTTGGTGTTGCAGGGTCTGCAGGAGCGGTCGACCGCCACGCGTTTCTGCATGGTCCGTTTTGGCAACGTGCTGGCTTCTTCCGGCTCCGTCGTGCCGTTGTTCCAGGAGCAGATCCGCCGGGGTGGCCCGGTGACGGTGACTCACCCGGATGTCATCCGCTACTTCATGACGATTCCCGAAGCCGCGCAGCTCGTCATCCAGGCGGGTTCCATGGCGAAGGGCGGGGATGTGTTTGTGTTGGACATGGGACGGCCGGTCCGCATCGATGACCTGGCGCGCCGCATGGTCAATCTGATGGGCCTCACCGTCAGAACCGCTGATAATCCCGAAGGTGATATCGAGATCGAGTACACGGGCCTGCGGACGGCGGAAAAGCTTTTTGAAGAGCTGCTGATCGGCACCAACGTGACGGGAACCGATCATCCCATGATTTTGCGCGCCATCGAGCATCGCCTGCCGTGGATGCGGATGCAGCAGATCCTGAACGACCTGCTGGTAGCCCTGTCGACCTTCGATTGCCATCGGGCGCTCGGAATGCTCACCGAGTCCGTAGCGGAGTACAACGGCCAGGGCATGGAGATCAGCGACTACGTCTGGACCCGCAGGCAGCTCCTGCCACACGCCTCCGACGCCAAGATCGCCGACTTCGCAGCCAAACGCCGCAGCTCCGAGGCCGGCAAGCCCGGGCACGAGCAACGGCCCGCTTGAGCTGAGTAACGCCCAAGCCCGAGTTGAGGCTTTAGGCTCGTTTCTGCACCGCAATAAGTATCGTCCCGCTTGAGGGTCAGGCGGGCATGCTTTACTCTTTCCATTCTTTCCCCCTTCCCACTCAAGAACTTACGGAATGCGTGTAACCATTTTCGGCTCCGGCTACGTGGGCCTCGTCACGGGTGCCTGCCTGGCGGATGCGGGCAATCATGTCGTTTGTGTAGACGTCGACCAAGGCAAGATCGAACGTTTGAACCGGGGCGAGATCCCCATCCACGAGCCCGGGCTCGATGAGATGATCAAGCGTAATGCGCAAGCCGGGCGCATCGAGTTCACAACCGACTCTGCCAAAGGCGTCGAGCACGGTCTCTTCCAGCTCATCGCTGTTGGTACACCTCCGGACGAAGATGGCTCCGCCGACCTGCGTTACGTTTTGAGCGCCGCGCGCGCGATCGCAACGCACATGAACCGTTACTGCATCGTCATCACGAAGTCGACGGTGCCCGTCGGTACGGCTGACAAGGTGCGCGCCGAGCTCACCAAGACACTCGCCGGGCGCGGTGCGAACGTTGAGTTTGATGTCGTCTCCAACCCGGAATTCCTGAAGGAAGGCGCCGCGATCCAGGACTTCATGAAGCCTGACCGCGTTGTCATCGGCACCGACAACCCGCGGACCACGGAGCTCATGCGCGCCCTGTACGAGCCCTTCATCCGCAATCACGACCGCCTGATCGTCATGGACATCCGCTCATCGGAGCTGACGAAGTACGCGGCCAACGCCATGCTGGCCACGAAAATCAGCTTCATGAACGAGCTGTCCAACATTGCCGAGCGCCTGGGCGCCGACATCGAGAAGGTGCGCGTGGGCATCGGCTCCGATCCGCGAATTGGCTACAGTTTCATCTATCCGGGCACGGGCTACGGCGGTTCGTGTTTCCCCAAGGATGTGCAGGCGTTGATCCGCTCGGCACATGAAGTGGGTCACACTCCGGGCATCCTCGATGCGGTCGAGTCGGTCAACAACCGGCAGAAAGAGGTGCTCGTCCACAAGATGAAGCGGCACTTCGCCGACCAGCTCAAAGGTAAAACCATTGCCCTGTGGGGCCTGGCATTCAAACCGAACACCGATGACATGCGCGAGGCGCCGGCCCGCGCCATCATCGACCTGCTGCACAAATCGGGTGCCAACGTCCGTGCCTATGACCCCGTCGCTGGCGCGGAAGCCAGGCGGATCTACGGTGACCGCAAGGACTTCGTCATCACCAAAAATGCCTATGAGGCCGCCGACGGCGCGGATGCCTTGTGCATCGTCACGGAATGGCAGGAGTTTCGCAGCCCTGATTTCGACCGGCTGAAGCAGATCTTGAAGACAGCTCTCATTTTTGATGGCCGAAATCTTTATGATCCCGGCATGGTGGGTCGTTTCGGCTTCACTTACTACGCAATCGGGCGAGGTAGAGCCGTCACGCCCAGCTAATAACACAATAGCTCAGGTGCCTGATGCTGACACCAGTCATTCTTTCCGGGGGAGCGGGTACGCGGTTGTGGCCGCTGTCCCGCGAGTTATATCCAAAGCAACTCCTGGCCCTGACCGGTGAGCGCACCATGTTGCAGCAGACGGCCTTGCGGCTGTCCGGACTGGCAGCGGCTTCGCCGGTGGTGGTTTGCAACGAGGCGCACCGGTTCCTGGTCGCCGAGCAGTTGCGGCAGTTGAAGATGGACACGCGGGCCGTCGTGCTCGAGCCCTTCGGGCGCAACACGGCCCCGGCGATCGCACTGGCCGCCCTGGCGGCATTGAAGATTGCAGCCGGGGAGGATCCCGAGCTGCTGGTTCTGCCGGCCGACCATGTGATCCGGGACGTCCCGGCATTTCAGCAGGCGGTCCGTACTGCCTTGCCCGCCGTCCAACAGGGCAAGCTCGTGACCTTCGGAATCGTTCCGAGCGCACCCGAGACCGGTTACGGTTATATTCAACGGGGCGCGGAAACCGCCGCCGGCGCGGGTTTGTTTCAGATCGCCCGCTTTGTCGAAAAGCCGAACCTCGAGCGCGCCCAGCAGTTCCTGAAGTCGGGCGATTACCTGTGGAACAGCGGCATGTTTATGTTCCGCGCCAGCCGCTATCTGCAGGAGCTCGAAAAATTCGCCCCTCAGATTGCGCGCGTTTGCCGCGCTGCATTCGAGAACGCGAAGTCGGATCTGGACTTCATGCGAGTCGATGCCAAAACGTTTGAGAACTGCCCCAGTGATTCGATCGATTACGCCGTGATGGAAAAAACATCCGATGCCGTCGTCGTGCCGCTGGCTGCCGGTTGGAGTGATGTTGGTTCCTGGTCGGCGCTCCACGAGGCTTGTGACGCGGATAGTCACGGTAACGTGTCACGGGGCGATGTCATTTCCGAGGACTCCAACGGAAACTACCTGTACGCCGAGAGTCGGTTGGTGGCGACCGTGGGCTTGCGCGACCATGTAGTCGTCGAGACGAAGGATGCCGTGCTGGTCGCGCCGAAAGATCGCGTCCAGGACGTGAAGAAACTGGTCACGCGGCTGAAGGAAGCCGGGCGCTATGAGCACTCGTTGCACCGGGAGGTTTTCCGGCCCTGGGGCAGTTATGACAGCATCGAGAACGGCGAGCGTTTCCAGGTGAAGCGCCTGAAGGTGAAGCCGGGTGCAACACTGTCCCTGCAGATGCATCACCACCGCGCGGAGCATTGGATCGTCGTGTCGGGCACGGCGCGCATCACCCGCGGGGAAGAGGTTTTCCTGCTGGAGGAAAACCAATCCACCTACATTCCCATCGGCGTGAAACACAGAATCGAAAACCCGGGCATGATTCCGCTGCACATCATTGAAGTGCAGTCGGGTTCATACCTGGGTGAGGACGATATCGTGCGGTTCGATGATCGGTACGGTCGGCAGGGGACCACAAACTGATGAATCTCAACTCCTTCAAGGCCTATGACGTTCGCGGGCGCATCCCGGACGAAATCAACGAAACCCTGGCCTACGACATTGGCCGCGCCTACGCGGCCTTCGTGAAACCCCGTCGCGTCGCGGTTGGTTACGACATCCGCCTGTCGAGCCCGCAGCTCGCAAAGGCGCTCAAGCGCGGACTGCTGGACAGCGGCTGCGATGTCCTCGATATCGGACTGTGGGGTACCGAAGGCTCCTACTTCGCGGCCTTCGCCGAGAAGCTCGACGGCGGCATCATGGTTACCGCCAGCCACAACCCGCCCGACTACAACGGGATGAAGTTTGTGCGCGAGGAAGCGCGACCCATCAGCGGTGACACCGGCTTGCAGACAATGAAGGCGCTCATTGAGGCGCAGTCGTTTCCGCCCAAGGCGGCGCAGCCCGGAGTCGAGCGGCCACTGGACTTGCGCACAAAGTACCTCGACCACCTGTTGAGCTACATCGACCGCTCGAAGCTGAAAAAACTGAAGGTCGTGGTGAATGCCGGCAACGGCGGAGCCGGATTGATCGTCGACCAGATAGAGCGCTTTTTGCCGTTCGAGTTTGTAAAGGTTAACCACGAGCCTGACGGGACGTTTCCAAACGGCATTCCCAACCCCATGATCATCGAGAATCAGGCTGCCACTGCGGACGTCGTCCGCAGCGCCAAGGCCGATGTCGGGTTGGCCTGGGATGGCGACTACGACCGTTGTTTCTTCTTCGATGAGCAGGGGCAGTTCATTGAGGGCTACTACCTCGTCGGCCTGCTCGCGGAAGTGTTTCTGAAGAAGGAGCCGGGTGCGCGGATCGTCCACGACCCGCGGCTCACCTGGAATACGCAGGACATCGTGAAGAGAAACGGGGGTGTGCCGGTCCTGTGCAAATCCGGCCATGCCTTCATCAAGCAGAAAATGCGCGAAGTGGATGGCGCCTACGGCGGCGAGATGAGCGCCCACCATTACTTCCGCCAGTTCTCCTACTGTGACAGCGGCATGATTCCCTGGCTGCTGGTGCTGCAGGTGATTTCCGAGAGCGGCAAGAGCCTGTCCCAGCTCGTGGGCGAGCGCATGCGCCTGTTCCCGGCCAGCGGCGAGATCAACCGGCGCCTGAACGGCGACCCGAAGGCCATCCTGGCCCGTGTAAAGGGCCTGTACGAGAGGAACGCCACCAGCATCGATTTTACCGATGGCCTGTCCATCGAGTTCCCCCAGTGGCGCTTCAACCTGCGCAGTTCGAACACGGAACCGCTCGTCCGACTCAATGTCGAGTCGCGCGCTGATGCGGGTCTGATGCAGGAAAAGACTGCGGAATTGCTGGCTTTGCTGGATTCCTGAACCAGGAACACTACTTGCTCAGCACGCGATGATGGAACAAAAGTCTATACGCGTACTGATCGCGGAAAACCATCGCGACCTCAGTGAGGTGATGAGCCAGCTCATTGATACCGAGCCCGATATGCATTGTGTCGGGCAGGTGACCGATGCTTCCGAAGTCCTCCCCAGGGCGCGCGAGTCTTCCGCCGATGCGGTCATCCTCGACCTCACGCTGCAGGGCGGCAGCGGCTTGCCCCTCATCGAGCAGTTGACCACCGCGATGCCCGAGTTGCGCGTGATTGTGTTCAGCGGCCTGGCCGACAGCGAAGAGGTATCCCGCGAGGCCAAGCGCCGCGGTGCGGCCGCGTACGTCTGCAAGGGATGCGACATTCAGGTTCTGTTCAACGCGCTGCGAACACCTGCAGCCGCAAGCTGACCCCCCCAGGATGGTCGAGCTTGGTCGCAACGGCGGGGGGTCAGCCGTTATGGATAATGATACGATTGTGCGGTATGCATCAGTTTTCAAATCCCAGCGCGTGGTACAACCGCCCGCGGGCCGTTCTGCGGCCCTGCAATCAAGTAGTTGATAGCATCTGTCTGCTCGGAGACACACTGGTCG
>Ga0307510_10012241_pt1 | contig 10168 bp, 7 predicted proteins | sample 12_EM_MG_FD_207224 | JGI IMG/M metagenome (GOLD analysis project Ga0307510, IMG submission 207224) | Populus trichocarpa ectomycorrhiza microbial communities from riparian zone in the Pacific Northwest, United States - 12_EM | ecosystem: Host-associated > Plants > Roots > Unclassified | place...
GCGTTCAAGGAACTCCTTGCCTCTATTCAGTCGGAGATTGGGAGTGCAGTTATCAATGGTGAGTATCAGGAAAGACGTCTTGGAGCGATTGAGAGGATGAAGGTTGAGGCGGATGAGAGGGAGAGGGTGCGCAAGGGTACTCAGGCTGCGTTGGATAAGACGAAAAAGACGATGGAGGAACATCCACTCTACTGCCGGGATGTGTTGGAGCACTGGGGCCCCGCGGAGGAACGCATCTTGGGCCATGTTCTCTTCGCCCCTCCCATCGGGGTCGGTCCCACCGCTGACCAATATACAGAGGATTTCGCCGTCATCGCGCTCGATCCCTCCAAGATCGACGCCAAAAATTTCAAGGGAAACGTCATCGACCTTGGGACCAAGCTTACGTTCATAGATTTCTACCGCATGATAGTCTCCCATACGGGCCCCGAGAGCTTCGAGTATCCGTTCGACCGCCTCCTGCCGCTCCAGGGTACTATTTCGACTGCTGAACTGCGTCGCCCGACCTTGGTCGACAAGAACGGCGACCCGTGTCTCGTGGTACTCAAGCGAGGAATTGCCACCGACCTTACCATCGGTCGTGGCAACAACGTCTTCTCCTTCGTCCGCCACTACTTCAAAGACAAGGAACCTCAGACTTCCAAGGAATGGCCTGTTCTTTCCTACAATGAGGACTTCAAGTCCTTCGGCTTCTCTGGTCAGGGCGACTCGGGCGCCGTCGTCGTCGACGGCCGCGGACGTATCGGCGGCCTGATCACTTGTGGTGGTGGTGACACGGATGATTTTGACATTACCTACGCCACGCCCATTGAGTTCCTCCTGCAGCGCATTGCCAAGCAATTCCCCGACGCCCACCTCAACCCGGTCGTCACTGCCTAGACGGCGCGACAAGATTATATCACGAAGCTTCTGCCAGTCGAGTTATTGATTGGGTTCGTCTGACTCCTTTGGGAAAACCCACTCTGATAAACTCAATTGACTAGTGATAATTTACTCTCGCTAGTGAACATTGCTGATAAATTAGATTATCATTGCTAGTTTGCTTTGCTCCACCATAATTTTCTCGCCGTTAACTTTGATAATTGATCGTAATGTGCAATGTAATAACACTAGATAATTTTCAGTAATTCCAAAAACTGTGAGAGTAATAATAGAGTACTGCAGTGGCGTGAGGGTCTGCTGATCCGCCTGCAAAAATTGGAAGAAGTCTGAGGGTCTGGAACGCCCCATTGTTCGTCCAGTTATGGTCAGAACCAGTTTATCGGGGTTTCTACCATATGCATAGAGAACAGTGAACAGTGATAAATTCGGCCAACTACGCCACATGATACAGCTCAGGTAAGCAGCACTAAACTACGCTACCTCGTTGGCTTAGAGAAGACGCGAATGCTCGTTCAGATCACGTTGCATGATCCCATGGCTGTTTGAGACTCACCTGCTCCGCTTCAGCGATAAGTTATCTGTCTGTCCATATTGCGCATTCCATTACTCTCCACGTTTGCGATACTACCCGTGAAACACCAAAACGAAGCGCCCTTCTCCACGTGACAGCCATGTTCATGGCAGAGGCTGCCGGGTGCATCTCCTTCATCGCTGCGCCACGGGGGCCAGTTAGGCATCATGTTACTATGTCATTGCACTAAGACCGACGATCGGTGTGGGCCCACTTCGAGAACAGCATATCAGAGTGCGCATGGCATAAGATGTTGTCGTTGTCGTTGTCACCGCCACTGGCATCAATTTGTCCTCCGATGCGTTGCAGTCGTCACCGTATTGCATGTCAACGCCTCTGTCTCCGTCCGGGTCACCTTCCAGCGCCCGCAGAATCAGCTTGCCCTATTAGTTATACTGTCATGAGGGAGTAAAGGAGGAAAGTGTGGTCGGTGGACGCACCTTTCCGTGTCGTCGTCGATCGTGAGTCGACCGACGAGTTGGCCGTGCTTGTCACCGGACACTTCAAGCTTGCCTTGGAGCTCGAGCAGGAAGAGCTCCGAGGAGCCCAGACGCGCGAGGGCGGAGGGAAGAGCGGGGGTACCCGGGGAGGACTTGGCAGGGAGCGTAAGTGGGAGTATCATACCAGCGTCAGCCATGGTAGGGAGAGAAAGTGACGCGTATCATACGTTGTATGATAATACTGTTTGGGACGCGTCGCGCGTCGAAGCTGGTCGGGATCACGTGAGCATTGTCTGAGGAGCTTGCGCCAATGGAATGGATGACAATTGAATTGAAGTTTGGGAACTCCTATTCCGGAGGGAACTCGGGGAAAGCTATACAGCTGGGTCGTCTCTCCTGTCCGTCGAACGCTACTCAGTCGCAGTCGTGCTTCAGGTCATTACCCTCAACTCAATTCTTGCTCTATAGTTTTTGCTCTATTTAGGTTATGACGAGTTAGTCTCTTCGTTCCTCAACACCCTTGTCGTATTTAACCGGCTTTTGTCTTCTCTATTCCAGCAATCACTCCTGAAAGCACCATCGCTTTGGCCTCCAACGAACTCTCCGTTCAGCTCTTCCGCCCTAGGATCACCTTGTCCCGGACCACTCATCCGGACCAGTCTCCTGTGTCAGAGGAGGACTCTTACTGTTACTACGCCGGCTTACCTTCCCGCCCGCGCCTCGTCGCTCGCTCTAGCACCCCTACTACTCCGTGGAAGGCGCCTACAGGACATTGGGCGTACCCCGTGCGTAAAGAGCTGAAGGCCGTCGGCAACCATCCACTCAACGACATCTGGGAAGATACGTTGGCTCCCCTTGTCCTCGACATTCTGGAGTCGGAGAAGGTGAAGTTCACGAGTGTCGATGTCGTCCGGATTGGTGAAGTCCGAGCGCCCTCCCCCCCTGTCATCTTGTGGATCGGTGTCCTCCCTGAATCTCTCACCCCTGTCGACGGACTCGACGTAGCGCTTCAGTGCAAAGAGCTTCTCGAGAAGCACGACATCTTGGACGTCGATGTCGAACTACGTGAGTCCATCGTCACTCGATCGGTCGGTCCCAGGTTCCTCCAACCTGCTCGCTTCCCCTGGGATCCAACTGTAGAAGTCCGTAGGCCTCTTACCGCCACTCTCGGTCTCGGCATCTGTGCCCAATCTACGTCTTGGGCCGAAGGCACTGGGGGATTCTACATGGCCGAAGGCGGTGATAGCAAGAGGATCCTCCTCGTCACCGCTCGTCACGTCGTTTTCCCGCCGAACATTGTTGACAACAACAGGTACGAGTGCGAGAATCCTAATCAACCCCGTCGGAACGTCCTCCTCCTCGGCGACGATGCGTTCAACAAGCTCCTCGCCTCTATTCAGTCGGAGATTGGGAGTGCAGCTATCGATGGTGAGTATCAGGAAAGATGTCTTGGAGAGACTGAGAGGATGGAGGTTGAGGCGGATGAGAGGGAGATGGAGCGCAAGGGTGCTCAGGCTGCGTTGGATAAGACGAAAGGGACGATTGAGGAGCATCCACTCTTTTGCCAGGATGTGTTGGAGCACTGGGGCCCCGCGGAGGAACGCGTCTTGGGCCATGTCCTCTTCGCCCCTCCCATTGGGGTCGGCCCCACCGCCGACCAATATACAGAGGATTTCGCCGTCATCGCGCTCGATCCCTCCAAGATCGACGCCAAAAATTTCAAGGGAAACGTCATCGACCTTGGGACCAAGCTTACGTTCTCAGATTTCTACCGCATGATAGTCTCCCATACGGGCCCCGAGAGCTTCGAGTATCGGTTCGATCGCCTCCTGCCGCTCCAGGGTACGATCTCGACCGCTGAACTTCGTCGCCCGACCTTGGTCGACGAGAACGGCGACCCGTGTATCATGGTACTCAAGCGAGGAAATGCCACCGACGTGACCATCGGTCGTGGCAACAATGTCTTCTCCTTCGTCCGCCACTACTTCAAAGACAAGGAACCCCAGACTTCCAAGGAATGGCCTGTTCTTTCCTACAACGAGGACTATAAGTCCTTCGGCTTCTCTGGTCAGGGCGACTCGGGCGCCGTCGTCGTCGATGGCCTCGGACGTATCGGCGGCCTGATCACTTGCGGTGGTGGCGACACGGATGATTTTGACATTACCTACGCCACACCCATTGAGTTCCTCCTGCAGCGCATTGCCAAGCAATTCCCCAACGCCCATCTCAACCCGGTCGTTACTGCCTAGACGACGCAATCACGAAGCTTCTGCCAGTCAAGTTATTACTTGGGTTCGTCTGACTCCTTTGGGAAAACCCACTCTGATAAACTCAATTGGCCAGTGATGACTTACGTTCGCTAGTGAACATCGCTGATAAAATTGCTAGTTTGTCCCACCATAAATTTCTTGCCGTTAACTTTGATAATTGATCGTATTGTGCAATGTAATAACACTAGATAATTTTCGGTAATTCCAATATCAATAATAGAGTACTGCAGTGGCGTGAGGGTCAGATATTAACAACTTGGCTTCCCTGATCCGCCTGCACAAATGCAAGTCTGAGGGCTGGAACGCCCAATTGCTCGTCCAGTTATAGTCACAACCAGTTTATTGGGGTTTCTACCACGCATAGAGAAGACGCAAATGCCCGTCATCCAGATCACGTTGCATGACCCCATGGTCGTTTGAGACCCACCTGCTCCGCTTCAAGAGATAAGTTATATGTCTGTTCATATTGCGCGTTCCATTACCTTCCACGTTTGCGATACCTTCTGAAACACCAAAACGAAACATGTCCCTTCTCCAGGTGACAGCCACCGCTTCTCTCGTTCTTGGCAACGGCTGCCGCATGCATCTCCTTCACCGCGGCGCCACGGGGGCCAGACAGCATCATGTCACTATGTCTTCGCACTGAGGCCGGCGATCGGCGTGGGTCCGCTTCGAGAACGGCGCGTCAGAGTGCGTGTCGCATGAGACGTTGTAGTCGTCGTCGTCGTCGTCGCCGGTATCACTTTGTCCTTCGATGCGTTGCAATCGTCACCGTGTTGCATGACAACGTCCCCATCTCCGTCCTGATCACCTTCCAGCGTCGGTGGTGATGGCACACGCGCGCGCACTGCAACACGGCCAGCGGCTTGAACAAGTTGACGATCTTTCCCTCTAGGAGATGATGACCGATCCGCAGTGTCGGCCTGCCTTATTACATACATATAGGTGAGTGCGAGTGTCATGAAGGAGCAAAGGAGAAAAGTGTGATCGGTGGGCGCACCCTTCCGTCGTCGTCGATCGTGTGAGTCGACAAGTTGTCCGTGTTTGTTGCCGGACACTTCAAGCTCGCCTTGAAGCTCGAGCAGGAAGAACCCCAAGGAGCCCAGACGGGCGAGGGCGGAGGGAAGAGCGGGGGGCACTCAGAGAGGGCTTGGCAGGGAGCGTAAATGGAAGTATCATGCCAGCGTCAGTGGGGCTCCGGGACGCGTACCATATATTCATGATAATATGAGACGCATCGCGTGTCGAACAACCCTCTCTGGTTGGTCGGGATCACGTGAGCATAATCTGCCTCCTGACGAAGACGAACATACGGGTCCCTCCTAAGTGTCAGTGTCACAGGACAAGATGACAAGTTCGGGAACTCCTATTCCGGAGGGAAAGCTATAAAGCTGGGTCGTCTGTCCTCTCCTGTCCGTCGAACGCTACTCGGTCGTAATTCAGCACATCTCATAGTTTTTGATCTATCTAAGTTATGACGAGTTAGTCCCTTCGTTCTTCATCAGCCTTGTCGTATCTGACCGATTCTTTCTTTGTCTCCTCTTCACTATTTCAGGGATCACTCCTGGAAGCTCCATCGCCTTGGCCTCGAATGAACTCTCCGTTCAGCTCTTCCGTCCTAGGATCACCCTGAGATTTTCAAGTCCTCCCCCGAAGTCTCCTGTATCTAAGGATGAAGCTCACTTCTACTATGCGGGCTTACCTTCCCACCCGCGCATGGTCGCTCGCTCTAGCACCCCTACTACTCCGTGGAAGGGGCCCACGGGTGATGAGGCATACACCATACGTAAGGAGCTAAAGAGCGTCGGCGACCATCCACTCAACGACGTCTGGGAGGATAAGTTGGCACCCCTTGTCCTCGACATCCTGGAGTCGAAGAGGGTGAAGTTTACGAGCGTCGATGTCGTTCGGATTGGTGTCGTCGGAAACCCCTGCCCACCAGTCATCTTGTGGATCGGTGTCCTCCCTGAATCTCTCAACCCCGTCGACGGCCTCAACGTAGCGCTTCAGTGTAAAGAGCTTCTCGAGAAGAACGATATCTTGGGCGTCGATGTCGAAATACGTGAATCCTTCGTCACCCGATCGGCCGGTCCCAGGTTCCTCGATCCTGTTACCCGGGCCTTCGATTCCAACCCGACTGTGGAGCTCCGTAGGCCTCTTACCGCCACTCCTGGTCTTGGCATCTGTGCCCAATCTACGTCTTGGGCTGAAGGCACTGGAGGATTCTATATGGCCGAAGGTGGTGATAGCAAGAGGATCCTCCTCGTCACCGCTCGTCACGTCGTCTTCCCGCCGAACATTGTCGACAACAACAGGTACGAGCACGAGAATCCCAGCCAACCCCGTCGGGACATCCTCCTCCTCGGCGCTGGTGCGTTCAAGAAGCTCCTTGCCTCTATTCAGTCGGGCATTAAGGATGCAGCCATCACGGCTAAGCATCAGGAAAGCCGTCTTAAAGCGCTCCAGGGGAGGGAGCGCGAGGAGTCTCAGGCTGCGTTGGATAGGGCGAAAAAGGTGATGAAGGTGCATCCACCCTTTTGCCAGGAAGTGTTGGAGTGCTGGGGCCCCGCAGAGGAACGCGTCCTGGGCCATGTCCTCTTCGCCCCTCCCATTGGAGTCGGTCCCACCGCCGACCAATATACAAAGGATTTCGCCATCATCGCGCTCGATCCCTCCAAGATCGACGCCAAAAATTTCAAGGGAAACGTCATCGACCTCGGGACCAAGTTTCCCGTCGCAGACTTCTACCGCATGACGAACACCCATCCTACGGACCCCAATGCCTTCGAGTATCCGCCCGACCACCTCCTGCCGCTCCGGGGTACTATTTCGACCGCTGAACTGCGTCGCCCAACCACGGTCGACGAGAACGGCGACCCGTGTCTCATGGTACTCAAGCGAGGAATTGCCACCGACGTGACCATCGGTCGTGGCAACAATGTCTTCTCCTTCGTCCGTCACTACTTCAAAGGCAAGGAACCCCAGACTTGCAAGGAATGGCCTATTCTTCCCTACGACCAGAAGTCCAAAGCCTTCTCTGGCCAAGGCGACTCTGGCGCCGTCGTCGTCGACGGCCGCGGACGTATCGGCGGCCTCATCACCAGTGGTAGTGGCGATACGGATGAGTTCGACATTACGTACGCCACGCCCATTGAGTTCCTCATGCAGCGCATCGCCGAGCAATTCCCCAACGCCCACCTCAACCCGGTCGTCACTGCGTAGACGGCGCGACAAGATTATATCACGAAGCTTTAGCCAATCGACTTATTGCCTTGGTTCGTCTCACGAAAAACTTTGATAATCTCAGTAGGTGAGTGATAGTTTACGCTTGCTAGTGAAATAGTAACTAATTTAGATTGTCATCGCTCTCACCGCATAATTTTCTCGCTATAGTATAGTATAATCTTTGACAATCGATTGTGATTTGCAATAAAAGACTAGATAATTTTGGATAATTCTTAAAACCGTGGTGCACATGTATGTTTATGCTTCTGCTTTCACAGCAGTATACTAATGGCTATGACAATGCCAAATTATAGTATCAAAGATTGCATGTGGGTTTAACTAATAAATTGGGCACGGACAAGGTGCACATACTAGTAGAGCGATGAAAACCTGATTAAAAGGGAACGGGAACTTGGCAATTAGCTCGAGGGGTTAAAAGAGGCTCGAAGGGGGAGCGTGAATCGACTCCACTTCAGGATGCATATCATGAGTTACGCGTCAGGATCACGTGAGCATTATGCACGTTCCCACGGGCCAAAGGTGACATATTTATACGCTTACCTGAGCCACATTACGTAGCGTAGTTGAACGCGATGATCCGTACAGTACTTAAGTTAGGAGGATGCAGGTAAGTTCGGGGACTCCTATTTTCGGAGGTAAAGCTTTAAAATAAACTGGATCGTCTGTCCTCTCTCGAACGCCGAACGCTATTCAGTCGTACTTCAGTTCAGTAACCTCAACTCAATTCAACTGAATTCTCGATCTAGTTTTTGATCTCTCTACTTGTCTAGGCCATGACGGGTTAGTCATTTCGTTCTCACACTGAACCTTGTTGTGGTTGACCAATTCTTTCTTTGTTTTCTCTTCACTATTCCAGTGATCACTCCTGACTTGATTCAAAGTTCCGTCGCTTTGGCCTCGAACGAACTCTCCGTTCGGTTCTTCCATCCTAGGACTACCTTGGTACAGAGAGCTTATCCGAGCCAGTCTCCTGTGTCAGAGAAGGAATCTTACTGGTACTACGCCGGCTTACCTTCCCGCCCGCGCCTCGTCGCTCGCTCTAGCACCCCTACTACTCCGTGGGAGGAGCCCACCGGCCCAGAGGCGTACCCCGTGCATAAGGAGCTGAAGGGTGTTGGAAATCATGCACTGAACGACGTCTGGGAGGACAAATTGGCTCCTCTTGTCCTCGACATCCTGGAGTCGGAGAGGGTGAAGTTTACGAGTGTCGATGTTGTTCGGATTGGTGAAGTCGGAGAGCCATCCCCCCCTGTCATCTTGTGGATCGGTGTCCTCCCTGAATCTCTCACCCCCGTCGACGGCCTCGACGTAGCGCTTCAGTGTAAAGAGCTTCTTGAGAAGAACAGCATCGTCGATGTCGATGTCGAAATACGTGAGTCCATCGTCACCCGATCGGCCGGTCCCAGGTTCCTTGACCCTCTTGGCTGGTCCTTCGATTCTGATCCGACTGTGGAGCTCCGTATGCCTCTTACCGCCGCTCTTGGTCTAAGCATCTGTGCCCAGTCTACTCCTTGGGCTGAAGGCACTGGGGGATTCTACATGGCCGAAGGTGGTGATAGCAAGAGGATTCTCCTCATCACCGCGCGTCACGTCGTTTTCCCACCGAACATCGTCGATAACAACAGATACGAGCACGAGAATCCTAGCCAACCCCGTCGTAACGTCCTCCTCCTCGGTGATGGTGCGTTCAAGAAGCTCCTTGGCTCTATTCAGTCGGAGATTGGGAGTGCAGCCTTCACGGCTGAGTTTGAGCCAAGATGTCTTGAAGCGATCGAGAGGAGCGGTGAGGCGCATGAGATGGCGCGCAAGGAGTCCCAGACTGTGTTGGATAAGGCGAAGAAAGCAATGAAGGAACATCCACTCTACTGCCAGGAAGTGTTGGAGTACTGGGGCCCCGCAGAGGAACGCATCTTGGGTCATATCCTCTACGCCCCTCCCATCGGGGTTGGTGCCACCGCCGACCAATATACAGAGGATTTCGCCATCATCGCGCTCGATCCCTCCAAGATCGACGCTCAAAATTTCAAGGGAAATGTCATTGACCTTGGAAGCAAGCTTACGATCCCAGTTTTCCGCCGCAAGCTGAACTTCATGTATCCGCTCGACCGCCTCTTACCGTTTCAGGGTACTATCTCGACCGCTGAGCTGCGTCGACCGAGCATGGTCGACAAGAACGGCAAGCCGTGTCTCATGGTACTCAAGCGGGGAAATGCCACCGGCCTGACCATCAGTCATGGCAACAACGTCTTCTCCTTTGTCCGTCACTACTTCAAAGACAAGGAACCCCAGACTTCCAAGGAATGGCCTGTTCTTTCCTACTACGAGGACTTTAAGTCCTACGGCTTCTCTGGTCAGGGCGACTCCGGCGCCGTCGTCGTCGACGGCCGCGGACGTATCGGCGGCCTCATCACCGGAGGTTGTGGCGATGCGAAGGACTTGGACATTACCTACGCCACGCCCATTGAGTTCCTCTTGCAGCGCATCGCCAAGCTATTCCCCAATGCCCACCTCATACCGGGCCTCACTGCCTAGACGGCGCAACAAGATTGTATCACGAAGCCGTGTCCAGTCGAGTTATTGCTTGGGTTCGTCTCACCAGGGAAAACCCTACTTCTACTTCGATGATTTTATTAGGCTAGTGACAGTTTACGCTCGCTGGTGAAATTTATTAATAATTTAGATTATCATTGATAGCTTGCCCCACCATGATAATTGATTGTAGTACGCAATAACACTAGATAATTCCAGAGGCCCAACAG
>Ga0307510_10012242_pt1 | contig 10168 bp, 9 predicted proteins | sample 12_EM_MG_FD_207224 | JGI IMG/M metagenome (GOLD analysis project Ga0307510, IMG submission 207224) | Populus trichocarpa ectomycorrhiza microbial communities from riparian zone in the Pacific Northwest, United States - 12_EM | ecosystem: Host-associated > Plants > Roots > Unclassified | place...
TGGCGGCTACCAGATGCGGAAGAGGCCGTGTTGTCTGCATGTTCCAGCCTTATATCCGTCGACAATGTCGCAGGCTCCCGAATTGTTCAATTTTCCCACTCCTCTGCCAAGGAGTTCTTGACATCGACCCACCTTTCGAACATGGAACAAAGTCTTTCGTACTATCACATAATCCCCGAATCTGCACATACGATCCTTGCACACGCATGCCTTTGTGTGCTCCTCCAGCTCGATAGCGATATAGACAAGAAGAACATCGGTCGCTTTCCTCTCACCCTATACGCTGCCCGACACTGGTTCGATCATGTGCGGCTTGGGGACACATCGCCGCAAATTCAGGAAATGGTGAAGAGTCTGTTTGATCCGGAAAAGCCACATTTTGCAGCATGGGTTTGGCTGTACGACATAGACCATCGTTGGCGGGAACCTATGTCCGAGATGTACCCAACGCAACCCAAGGCCGGGCCCCTGTATTACGCCACAACGTGCGGTTTCTACAGTCTCACAGAGTGCCTCCTCTCTGCCCACCCACAAGAAGTGAATAGCAGCGGTGGTTCTTACACGACCCCATTACATGCCGCCTCAATCAAGGGACATTTCGAGGTCGTATCGCTACTCCTTCGACATGGTGCAGATCCTAACGGTTGCGATGAAGAGGGTCTGACTCCACTTCACAGGGTATCACGAGGCGGACACCCAGACATCGCGCAATCATTACTCAAAATTGCGCGTCTACTCCTCGATTCTGGTGCGAACGTGGATGTTTTCGACAAGCAAGGCTGGACACCATTACACACGGCATCACAAAATGGCCATTGTGAAATGGCGGGACTATTACTTGAATCTGGAGCAAGACTTGATGCGCAAAATCAGACGCCATTGTCCCTGGCCAGTGGTGATGGGAAGCTTGAAGTTCTACTGGACCGTGGCGCGGACCTGAATTTCCGGGACAAGGCAGGCTGGACCCATTACACTCCGCGTCTCGATATGGTCATCCAGCCATCGTACGACTGTTGCTAGATCGCGGCGCTGATGTTAACGCACGAAAAGAAGATGACCGGACTCCGCTGCACCTTGCATCACGATATGGACACCTCGCCGTCGCACACGTGTTACTTAATCGTGGTGCTCGTGTAGATGCACACCAAGCAGATGGTTGGACCCCACTACATCTTGCATCATCCAATGGCCTCCTCGACGTCGTAATTTTACTCTTCCAGCATGGGGCAACCGTGGACTGCCGGAACAACAAAGGGGAAACACCCTTAGACGTGGCCTCGGGGGCAGGGATCCTCGACATTGCAAGGTCCTTAATTGGGTATGGTGCCATGGTGGGTTCATGTGATGAGAAGGGCTGGACTCCATTCCACGCGGCATCAAGGAGCGGGCATCTCCACGTCGTGAAGTTCCTACTAGAGCACGGCGTCGATGTCAACATTCGGAACAAAAATCGAGAGACCGCATTAGACCTGGCGTCTGGCGGTGGGGATGGGAATCTCGGCGTTGTACGCATCCTAATCGAGAGAGGGGCAAGTCTCCACACTAAAGTCAACAAGGGTTGGAATCCGTTGCACACCGCATCAAAAGTCGGGGCCCTCGAAATCGTCCAACTTCTCATCGACTCTGGCGCTGCCGTCGACATTCGCAACAGAACCCAAAAAACGCCATTAGCATTAGCGGCGGGCAAGGGAAATGTGGAAGTGTCGCGCTCCCTCATCGAACGTGGGGCTGACCTGAATGCGCGAGACAACAAGGGATGGACGGCTCTACATTTTGCGTCACAATACGGACGTCTTGATGTGACGCGGTTGTTGTTAGACAGCGGCGGTAATGCGAACGTCCAGAACGACGACCTCGGGAGCCCATTACACCTGGCATCAGCCAACGGCCACCTCGATGTTGCAAAGCTGTTGCTTAAGCAGGGCGCTGATTCCAGCATGCCCAACAATGCCAATAAAACGGCAGCAGAGTTGGCATCGGAGAATGACAAGGCCGAGGTTGCACGATTCCTAGCCGGGTATGGGGCAGACATCAATCTCCAAGGGAAACTACGATCAGGCACATTTGACACAGCCCAACGCAGCATCGGAAAATATGAGAAGGGGAAGGGGCGGGCTTCGTTGCACAGTGCCTCGGAGGAGGGCAACCTTCAAGACCTGAAGCTGTTGCTGGGGCAGGGCGCGCTGGTCGATTCACGTAATACGACTGGCTGGACCCCTCTGCACGTAGCATCACGATGCGGACGTCTACAAGTCTTGCGCACCCTCATCGACCATCGTGCAAACGTCAATGTGAGAAAGCAGGACCTCTGGACCCCATTACATCTCTCAGCAGCTAATGGGCACCTCCAAGTCGTGAAACAGTTACTAGATTGTGGCGCGGATACGGGGGTGGTAAATGACGACGGCCACATGCCATACCAACTATCACTAGCACGTGGGCATCGAAAGGTTGCAGAGTTGATCAAGGAACATACCGCACGTGGAGTATGATGTATAACGTTCGACAAGATGACCATATTTTCATGAGGACCCACCATTGTTTCGTCTATCGCCACCATCTATCCCGAGTCAGGACACGAAATACGCCATCACCGTTCTCTCTCCCTGACAGTCCCTAGCCCCGGGATATGAGTACCTCTGATGTATAACAAATCCCACACAACGAGAGATCTCAGATAGCAACTATGACCGCAACGCCACGTGGTGTGAGCATGCGCAGTCATCAACGCGCCCATTGACGCTGTGCAGGGGTAAATATCCCACGGAGGCGGCCATGCCGCACCCTCTCGTCTCCTGTGTCTCTTTGTGGAAGATCGGTGAACACGAATTACATCGATTGACAGAGAGGAGGTATCCGTATATCTTCCCCTCTGTCTGTCCCTTTTTTACCCTCGCGGGTGATTGCACGTATGGTACATATTAGTAGGATTTTCGATGCTCCCCTGCGCCGTGCACCATGTAACTTAGCTGGCTGCCGGAGCAGAGCAATTTCAGGGTCGGCCAATACCCTCTTTCCGGAAGTCAGTTCGCATCGCTCGGTCAAAACTCGAATAATAACTAATCATTAGACATGTGCAGTAGGACTCCTCCAGTTCATAATGTACATAGCCATATTTCATGATACATAAATGCTGTTTGTGCCGAGCACGTGAAATATTGTATGTGGTTTAGCATGAGACAAGGGAAACGTTCGAACGCATTCTCAAATCATGCAGCTGACTGCAGGTATCACTCGGGTATCCCCTCCATGAACACTTTAACACTCCGATGACCATCGTTTTGGCCATCATCTGAATTACTTCCTATGCTCGATGTGCCCATGGTTGAAAACGAATTTTTTGACATCTGATGTACATTTATTCAGGTGTGGGACACCACCAACAGCAGGTAATGACCTACTGATTTCCGTGGGGCTGGGCCGTTATAGCCCCCAACATCACTCTCGGAGACGTTCCGCCGAGGTTTATATTCGTCTGGACGATGGCACGCACCGGCACCGACACCGTGATCTACATCTGTGTTGTGTCCGGGTACTTGTTCATCCGGCTGTTGTGGTACCGTCAGGCATCAGCGATGTGGTGTGTTGGAGCATATAGTTGGATAATGTCCACTCACCTCCGCGTATAGTGTTTTAGTATACAAAGGGGGCTCGGCGCTGGTATTGCTGCTCGGGGGCACCGAATTGGGAGAGGTGGCAGGCATGGACGGGCCGTGATCCGCGGAGGGGTGTTGTCCTGGAGTCCCAATGACCGCCTCCATGCGTGCCCCTTCCTTGTATGCCCCATCGCTGGGCGTGACCGGAGGATCGTGACAATATCTTTGGGGAGTGGAGCCCTCAAAGGCATCGAGAAAGCCGGGCGACAAGGGTATCTGTCTGTCACTGTTGTTTTGTGCTCTTGTTGAAATGGGTTTCTCGCTATCCGCCGATGTCTTCTGTGGCGGTACTCTTTGCTGGATGGTGGTTAGATCTAGCGCCACAGGAGGGACGCGCAATGGAAGATTTTCCAGACTTCCACTTGGAAAGCGTTCAGAACGTTCAGGTCTGATACAACGTAGCGCACGGAACGGGATACGAAAGAACTTCCAGAGTCTTCCCCAACGTCCGGGACTTCTTCTATCTGAAACAGGCCCTACGCCTTCTGATTGTGCTTTGTGATGACGGGTTGTATTGACAGGGGAATAGTCGTGCTGAGTCCCAGGAGGGTACCCGGATTGAACCCGCTGGGATAATGTGGGTGCAGCACTGGTCATAGTTGTTGATGACCCAGGGAGTGATAATTGACTGCGCGAGGATGCTCTGAGGTTATTGTATGGTGAAAGTAACGACGTATGTGTGGGTAGCGTTCTCATAGAACTCGACTCCGAGTGAAGGGGCGAAGTATTGTGCGGTGTTGGGGTATCAGGGGCCTGCCCAAACATTTCCTGGTCGAGGTTCGAGCGACTTGCTTGTCTCCAGGTACCCTCTCTATGAAGGGTAACACCTTCAGAAGAGGAAGGCGTTGAAATGAGTAGGTGGGGATAGTGCTGGAAAGGAGCCATCGTTCTCTTCTCGAGTTGTTGTTAAGGCGGTTATTCTTGTACGACCGGCTCTGACAGTCTGCGAGCCGTGCACAGCCGATAATCGTTGATCCCTCCCGTTCCAGATAAGGGATAACTACCGATAACTCTCCGCTGTGAACCCTTACAGTGCCGATCGCATCGTGTTGACCACACGCTTCGTCCAACGTGTTGGTATGGATGGTACAATTCAGGCAGTCATTCAGGCACAGTTCGTCCTCATGTGTGATTCACGTGAGTGGCCACGTGACACTATTCCTCGGTCCCCAAGGCCCGTGTAGATTTATCGGACTGTAGGGGTCACAGCCCAGCGGAGCGCCTGTCAACTGTCAATTCTTCGTTTCCTTCTCTCCCTGTGCATCCGGCATCCGGTGGATCCGGTGCAATTGTTGGGACAACTTCCTAAACAGTTTCAACTTCCAGAACGAATATGATAGGGGCTGCGGAGGTATGGACCATATTCGGAAGATAGAAACATCGGGGGTTGTACCAGTCATTGCTCGCGAAACGAAGAGTGTAGTTCAATCACCGATACGCGATAGAACTGTAGAAAACTTCATAAGCAGATGAATATGAAAGAATTAATCCCATGACACACATGTACACATGTACACAAGGATGATGCATATCATCCACGACGGGTCCCAACACTCTGTGTGTCATAAACGTGTGAGTAAAATCCAGTAGCGTCAAGACGGGGTAGTCATAGAACCACTATGATATCATTCCACACTGCGTGGACCCAGATACAAACAACTATCTCACCAGAGTGTGCCCACGGAACCTTAAGTCGAGAATAAGGAAACAAAACAACGTCTGTATGGCCCAGGAATCCATGCATTAAAGACCCGAAACCGAAAAGAGTTCTTGTCAAAGAGTCAAAGACGATGGAGATGCACACGAAACAGAAGTTTGGGATGAGGACGTCACCGTGATTTGTCAATGCTTGAGCTTGAGAATGCTCTGAGAGTGAATGTGGAGGTGAGGTGGCTAAATCTCTTAACGAAAAGGGGGAGACGAATCGACGATGGGTTCTCGGGTAGAGGAAGAACTCATCTATGCAAGGATCCGATGCCCAGATGACATGGGCGCCAGGGACCTACGGCAAGAAAATGCCGATGAACGGCCCGAGAGAACCGAGTCGCCTGGCTACGGCGACGAACTCTGAGACGGAATGCCAGCTCGTATCATCCCCCATCATCTTATTGTTGTGTCAGCAATTGCAAAATAAAGCTTGACGCTACGTCGCTACACCCACGGGACAGCCAAATTCCGATGAGATTGGCCGTGTATGAGGACCGTCTCGAGCGATGGCAGGGAAGCTCGAACACGAGGCTGAGACAGCCTGAGAGTGCCAGTGCCAGAACAGCCCAGGTTCTGTGCAGCCCTGATTACATGCGGCATACCGCATGCCCCGGATATAATAACCCCGTCTAACTGCCGCATACAATGCGGTGGTGGATTCTCCTGATCCAATTCTTGCCCCTCCCCCAGGTCATCCACCGGATCACCGCCTCCAAGAACAAGGCAGTTACCCCCAATCCCTTGATCTCCTGGCCGACTTCCGCACGACCAACCAGAGTGTATTAACTATCAAGCATTAGTCATCGATGTGTACGTACCTACGCATACTGTATGGTTCCCCAATGCAGTCGATCTGACCATTGCCCAACAGAGCATGGACTACGACGTCCCAGGTGGAAAGCGAAATCCCTGTCCGAGCATCGTCTACCCGGCCACGATCCTCAAGGGCCACATACCTACAGAGTCGGGATCGTCACGCAGCTCGCGAACGTCGCAAGCGCGAAGAGGCCGAAGCGCGCGCTCGGGCAGAGCGAGAACGCCGCGAAGCGCTCCCGAGCGCGCGTGGCCGCCTCCCAGGCTCGCCCTCTGGTAGAAAACATGTTTACTTCCCCCACTGGGTTCAAAGAACACTACGATACGCATGGCTACGCGATCATGCGGGACTCACTACGCCCTCCGAACACGCCGATCTCCTCGCCTCCACAGACCGAGTTGTGGCGCGCACACGCTCCGGCGCTTGGCCGAACCGGCCCGAACGCGCGCGTGGTCCGGAAGCAGTTCCCTCCGGAGTCCGTACAGCACCGGGGACGGGATCCAGGACAATTGCAAATCGACACCGTTGCGTCTCGCGTCGATGGACGGAGATCTGGAAATCGCTCAGGTGCTCGTCAAGCATGGCGCGGATGTGCATTCCCAGGACAATGACAAGTCGACTCCGTTGCATCTCGCGTCGAGCGGCAGACATGTAAAAATCGCTCAGGTGCTCATCGATCATGGCGCGGACGTGAATGCTCAGGACAAGGCGGGCTGGACCCTATTACACTCCGCCTCTCGATATGGTCATCCAGCCGTCGTACGACTGTTGCTAGACCGCGGCGCTGATGTTAACGCACAAAAAGTAGATGAACGGACTGCGCTGCACCTCGCATCACGCTATGGACACCTCGCCGTCACACAGGTGTTACTCGATCGTAGTGCTCATGTAGACACACACCAACTATCACTAGGACGTGGACATCGAAAGGTCGCAGAGTTAATCAAGGAACGTGCCGCGCGTAGAGAATGATGCATAACGTTCGACAAAATGATCGTGTTTTCATGAGGACCCACCATGTTTCGCCTATTGACAGTATCCATCTCGATCCAGAACACGAAATACGTCAGCACCCGTCTCTCTTCCCGACAGTGCCTAGCCCCGGGAGAGGAATGCCTGTGATGAATAACACCCACACAACCAGAGATCTCAGATAATAACTATGGCTGCAACGCCACAAGGTGTAAGCATGGGTGGTACAGCGCGATCGACGCTTTCCCCACGGAGGCACCCTTACCCCGCCCTCTCGTCTGTGTCTTTCTGCGGAAGGTCGATGAGTACACGAAGTACATCGATCGGGATTGACAGAGAAGGGGCATCCATATCTCTCCCCCTCTTCTATCCCCTTTTCTACCCTCTCGAATGATATCTCGTAATAGTACGGATTTTCGATCCTCTCCAGTGCCATGTGCCATGTAACTAACTGCTCGAGTATGACAAATTCAGGGTCGGCCACTGCCCTCTTTCCGGAAGTCGGTTCGGACATCGGAACTCGAACAAATCTAACCGCCTCGAATGAGATGGGTGAGGACGTCCGCCACACGACATCGTCGTTCGCAGTTTCTAACCCCTATGTGCATTGCCTCAGGATCGATCGACATGATCGCCACTAGCAGGGATTGAGGTTCGAGTCCTCCGCGTTTACAGCGCCATGGGGAGTTTGGGGAGGGCCCGGGTCCTACGAGGAGGGAGAAGTCAGGAAGCCGGGAAGCGGTGTCGTCTTCTGTATAGCTTTCGCTTGTGTGGAGTACGGATGGTAACCAATCGAGACTAGTACTCCTCTAGTTTATAATGACATAGCCATAGTCCATTGTGACGTAGAAGGTTGATCTATGTATCGTGAGTTCGGAAACAGGAAGGATGAGGAAAAGGAGGTCTGAGGCCGCGATTCCGAAGATCCGAGAGGGTGCGAGGGAGAACTTGAATGACTACGACGAGGAGGGGAGGAAAGCGCGTCGGGACTTGCGAGTTCGCTGGCAGGTACGCTTGAGATGATGCCAAGATGCTACACGATTCTGCGAAGGCGAGAAGATGGCGAGGGAAAGGAAGCGTACAAGCCGCGAAACGGAGACGAACGACTACACGTCGGCTCGATTCGTCATTAATTTTGTTGGGCGAGAGTCGATCACACATGAACAAAGAAGAGAGAAAAGACAAGTATCCTACGAGTTAGACAGGTGGCGAATGAGACACTTGCCGTCGACAGACCCGCACAGCGATGTAGACGATGAACAGCGGTGTTCGAAATGTAGAAACCTTACTGAATCGTTGTGAAGTACGTGACGGCGGGCACATGGGAGGCGAAAACGAGTGAGGTGCAGCGACGCTCGACGGTAAAAGGGGCTAAGATGGATTACTGTAGAATAGTGAGCAAAAGGGGTCAGAAAACCGTATGAAAGGTAACCTGAATCAGCCTATATACAGTAAAGTCCCTTCCCAATAACGATGTGGTACAGACCGAGGCCCGACTTGTGAGGGGCAGTGAGCGACGGGTGCTACGTTGAGTAGCGGGCGTTTCGCGCTTGGACGCCGGCAAAGGATGGTTGGACAATCCGCGAGTCTTCAGCCGTAAGGATTGGGGTGTGGAGATCAGGGTAATTTGGCTGCGAATGGGAAAGAATCAATCATGTAGCATCGAGAGTGGGCGATGAAGGGTTGGAGGTGAAGCGTGTAGGACGATGTCGGTGAGTGAAGGACGCCACGCGATCGGCAGTGCTCACCAACAGGATCGCGCTCACATTGTTTGTGCTGAGCACGTGAAATCTTATCTGTGGCGCTGACCACGTGACGTTCCGCGTCCACTCTCAGCCCGCGAAGTTGGTCGTATTTATGATCACTCATCCCTCACCAGGTCTCGCCTCCTTCGTCCTACCATCTTGTACCCTCGTCTCGTTTGCCTCGTCTCCGAACCTCTGTCTTCCGCCCCCGTCGCTAGATAATCAACACATTTCCTCTAAAACAGTCAAGTTGCCTCTCTCGTCGCACTCCCGGATCGCCCACTCCTTGTCGGCTGACGTCACAAGCACGCGCCGCCTCGAAAAGCCGCTGCCCCACGTAGCACCCGTCGCTTGTGGCTCCTCCGCAGTCGAGCTTCGGTCTGGACCACGTCGTTATTAGGAAGGAATTTTACTGTATTTTTCGTACGTTTTCTATCTCGTTTCGCCTTAGATTATCCAATCTCCACCCTACACCTTCCTGTTCTACCTTAGCATTTTACCATCGAGCGTCACTGCACCTCACTCGCTCTCGCCTTTAATGTGCTCGCTGTCGCATACCCCACAACGGTTCAGTAAATTTTCTACATTCCGGACGCTGCTGCTCATCGTCCACGTTGCCAGCAAACATATCATTCGCAACTGCCCTCTTTCCTTCTCTACCCGTCTAACTCGTAGGATACTTGTCTTTATCGCCCAATTCTCGTACAAAATCCCTCTAGCCTTGGCCCGTCAAAGGCAGGCATCTGCGACCCACTTTCTCCCTCTTCCTTTGTTTTGCATGCTTTTGCTCTTGCGTGACCGATTGGCAACGACCCGAGCCCGACGCGCCGTCAATCGCCTTTCTGGTCTCGTGCTTCTTCGTGATTTCTTTCGACGTTCTTGTTTGCCTCAGTCAACCGCCCTATGCCTCGCCATTGCCGGCCATTCTGCGCTTCGCCATCTCACCAAAACTACTCATCGTCACTCCTCACATCTCGCCCCTGGTCGCCTTACCACCCACTATGGTGACCCCGATGGTCATCGTTTTGACCATCATCTAAATTACTACCTGTACTTGATGTGCTCGTGGTTGAAAACGAACGTTTTGACATCTGATGTGCATCTATTCAGGAATGGGATATCACCAACAGCAGTCATGACTTACTGATTTCCATGAGGGCGGGCCGTTACCATCTTCACTGTCACTCCCAGGAACGTTCTGCGGAGGCTCAAAGTCGACCGTGCTATGACCCGAACTGAAACTGTGATCTGCATCCGGATCACGATGGCCACGG
>Ga0307510_10012244_pt1 | contig 10167 bp, 13 predicted proteins | sample 12_EM_MG_FD_207224 | JGI IMG/M metagenome (GOLD analysis project Ga0307510, IMG submission 207224) | Populus trichocarpa ectomycorrhiza microbial communities from riparian zone in the Pacific Northwest, United States - 12_EM | ecosystem: Host-associated > Plants > Roots > Unclassified | place...
ACCATACCCTAAGGGAAACGAACAGAGACGTGCTCACTGTTCTGATGTGCATCTTGTCGAGATCTTGCACCGTTCCAACAAAGCATCCGGACGATGTCATCAAAAGTAAAGACGACTGCCAGTTCTGGGTGTTGATTCTCGCACTCGCAAAGACGCCCTGTTCGCCAGAACGGCATCAACGAAGCTGTCTTACATCGTGACGAGAGGTTTACCTTTATGAGGATAGAGGAATGCTGCAAGATTCCTTTCTCCAAGTAAAATAACGCTGCTCTGCTCCCGTTCGCGAACACCACCTTCCTTTCGCCCATTTCAAACTGTGTCAACCCCACGGGTTCAGTTCCGAGTGAGAAAACTCGCTTGTCCTGAAATTCATTTTTCACGAAAGCATATGTCACAAGGGTCCCATCGCGCAAACCAACCAGCAGGTGAGGCGCGTTGCCAAAGTCATGCAGAAGAACGGACCGCGGGAGTGCTGGGAGGGTAAGCGAGTCGCATGCAGGTTCGAAAATCCCTTCCGCCGAGGCAACCGAGAGGAGGTCGACCGTGTGGGTTGACCAAAAGCCTACAGCGATGTAGAGGGTAAACATCTTCGTAGTGTCAAGTGGCGTGCAGGAGAGTACAGAAATCTCTTCTTCCAAGTCCTTATATCTATGCGACATCATGTCAAATATACCGTCAAGGGTGGAGGAATCTCGAATACCTGAAGATCTGGAACTTTTTGTTCTCGTCCAGGTTGAGAAGGACAAGACGCTTCCTACTCAGACCAAGAACAAACTGACTCGGGTTAAGCGCGGCTGCTACTATCGTCCGCTCTGCCCATTCCCCGCCTAGCTTGTCGGGGATCCACGAGGTCAAAACGCTGTGCGCTTGCAGCACGTCGTCATACTCCAAAAGGAATACGCCTTTTTCTGTCACTTGAACAACGAGCGACGAGTCTTCGTACGACGTCCTTCCGGCGACATTCTTGAGACGCCGCGCGATGTTCAAGGCTGCGAGAGTGGGGGAAGGGTCAAATCCCGCGGTCTGTGCAGGGATTACAGAGAGGCTATCGTATCGATCGAGGCTGAAGAGAATAGTCTCCTTGGAGTTTGTCGCAAGTATGTGGGTGTCAAGCCTGTAGAGGGTGTCATGGCGGCACTCTGGAACATTGCGAGTCACATACGAATCGTGAAAGCGGGACCGTAACAGCCAGACCTTACTAATGTTCCTCATGTTCTCTATGACGGCACTGCTTTGGAAATCTGCACCGTTCTGGATGATACGTAGGCTGCCCGTGTTCATGCCTCCCGAGGCGGTTACGATGCGTGGCTACCCGGGTGGTCCTTAGTAAAGGATCGAAAGCTATCGATAGAACAAGGATCACCTGTCCACTTCCATCAGTATCAGCCAATACTGCGTCCAAAATGGGCCCGATGTTCTGCCAGATGTCAAGGACTTCGATAAAGGTGCCGTTCAGCCCAAGTACGCGACCTTCGCCCTCTCTATCAGTCATCGCACCCCGTCCTTTCCCTTTTCTGCTGGTTGAAAATGATCCCAGCTGCACAGTTAATACGTCATCAGGGATTGGTAGAGTCGGGGTATTGAAATCAGAGATGGGTGATGTATGTGCCTTGACGAGTTGGCTGTCGCCGAGATGAGTACCGATGAACAAAACTTGCGAATCGATATAAGCTAGAGCGGTGGGAGGAGAAATCTAATGATGACAGTTTAGGAACGAAATTTGAGAGTAAGTCGCAATATAGTATTACCTCTCCGAGTGGGAGAATTCCGAGAGTACGTTCAGCTGTAGAATCTAATGAAAGCAGGGCCAGACGGCCATAGGAGCCCCCAACAAAAAATCTAGTCCCTTCGTCATTCGCAGGACACCACCTAGGATCGATTAGGGAAAGTGGTGGGGGCAGTGGTGGGGGACATACGCAGTCACTTCAAACCAAGGCCACTCAACAGTGGCCTTCGCCTTTCGCTTCTTTATCTCGCGTCCTTTCTGCTCCTCCTTTGCCTTGCCCTCTGGGGATCGGTCCGCGCTCTTCTTCTTACTCTCCAACTTCCGTTGCCTTCCGCGATATTTCTCTTGCCATTCCTCAGAAGAGAGCTCGAAAAACCGAATCTTACGTCCGCCAAGCACCAAGACGCCACCAGGGACCGATTCTTCCGTGCCGTGCAACTGCTGCGGGGGTACTGTCACGAGGGACGGGGGTGCTTCAGTTAGTGCGAAAGCGGAAATTATTGTTTGTGGCAGAAGCAGCGATGGTTCGGGTGATAATTCGCGCTCGGAGAGAATTAGGTCATGAGCGAGGAGGATAAGGTTCTGGTTGTGGTCCAGGTGAAGGATTGCGATGGAATGGTTACGAGCACCAACAGAGAGAAATGCCAGGGAGAGGATGTTCAGCTCTGATACCCTGGGATCGTTGGGTCGGGGTGAGAATGCGTACACGTCGTCGACGGTAAAAAGTAAACCTCACATGACGTCGAAATCGTTCACGTACAGACCATCTTCGAGTTCCACGACCTTGATTTTCCCCGTGTAACAGTTGACAATGGCCACTCTCCCCGATGGATCAACAGTGACCGAGTGGAGAAACTCGGAAGCACGGGCATGGTGATGAAATAGACCCAACGTCTTCAGCGTTTTCAAAGACGGACCACCGGAGGACGGCGTCGAGTAAGAGAAGATGATGAGCCTAGGGTCTGGGTGATCTGTCAGCAACAACAGGTTGCTCTTGCCATTCTGCGACAGCAGTCTCAGTGACACGTAGCAATGTATAGGTCAAGGCGTAACTTGTGCTGGAATAGCCCTGACTGTGACGACTCTGCCCCATATCTCTGCTCCGCACTCGTAGCGGAGGCCACTCGGTTGTACGGTGTATACATCGAGCCTGTTAGACTTTGTGACGACGAGATGGATGAGAGAAGAGTCCGATGTGAGGCGACATTTGATTGCATCCGTCACTGAAGATGGTGGGTGAAAGGTGCTGACGACCCTCATAGTGTTCGTAGGGTGAAGAGGGAGACATATCTATTGCTGGTCGCGGGATCAAAGCTATTCCCGGCCCCGGCTACCACATACGCGTCATACATCATCCTCATCATCCTCACTGCCATCTCCTACCGCTACTTGCATCGTCCCATCTTCATTCATCACAACATCTACCCCATGACTCTTACCCTCTGAGCCCTCATTCGTCGTCACAAAATCAGACATTGACCTATTTTCACCAGTCCGCTTCACAGTGGCCTGTAGTTTTCTCCGCGCAGGTGGGTTAGATGCATCTGGCCATGGTATGATTTCTGGTCATGAGATCGTCATGTTAGTCACCGGTGGTAATGATGGTCTCTTAATTTCACCTTCCAAGAATAAGAATTCGTCCGCCCTTCGAGTTACGGAGGCTATTCCATCGAGGTCTGGTGAGCCAATACGCGACGACATTTGAGGAGCGGATAATCGCACCAATGTCCCGTTGTTGTACCGTTACCCGTTTTTCGCGATGCGCGATATGATGACTTGCCTCCGATAACCTCTTGATAAACTCTTCTGTTGCTAATGATATGAGAAACGCGGCCTCCTTCGCAACCATTGGTAACTCCTGAAACGACATCAACGATGATGTCTTGCATGTGAAGTGTGAAGATGAGCGCACCTTGTCCGCCTTCATGATCTTTTGCACGCGTGAAATAGGTAGCTGAGATTTTCCGGTTTCCCTAACGAGCCCTGCTGTTGGTTTCGCGGTTGTCTTGCCCTTTGATCGGTCAGAGGGCTTGTCCTCGGATGGTGGGGACGTGCCATTCCCCGCTCGATCCACTTGGTCTAGTTCCATGTGAACGTCGCTCATTTCATACGTGTTCCCCGATATCAGGGGGTGTCGCTGTGTCTTGACTGTAAGTGAGTACAGACGCGTCCAAAGCGCGTTTGTGGCGTCCTAATTTAATTGACGCGTCGCGTGCCTCTCTCACTCACTCAATACTCTACTCAATACAATGGTCTCCTCTCATTTAGTCGAGGCTCTCAGTTCCCCCACGGACGCTTTACTTTCGTTCTACGACACATACGATCATGATGCGGTCAACGAGTTCCCTAAGGCCGTGGCAAAGCATTTCTCAGATATCTTTAGGACGGACGAAGCATTATTGGAGGTGCGTATCTACCGTGACGCCATCCATCAAGAGGCTGAAATTATCTTTGCAATCCCAGATACCTCCTCTCACTCCCCCACGATCCTTGTCCTCATACCGCGATCGCGCCCTTGTCCGCTTCCGTGCCATGGTCCAGGACACTTCTCCATCGCCGGAGATGTATCTGTCCAAGTTGAGAGATGGGAAATGTGGTGGTTGGGGCCTATCGGATTCTTCCCAAAGCGAAGGGGGCGACACCGATTTTAATTATAATGATTTACGAGACTGCGTCGTCTTGTGGGCCGTCAGCGTTCCTGGAGAGACAGAATGGTATCAGCCAACATCGAACAGGGACGTGTCAGACCAAGGTGAGCTGCCTCGTGGGGATTTCTATACTGTCTTTAAGGGGACTCCTAGCGGACCAGCAACACGAGCCTCTTCGCGCTCATAAATATCCCATCCCGAAGGAGGCACATTGTGGAGTGCAGATCAAGGTTAGCTTGTCCGAGTCTATGGTCGTCTAAGCTATGTTGCTCACCCCAGCAAGTAGATATACGACAGCACCGGAAACGACGTACCAAAGGTCGCAGACGTTCTGAACTTTGTTGGGATCCTGACCCACGAACCGTAAGTGTTCTCATTCACAGCACATCTGCGGTTCTAATAATCTCAAAGACTTCTAGCAGACTCGGATGAGCCGATGACCGTACCGACCCTCCACGTCCTATTCGTCCGTGATCACCGACTCGACATCTTCGAGGCACCAAAAAGCGCAATCGAGCAGCATATCCGCGAAGAACTGCTGCAATGGATCACAAACGAAGCCCTCGGGGGTGATCGCGATGCCGCAGAATGGGTTCTGCTTGCCTGCGTTGCCCGGGTGTACGCCTCTTGACTTCCCTGGTAGTCCTACTATCATTCCTAATCTCTCTCCTCTCCACTCTAGCCATTCTCGTACGCGCTCGCTCAACCCGCCATCGCTGACTCTCGCACACTTCCCATCGCCACCAACGTCTTCTCCATCCGCCCTTCCCGCCCTCTCTCACGTCCTCTCTCTCCTTCTCCCCCTACACGTGGCGCTCCCGCTCTCCCTCGATCTGCTCAATTCTGTGCCATTCTCACCCGAAAGCGTGAACGAGGACTTGCATTCCGGCTACCTTCAGCTCGCACACGGCACAACGATGCTCATGACCGAGGGCGGGATACAAGAGGGGAAACTTGTCGAGCGAGGCGTGCTAAACGTGCGGGCCATCCAGCAAGTGATGAGCGCACAAACACTCGCGTACAAATTCCCCTTTAGCGAATTCTCTTTCCCCACGGATATCGGCTTTGTGATTCTCGCACAGGGGACAAAGAGCGCCCTTTTCCAGGTATGACAACAAAGCTTTGTCCGTAGCGTGTCGTTACCGACTCCGCTTCCGCAGACAGACGTTACATTACCACTCAATTCACCCTCAGCAGACGATCTGTACAAGCCGAAAACTGACATAAAGCTTCCGTCAGCCGACAAGTTGGAGGCATTCCGGCGTTTGGTCTTGGCTGCAAAGATGGGAAGCATCGAATTCCCGGACACAGTTTCTGAGGTACAAGCCAGACCTTGTTCATTACGCCCACTCACATTGACTCGATCTTGATCGCTACGCAGCATATCCAAGAAGACTTTGTGCAACAAAGAAAGGCGGATAATGCCACGTCGCCCGAAGACTTGAAACAAACCATTGCCGTTGCCCGGTCCGCTCCCTTCCATCTATTTTCGCGACACGCGCACATATATTGACGATCCCTCACTAGGCTGATTGGTCTGACCAAGCAGGAGAGCAGGGTCACTGTCGAAGGATGGGAGCACGCAAAAGAATTAAACAAGCGGAGAAAGGCTCGATTCGCATGACGTGTTTCAGTGTGGACCCGATATTCCTACCGTTTCTATGGACGCCCTAACTTGTTCAGGCTCGCCTGCATCCACTCGTCACTTAATTCTCTCACGACCTCCCTCAATACGTTCTGGACAGCACCACGGTCTTGTCCACTCCCTTCCAAGTAGTATTTGATCTGTAGAAAACATGATATTGGATGTTGACACATCCTCTCTCTTTACATGCCTCTCATACGCACCTTCGGCTCCGTTCCGCTCGTCCTTATTGTCAACACGATTTTGAGTCCATCCTTCGAAGCTGCTCGAAATTGTATCATGTGGCCCGATGACAGCGGCAAGCTGGGTTTGTACGTGGGTGGGTTCGTGCTATCATGACCTAGGGTCAGGTCCACGATGCTGGTTACCTCCAGGCCGGCAATAGACTTGGGGTAGCTTGGCCCCTTGATCGGGTCCTTGAATGAAAGTTGTTGTTTCACAATTTCATACCAGGAATTAAGGTCCAAATGCGGGGCTCACCTGCCCACCATTACATCGGAGTCGTGCGAAGATCCGGTCGATGACCAGGGGATCGTCGCAGACGAAATAGCTGTTATTTGTCTGAGAGCAAATTAGGCGTGTAATACTACTTTGCACAGAAGCAAACTCACCTCAAAGTAACCATATCTAATAACACGTAGGATTGCCAGAAGTCACTGGTACCTCCGTACAAATGCTTACGCACCTGTCATACACCTCTTGAAGGAACCCGCTGGCAGTCTTGCCCTCCCTATGTAGCAATGCAACTAGCTCAGCAAAGAAAACCTGAACACAGTCAGCGTCTTCCCCGGAACAATATACACAGAGCAGGACTATACCGCAGCTGCGACACCATCCTTGTCGCGAATCTCGGACCCGATCATGAATCCAATCGCTTCTTCATACCCAAACGGAACTTCGAATCCCTGCTCGACCAGAGCCAACGCGGTGTTGCCGATGTATTTGAAACCTAAGCGCTGGTAAATTCAATCACGAACGCGACCGACACCGAACGAATAACCAGTGAGACACTCTACAAACTTGAACCCTTCGGCTGCCGCCATGGCTTCGATCATTTTGGAGCTCACGGTGGATGCCACCATGCAAAGTTTATCTAATATCGTGTTGTGGCCGGAACGAATGCGTATCGGCGCTACGTGCCAGTGAGGAGAGGTCACATCCTACCTAGCGGTTTACCCGACGCTTTGTGCAGCTCTAGTATTCTTCCAGCAAAAAGAGTACCCAGCTGGTCCCCGGTGAATGTTATCCAGGTTCCGTCAATCCTGTTACGAAAATCACAACTTGTTGAGAGGACTAAGCTAGATGATATCACGAAACGACCGTACCTTCTCTCTGCGGCAGAAAACCTATCCGAGTCGGGATCTTGCGCGAGAATGTAGGTCGCGCCCGCTGCTTCCGCGGTACGAATGGCAAGGTCCTTTTCTCGCGCTTCAGCACCGTGCTTCAAATATGAGACTTGCTATTTACCAAGGCTCCTGGAACCGGATCGTGATCTCAGGACCATCTTTTGGTGGGAAAAAGGACGTACCCGCCTCTTCTGGATTGGGAAATTTGACAGTAGGGAATTCTGGATCAGGGCTCTGCTGTTCTTTCACGGGGATGAAGGGCTTGAAGCCAAAGCACTCAAAGCCTTGGCTGAGGAATACGTCGCTGACGCCATGCATCGAAGTGTTGACAAACTTGACTTTCGTTGATTCGTTGAGGACTCTAGAGAGAATGTCATTTCAGCGCTCTGTGAACTGAAAGTCATCGTTTTCGCCTTACTTGTGTTGGGTGAGGGAGGCTATGTGATCAAAGTAACCCTCGACCATCTCGCCGGTACGATCGACACATAGTGGGTCCGTGAGCACAGAGTCTGCGTCCCATCTCTTCGGGTCTAGATTTGCAAGGATGGATTCTGCGATGCCTTTGTCATGTGGATCGATAATCTAAATGATGCATAAGTTCGAGACCACGGCTTCCCTTAAGCCGTGACAGCCATACCTGAACCCCGTTCTCCCAATACACCTAAGGAGATGAGCGTCTCGCCAGAAGGTACTACTAGCATGAGTTTACCTTATATCCATTGTCATGCTATATTTTCATACAATGAGCATACAGTCGCACGCGAGAGAAACTCTGAATATTACTTTGGGATTGTGGCTAGCTGGGTATAACGATTCCATCAGTATGGTATGGTTGAAAGATATAACGCTCGAACCTGTTATCATTACACCACAGGCAGCATTCAATCTCTTCACGCCAAAAGGGACCCTAGATATGGTTGAGCAAATCCGTGCGAAATGCCCAATGTACATAACTTGCATCGGTGTGTGAACAAGACCACGGTAAAGATAGACCTTAACTCCTTTGTCTAAGAACGCAGCCGCGGTCAGCCGCGCCCACCTCTCGGAGTTGTGTCTGTGGTCGTATCCGATGACTGCTCCGCGACCCCGAGCATTGTCAACGTGCGCAAGAACGTGAGCGCATAGGCCCTAGTAAACCATCAATCGCTCAGCTCGGTTATCCTCGAGCTTGCACTGTCGGAGCATGTTAACGGACCTGCGAGGCCTGTATGACAATTAAGTCATTCATGCGCGACCAACCGGCTTCCATACGGCCACGAAGACCTGAAAAGATGAGACGGACGATCGGTGACACCTCAGTTATCGCAATACTCTTTCGTAGTTGATTAGACCACCTGCAGTCCCGAACTCTATGCGAGACCTGATGCAGCGTGATTCACATAGGATCCGCAGAATGCAAATACAGCGCATAAATGGCGTACCCTAGCCTTTTCTTTAACTCGTCAATATGTCCTGCAGCCCATAAATCCGAAATCTCCCGTTTGGTGTGGGGATTCTTGACGTCCACGATTTAACAATGAGACGTAATGCTAGTACGTCGTTCATACGCACTTTATCAACGCGTAGCCATTCTTGTACTTGATCTGCCAGCTCTGCAGTTGTCTCAGAACTCATCGTAGGTGAGTATATGTGCCGGCCCGAGTACGCTACGTCAACTGAACAATGATCCGGGCGGGCCGGGAACCGGCACGTCCACGTGACATCAACAATCACGCGCATCGCTATGAATGCCAGGCCGAGTGTACGGTATACTGTAGTGTTCACAAAAGTTGATCAATGCCCAACGAGGCACGGCCAAAAACCTTGGATTCGGACATGACTGACAATCGTAGTTTACAGACCATATCCGAGTCGTTTAGAGGCACATGCAGTGTAATGTACCGGGGCGGGGAACATGGAATATGCAACACATACTTGACTTGACTAGCAAAATATGATAGAAACACATGGATTGCGATATAATGATGACGGAGGACAAGGACCGGCGGTGGATATCATACTGAAACCAATGCCCGGCATTGGGGTCATCGTACAAAGCAGCTTGCAGAGGTACGGGTGCATAACAAAAATCACAGATGTGCCTTGATCCTCTCCACCAACGCATGTGCATCATCCTCGTCGAGGTCATCGCGCGACTCGTATTCCTTCCGATGCATGTCCATTCCTGTCGGGGCGAGTTTCTGATCCAGGTCTCTGGGACCCGAGCCAGACTGGGTCGGCAATGTGCTGGTGCTAAACCTCGGGGCAGGAATTATGTGGTAGTGGACCTGCCGGCGATGAGGTTGGGGTGAAGAATGGTAAAGCAAAGAGGACGGCGTACATGTGGGACAACCTGTGCGTACTCTTGGTTGCAAACGACGTTAAGTGCCGTATTGTCGACAGCTACATAATACAAAGTCACCAAATATTGTGAGTTGCAACTGCGGGAGTTCGGAACATGACTTTGGCGGAGCGCACCTTTCGTCAATGCATTGGATATTCTGGATATAGCTTTTCCAACGAAGGCCGCGTATTCTGAAGGAAGTTCAGACACCCTCGAACAATGGAATTTAGGCACGACGAGCGTGTGCCCAGGGCGGAGTGGTAGTATATCTGAGAGTGAGGCCTGGGTTTAGGATGACACCGTCCTGGAATGGGTTAGGAACTCACCGAGAAAGGCTACGACGTGAGTGTCCTCGTAAACGCGATGGGCATGCGCTGCCTGGCGAATTATCTGACAGAACGCGCATTCCCTGTCTCTCCTCCAAAACTCGGGGACCGGTCGACTAGCCTGGGCTTTAATTATGAAAGATGTCATGATAG